>JABAOG010011289.1_pt2 | contig 15753 bp, 14 predicted proteins | sample 7062131 | NCBI WGS metagenome assembly JABAOG01 (sample SAMN14538629, study PRJNA623070) | marine sediment metagenome | biome: marine biome [ENVO:00000428]; feature: marine pelagic biome [ENVO:01000023]; material: deep marine sediment [ENVO:00002113] | place: India: Arabian Sea | collected...
GGGAAGGGGACCGTAGGTGCCTTTCGGGAAGCCATGATCGGGCCAATCCCGCACGGTGGCCGGTTCGGGTGCTTGCACCATCGTCCCGTCGGCTCGGCCGACGATGACCCGTCTGAGACGACCCCACTCGTTCCACGAGTTGACGATCTTGGGCACGACGCCTCCTCACATTCTGTTGGCGGCCGGGCGTTGCCCGGAGGAGTTCTGGGCGATAGACTACCTATCACTCGATAGGCTACGCAATCAGGAGGCCACGGCCATGCCCAGCTCGTTCTTGCATCCGTTCACACCGCCTCGCAAGGAAGAGTTCATTTCGATCGTCCGTGGCGAAGGTGCCGTGGTGTTCGACGCCGATGGCAACCAGTACATCGACGGCATGGGGTCGCTCTGGTACGGCAACGTCGGGTACGGTCGCCGCGAGATCGCCGACGTCATCGCCGAGCATGCCGGTCGCCTGGGCGCCTATCACACGTTCGATCCCTTCACCAACCCTCAGAGCGAGGAACTCGCCGACAAGATCGTCGAGCTGTCACCGTTCAACCGTGCGCGGGTCTTCTTCGGTTCCTCCGGCTCCGAGGCGGTCGACACCGCCATGAAGCTGGCGCGGATCGCCCATCGCGAGGCCGGGCGCGCCGACCGCGACATCATCGTCAGCCGCGAGCGCGGCTACCACGGGACGAACTACGGTGGCACGTCGATCCAGGGCATTGCTCCCAACCGGGAAGGCTTCGGTCCGCTGGTGCCCGGCATCATCAACGTCGTCGCCGACGACGACGAGGCGATGAAGCAGATCTTCGCCGAGCACGGCGATCGGATCGCGGCGGTGATTACCGAACCCATTCAGGGTGCCGGTGGTGTCTGGCCGCCTCCGGAGGGGTATCTGTCCCATCTCCGTGATCTCTGCGACGCTTACGGTGCCTTCCTCGTGTTCGACGAGGTCATCACCGGGTTCGGTAGGACGGGGCAGTGGTTCGGCAGCCAGTTCTACGGAGTGACGCCGGACATGATCACGTTCGCCAAGGCCGTGACCTCCGGGTACGTGCCGCTGTCGGGAGTCATCGTCGGCCCGGCGGTCCTCGACGGTCTCGAAGCGAATGAGGGGTTCGTGCTGAGAACCGGGTACACCTACTCGGGTCATCCGGTGGCGTGCGCAACGGCACTGAAGTGCATCGAGATCCAGGAGCGCGAGGGTCTGCTCGATCGGGCGACTGCCATTGGTGCGCGGCTCGAGCCGGGATTGCAGGCGATGCTCGACGAGGGTCTGCTGGTCGACGTCCGGGGCGAGGGAGCGGTATGGGGTGTCTCGATCCCCGACGACAAGAATGTGGTGAAGGTGCGAGATGCGCTGCTCGGCAAGGGTGTGATCCTGCGCCCGATTCCGCCGAACCATCTCACCTTCTGCCCGCCGCTGGTCATCACCGATGAGCAGATCGACATCATTCTCTCCTCCCTGCGGGAGGCCCTCACCGGCGGATAGATTTCGCATACAGCAGGAACGGCATGCATGAGCGGAGGTATTGAGAATGCTTGTTGGGGCACCGAAGGAGATCAAGAAGGCAGAACGACGGGTCGGTCTCACGCCGGCCAGTGTGCGGGAACTGGTTGCTCACGGGCACGACGTGCTCGTCGAGACGAATGCCGGGGCCGGGATCGGGGCGTCCGACGATGATTACCAAGCTGCCGGTGCTCGCATCGCCGCCGGCGCCGAAAAAGTGTGGGACGCCGCCGAACTGATCGTCAAGGTCAAGGAGCCTCAAGCAGTCGAGCGGGCACAGCTCAGCAGCGACCAGGTGCTGTTCACGTACCTTCACCTTGCTCCGGATCCCGATCAGACGAGAGACCTCGTAGACAGTGGTGCCGTCTGTATCGCCTATGAGACGGTGACCGACCGCAAGGGCGGACTGCCGTTGCTGGCGCCCATGTCTCAGGTGGCCGGTCGCATGTCGATCCAGGCCGGCGCCCACTGTTTGGAGGCACCCAACGGAGGCGCAGGACTTCTGCTCGGGGGCGTGCCGGGCGTCCACTCTGCGAAGGTGGTCGTGATCGGCGGTGGTGTGGTCGGTGAACACGCCATCGAGATGGCGGTGGGCCTCGGCGCTTTCGTGACCGTGCTCGACAGAGACGTCACGGTTCTCGACCGGCTGGCCAGACGATTTGGGACCATGCTCGAGACGGTCTACTCGACCGCCACCGCGATCGAGGAACTGGTGCTCGATGCCGACCTGGTGGTCGGCGCCGTCCTCGTCAAGGGAGACAGGGCACCGCGGCTCGTGACGGCCGACATGGTCACGCGCATGCGGCCGGGTTCGGTGCTGGTCGACGTCGCCATCGATCAGGGCGGCTGCTTCGAGACGTCCCGTCCCACCACACACGAGGAACCGACCTACATCGTGGACGACGTCGTTCACTACTGCGTCGCCAACATGCCGGGCGCCGTGCCGCGCACCTCGACCTTCGCGCTCAACAACGCCACGCTGCCGTTCACGCTGGCGCTGGCCGACAAGGGAGCGAAGCAGGCGATGCTCGACGACAAGCACCTGCGTGGCGGTCTCAACGTGTGTCGCGGCATGGTCACCGAGGAGCATGTCGCGCTGGCACTCGGCTACGACTACGTGGAACCGAAAGAGGCGCTGGCGAGCTGTTGAGCGGTCTGGTTGGATCCGACCTGTGACACGCGATCCGCGTTACGACATCCTCTTCGAACCGGTGCAGATCGGGCCGGTCACGGCGCGCAACCGATTCTTCCAGGTGCCCCACTGCAACGGGATGGGCTACCGGGACCCGTCGGCTTTGGCCGCGATGCGCGGTATGAAGGCGGAGGGTGGCTGGGCGGTGATCGCCACCGAGGAGACGGAGATTCATCACTCATCGGAGACGGCACCGTATGTCGAGGGACGCATCTGGGACGACCGTGACATCCCTGCCCACGCTCTGGTCACCGATGCCATCCACGTGCATGGGGCGCTGGCGGCGATCGAACTGGTCCACAACGGGATGTCGGTCCCCAACATGTATTCCCGCATCCCGCCGATGGGTCCTTCTCATTCGCCGACGACCCGCCATCTCTATCCGATCCAATCCCGTCGAATGGACAAGAGCGACATCGCCGATCTGAGACGATGGCACCGGCAGGCAACGAATCGAGCGCTGCAGGCCGGCTACGACATCGTGTACGTGTACGCCGGTCACAATCTCTCGACCCTGCAGCACTTCCTCTCGCCGCGCTACAACGACCGGATTGACGAGTACGGAGGGCCTCTGACCAATCGGGCGCGGCTCCTTCGCGAGGTGCTCGAAGACACCCTCGAGGTCACAGCAGGAAAGGCGGGTGTCGCCTGTCGCTTTGCGATCGATGAACTCATCGGCGAGCGCGGCTTCGTCAGGGACGATATGGGCGAACTGATGGAGCTGATCGGCGAGCTCCCCGACGTGTGGGACTTCATGGTCGGCGCCTGGTCCGACGACTCGGTGACGTCGAGATTCGGTCCGGAGAACGAGCGCGAAGAGCTGCTCAGAGGGCTGAAGGGGCTGACATCGAAGCCGGTCACCGGCGTGGGAAGGTTCACCTCGCCCGACACCATGGTGCGGCAGGTGCGACAGGGCGTGCTCGATTTCGTCGGCGCCGCCCGGCCGTCGATCGCCGACCCCTTCCTGCCGAGGAAGATCGAGGAGGGCCGCATCGAGGACATCCGCGAGTGCATCGGCTGCAACATCTGTGTGGCGAGTGACAATACGATCACGCCCATCCGGTGCACGCAGAACCCTTCGATGGGTGAGGAGTGGAGGAGGGGGTGGCATCCGGAGATCATGCCGCCGAAGACGACGGACGGGAAGGTGCTCGTCATCGGCGGGGGACCTGCCGGACTCGAAGCTGCGATGTCCGCAGGGCGCCGAGGCTACGACGTGGTACTCGTGGAGGCCTCCCGAGAGCTCGGCGGCCGGGTCACCAGGGAAGCTCTTCTACCCGGCCTCGCGGAGTGGCGTCGCGTGGTCGACTATCGGCGGAACCAGCTCGATCGCCTCGAGAACGTGGACTACTTCTTTGAGAGCGCCATGGAGGTCGACGAGATCCTCAGCTACGGATTCCGCCACATCGGAGTAGCGACCGGTGCTTCCTGGCGACGGGACGGAGTCGGGTACCGGCACACGCGACCGATCGACATGGACGACACAATGGAGATCTTGTCACCCGATGATCTGATGAGCGGCCTTCTTCCGCGAGGTGATCGGGTCGTGGTATTCGATGACGACCACTACTACATGGGCGGCGCGCTGGCCGAATTCCTGGCGAGAGCCGGCTTCTCGGTGGTCATCGTGACACCCGATCCGGAGGTTTCCAGCTGGACCCACATGACGCTCGAGCAGCACCGTATCCAGGCGCGGCTGCTCGACCTCGGAGTCGAGGTCCTGACCGGCCGCGCCGTCGCCCGGGTGCAGTCCACCGGCCCGGTGCTCGAGTGTGTCTACACCGCGACCGAAGAGCACATCGGGTGCGACTCGATGGTGATGGTCACCAGCCGCTTGCCCGTCGAGGACCTCTACCAGGATCTCCTCGGCCGCCGCGACGACTGGCGAGATGCCGGGCTCGAGTCCGTCAGGACCGTCGGCGATGCCCTCTGCCCGGGTACCATCGCCGCCGCCGTGTGGGATGGGCGGAGGTTCGCCGAGGACCTCGACCGGCCGCGCACGGACGCGTGGTTCGCCCGCGACCTTCCTGCCCTGTGAATGGAGGAGCACATGCCCGAATCGAGTGAGTTCTCCTGGCCGGAGGGCAAGCGGTCGGCCGTAGCTCTGACCTTCGATATGGATGCGGAGTCGGTGATCCTGGCGGTCGATGCGGCCTATGCCGGGCGCCCGTCCGTGATGTCCCATCAGGCGTACGGGCCGCTCACCGGTGTGCCGCGCCTCCTCGATGTGCTCGCCGGCGCCGGCGTGATCGCAACCTTCTTCATTCCCGGGTTCACCGCCGATCGGTATCCCGACGTGGTGACATTGGTGATCGAGGCCGGACACGAGGTGGCCCATCACGGGTACCTGCACCGTCCGCCGGCGCACCTGAAGCCCGATCAGGAACGGAGTGAGCTGGAACGCGGACTTGCATCGCTGGACCGGTTCGGCATCCGCCCGGCGGGATTCCGTGCACCTTGGTGGGAGAACTCCATCCACACCCTTGGTCTGCTTGCCGAGTATGGATTCTCCTACGACGCCGGTCTGTTCGACCGGGACGTCCCGTATGTGGTCGATACCGGGCGGGGACCGATCGTCGAGATCCCGCAGTCGTGGGTCTTCGACGACTGGGAGCGCTACGCCTACATGCCGGATCCTCCCTCAGGCCAGGGTGTCATCGAGCGGCCGTCGGACGTCATGGAGACGTGGTGGCAGGAGATCCTCGCCTACCGGCACTACGGCGGCGTTGCGGTCCCGGTCATGCACCCCTTCCTGTCCGGCCGTCCCTCCCGGGCGCGGGCGCTCGGCGAACTACTCGAACGGCTGCAGTCGACGCCGGACGTCTGGATCGCGACGATGGGCGACATCGCCGCTCATACGCAGGAGCTCGGGATGACCCCACTCGAGATCGATCTGCTGGACCTCGAGGTCATTGACCCCTGAGCAGGATCACATCTTCGGGGTCGACGGAAATGCTGACCAGGGTGTCCTCCTCCAGCGCCGGTTTGGCGGGTACGTTGACCATGAACTCGTAGTCACCGACCCGAATCCGGCACCGCTGGTGGGAGCCGATGAAGTGGCGGCCGAGGATCCGACCTTCTCCCAGTTGCTGCAGGTCCGGGTCGTCGAGGCGCAGGTGTTCCGGGCGGACGGCGAGCGCAACCGGAGATCCTGGTGGAGCCGTGTCCCGAACGAAGATCACCCCGAAGGCGGTGGCGACCTCGATTCCTCCATCCAGGGACCGCTGAACCGTTCCGTCGATGAGATTGCTGTCTCCCATGAACGTCGCCGAGAAACGGCTCGACGGCCGCAGGTAGAGGCGATCGGGTGGGCCGTGGTCCTCGATCTTGCCGTCTCTCAGGACCACGATCGCATCGGCCAGGCTCATCGCCTCTTCCTGGTCGTGGGTGACGTGTACGAACGTTGTCCCCAGCCGGCGCTGAATCTCGCTGAGTTCGTCCTGCATCTGACGCCGGAGTTTGAGGTCGAGCGCTCCCAGGGGTTCGTCGAGGAGCAAGACCCGGGGTTCGATGACGACCGCCCGGGCCAGGGCGATCCGCTGACGCTGCCCGCCCGAGAGGGACGAGATGTGCCGGTCGCCGGTCCCGGGGAGTCCAACGAGTTCGAGTGCATGCTCGATGCGCTGCTGCCGTTCTGCTCCCTTGATCCCGTGCATGGCGAGTCCGAATCCGACGTTCTTGGCGACGGTCATGTGTGGGAACAGTGCGTAGTCCTGAAAGACCGTAGTCGTCGGCCGCCGCACCGGTGGAACGTTGGTCACGTCTTTATCGTCGATGAGGATGCGACCGTGGGTCGGTGCGGTGAATCCGCCGAGAATGCTGAGCAGGGTCGTCTTCCCGCTGCCCGACGGACCGAGGATCACGACGTAGGTGCCCGGGTCGACGGTCAGCGACACGTCGTCCAGTGCGGCCGTTTCTCCATACCGTTTGGTGACTCCCTCGATGGTGAGCCTGGCGCCCCCGGTCATCGTTGTCTCTCCAATCTTCGTCTGAGGAAGGCGTAGGTGACGATCAGCAGCCCGATCGACAGCGCGAACACGATTGTTCCGGCCGCGTTGGTCTTGGGGTTCAACCCGGTCCGCAATGAGGACCAGATCTCGACCGGAAGCGTGACGTCGAACCGTGTGAGCAGCAGCGCGATGACGAACTCGTCCCACGACAGCGTGAACGACAGCAGGAAGGCTGCCAGCATGCCGGGCGCGACCATGGGTACGGTGACGAGCGTCAACACCTTGAGTTCTCCGGCGCCGAGATCGCGGGCGGCGAGTTCGTAGCGCTCCTGCTGATCGGTCATCTGGCTGAGGATGATGGCGAACGCCAGGGGAAGGTTGATGACCACGTGACCGATGCCGGCGGTCAACAGCGACCGTCCGATTCCGACCTCGTTGAACGTCAGGGACAACCCCAGTCCGATGACCAGGTACGAAACGCCGAGTGGTGCGATCAGGTAGGCGCGCAGCGCCTTGGCGCCTCGGGGACGGAACCGTGCAAGACCGTAGGCAGCGAGGAATCCGAGAACGGTGGAGACGGCGGCAGAAACCACGCCGACGATGGCCGAGTTCCGCAGCGCGGCCATCATCCGGCCGTCGGCAAACAGCGCCTCATACCACCGGATGGACAACCCGCGCAGCGGCGGCAGGGCGACCGTCCCGTCCTGGAAGGAGAACAGGACGAGCGACAGCACCGGCAGCAGAATGAAGGCAAAGATCGCCAACACGTACGAGAACCGTAGAACCGTGCCGAGTCGCTTCATTCCTGCTCCAGGGTCAGGCGTCTGGCCGAGACGGCGAATGCGGCGACGACGATCAGCAGGAGGACGACGCTCAGTGCTGCGGCGAGCGGGAAATCACCCCGGCGCTGCACCTGCAGCATGATGGCCTGAGGCAGGAGAAGCTCCTGACCGCCGCCGAGAATCTGAGGGGTGATGAAGTCCCCGATCGCCAGGACGAAGGTGAGAAACGCCCCGACGACGACGCCGGGCATGCTCAACGGGAGTGTCACCCGGAGGAACGTCATCGTCGAGGATGCTCCGAGATCTCGTGCCGCTTTGCGGTACGACTCGGGTATCTGCGTGAGGCTCGCATAGATGGTGAGCGAAACGAGCATCGTGAAGAAGTGAACGAATCCGATCACCGTCGCCGTGCGTGTATTGGCGAGGGCGATCGGGGACGAGATGAGGCCGGTGCCCAGAATGGCATCGTTGACGACGCCGTTCTTGGCCAGGACCAGTAGCCAGCTGTACGACCTGACGACGTACGACGTCCAGAAGGGAAGGACGGCGAGCAGCAGCAGCGGCCGCTGCCAGCGCGGGGGAACCCGGTAGGCGAGGATGTAGGCGAAGGGGTATGCCACCAGGATGCTCACTGCAACGGTGATGAGCACGACTTCCAGGGAGTTGCGCAGCGCATCCAGAAACACCGGCTCGTCGATGATCCGCCGGTAGTTGAAGAGGGTGGGAGTCTGGTCGATGGTGCCGCCGACCCGGCGAAACAGGCTGTAGGCAATCACCATCGCCATCGGAGCCAGGAAGAAGAGACTCGTCCAGATCAGGGCCGGACCCATGAGGGTCCAGCCCTGTCTGCTTGGAGTCGCTCGGGCCGTCAACCCTGCAGGAACCTCGTCCAGACGTCGAGCATCGCCGCGTCGAGGTCGGCGTCGGGAATGAAGTACGGATGTGAGTTCCCGACGAAGTTCTCCTGCTCGTCCCACCGCAGCACCTTCTTCTCGGCGTCGGTGAGAGTTGCCTTGGAGTTGGCCGGCATGGCCCAGTAGCAGGACGACGTGGCGAGGCGCGCCTGGCCCTCCGGGCTCACGATGTACTGGACGAACTTGGTGGCGAGGTCCTTCTTCTCGGAGTCGGCGAAAACACCGATGGCCTGCTGCCAGCGGATGCCGCCCTGGTCGGGAAGGATCCAGTCGAAGGCCGGGTTCTCGGCGGTGAGGACGGCGGTTACGAACTCGCCACCGCCGACGATGATGTCGACCTCGCCGGTGGCGAGGGCCGTCTGGGTCGTCACCACGTCGCCGATCACGGTGACGTGCGGCTTCAGGTCCATGAGGCGCTGTTCGATGGCCGGCANNAGGCTGATGGCGACCTGTTCCATCACCGGGATGTAGTAGTCGTACACGGCGATGCGTCCGTCGTACTGGGCGTCCCAGAGAGACTCGACGTCGCGCATGTCGTCGGCGGAGACGTTGTCACCGTTGAAAGCGATGGTGTTGTAGCCGAACTTCTCCGGGATCGCGTAGAGCTTCCCGTCCTGGTAGTGGGTGCCCGGCAGGTCGACATCGGCGAAGAAGTCGTCCCAGGGGTAGTCGTCGGGGGTCAGCTCGGCGAGGAGGCCTGCCTCGACGACCCGGGGAACGTCGACCGAGTCGACGACGAAGACGTCCCATTCGCCGGGCTGGGACTGCTCGATGATGCCGAGTGCCACACCGGTTCCGTCGTAGTCCTTGACGTTGACGGTGACGTTGTTTGCCTCTTCGAAAGGCTGCAAGAGTGCAGGGTCGGTGTGGTCGCACCAGACGAGTGCGTTGAGTTCGGTGGGTGTACCGCCGTCATCGGGCGTGGTGGCTGCGGTCGTCGTGTCGGAGGTGTCGTCTCCGCAGGCCGCAGTGACCAGCGCCAGACTCAGGAGCACTCCGAGTATTCGAAGGAACCTGTGTGATGTTCTCATGTCTCCTCCCGCGATGCGGACTATTCGGATTGTCCTATCGAGCGATAGGTTAGCCTGCCGCGCTGCGGGCCAGCGGGAGTATGCTCCGGCATGCCCGGTCGCCGGCCGGTGCTGCAAGAGTATTCGACGTTGAGACACCGGAGAGCCATGAACCCGGGAACTCCATTTGATTCCAGCCGCACCCACGCCTTCGGCGCCACGTCGTCGTTTGCCGGCGTCCCGGCGGCCACGATGGACGACCTGCAGGGAGCCCGGGCCGTCATCGTAGGTGCTCCGTTCGACTGGGGGACGTCGTACCGGCCCGGAGCACGGTTCGGTCCGCGAGCGATTCGAGAGACGGACTACTTCTCGCCGGATGGCTACCGGCCGCACCTCCCGACGGGTCTGAATGCACTGGAGGGTGTCGTCGACATCGGCGACGTCGAAGTGAAGCCCGGCGACATCGAAGGCGACCTCGACCGGATTGCGGCCGCCGTAGAGGCGATCGCCGGCGCGGGGTCGATCCCCATCGTGCTGGGTGGTGACCACACGATCACCTTCGCCAACGCCACGGGTGTGGCCCGTGTGTTCGGGTACGGCAAAATCGCGCTCGTGCACTTCGACGCCCACGCCGACACCGGTGAGATGACGGGGTACGGATCCCTCTATGGGCACGGGACGCCGATGCGCCGGCTGATCGAGTCGGGCGCGGTGCCCGGCAACCGTTTCGTGCAGATCGGATTGCGCGGCTACTGGCCGGGCCCCGAGACGATCGCCTGGATGCGCGAGCAGGGGATGCGCAGCTACATGATGACCGAGATCGAGGAGAGAGGTCTGGGCGCCGTCGTCGATGAAGCGGTTGCCTACGCCGCGGACGGGGCCGACGCCGTGTTCATCTCCATCGACATGGACGTCGTCGACCCCGGCATGGCGCCGGGGACCGGTACCCCCGAACCCGGGGGATTGACCTCGCGTCAGATACTCGACACGGTCAGGCGGATCTCGCGTGAGCTCAACGTGGTCGGCGCCGACGTGGTCGAGTTGTCCCCTCCCTACGACGGTCCGGGCGCCGTCACCGCAATCCTGGCGAATCGCATCGTGCTCGAGATCCTCAACGGCCTGGCAGAACGAGCTGCCGGGGCGGTCTCGTAGCCGCACCCCTCTGTTCCGGCGTACGGGAATGTCCCATCGAGGGAATCCGTGTACGCAAGAACGGGTTGCGGAGGCGTGTCGGACCGCTAGCCTATCGAATGATAGGGAGCCTCTGCCATGACTTCAGCCGATGACCTGCCGACTCGAGAGCGGATACTGAGAGAAGCCTCGCGCTTGTTCGCCCGGAAGGGCTACCACGGGACGTCGACCCGCGAGATCGCCGAGGCGGTCGACATCCGTCAGCCGTCGCTGTTCCATCACTTCACCTCGAAGCGCGAGATCATGGCGGAACTGATCGACATCGATCACACCGAGTCGGCGGCGGTCGCCGAGCGAGAAGCAGCAGGGGAAGGCTCGGCGGCGCTGCGTCTGTACCGCTACCTCGTGTGGGACATCTCTTTCATCTGCCGGTGCGCCTACGACCTCACAGGAGTAGAGACGGCGGTCGACGATCCGATCTTCGCCGACAAGCGCGCCCGGCGGGATGCGCTCGTCAAGGCGCGGCGGTCGATGATCGAACAGGCCATCGACTCGGGCGAGTTCCTGGAAGTCGATCCAGATCTCGCCGAGAAGGCGATCGTCTGGATACTGCGCGGCGACATCGCCGATGCCGCAGGCCGGGTGATGCCGGACGCCGACGTGGTCGGCGATCAGCTCGCCACGTTCATCCTGCGAGCGTTGTTGAGCGACCCTGAGCGGATCGATGAGATTCGCGCCGCGGCCGTCGATCAGGCGAAGTGGTAGCGCTGCCCGAGCGGGACTTCCGAGACCGGGTCGAGCCGGGCCGGGCGGCCGTCGATCAGCACCGGCCCTTCCATGGGAACTTCGACGTCGGGTACCGACTCGTTGCGCACCATATCGCGCCGGCCCAGCCGGCGGGTCGCGCCGACGATCGCGAACTGCCGGTCCGGCATGGCGGCCGGCAGCCCGGCTTCCGCCGCACTCCGTGATACGAACAGCGTCGAGAGGCCTCTCGGCGCGTCGCCCAATCCGCCGAACATCCGGTCGTAGCGGCGCGGCTGGCCGCTCCGGATCGATCCGCTGCCGTCTCCGACCGCCGCCCACACGATGAACCCGTGCTTGATGACGGCCTCGGGCTTGGCGCCGAACGAATCCGGCCGCCAGAGCACGACGTCGGCCAGTTTGCCGGGTTCGAGCGAACCGACATGTGCAGCCATGCCGTGGGTGAGGGCCGGATTGATCGTGTACTTGGCGAGATAGCGAAGAATGCGATCGTTGTGGGGTGCGGACTCACCGGTCGCCATCCGGTGCGCCAGCTGCCAGGTCCTGCGGACGACCTCACCGCCGCGACCCATGCCGAGCGAGTCGGAGTTGATGATGCTGATCGCTCCCAGGTCGTGGAGGACGCTCTCGGCTTCGATCGTCCTCGCCCGCACCCGCGACCGGGTCGCGGCGACATCCGACGCTACGAGTGGATGCTGCCGGTGCACGATCATCGCCATGGGCACGATTTCGTCGACGGTGTTGACCGAGTAGGGGATCGTCGGGGTCGTGGACGAGGGAATGACGTTGGGCTCGGCGATCAGTTCGATGGCGTCGGGAACATGGCCGCCTCCTGAACCCTCGGCGTGATAGGCGTGCACGGTGCGTCCGCCGATCGCCGCAATCGTGTCGGACAACACGCCGGACTCGTTGAGGGAGTCGGTGTGCATGGCCACGGCGACATCTGCTCGATCGGCGACCGTCAGGCACAGGTCGATGACGGCGGGCGTTGCTCCGAAATCCTCGTGGATCTTGAACCCGGCCGCTCCCGCCGCCAGTGCGGCCTCGAGCACGCCGCCGTCGTAGGCCGCTCTCGCCAGGAAAGCGGCATTGAGCGGAACGGCGCTCCAGGCGGCGAGCATCTGTTGCAGGTGGCGTTCGGGATTGACGCCGATGTCCCAGGCGCCGCCGGCGCCCATGCCGACGATCGTGGTCGTTCCGGAACCGACTAGCACCGGCAGCACCGCAGGAGTCGAGAGATGGACGTGCGAATCGACGGTTCCGGGTGTGGCGATCAGACCTTCCCCCGGAATCAGGCTGGTGTGTGGTCCGATCACCTGATCGACGTCGTCGGCGACATCGGGGTTGCCGGCCCGTCCGATCCCGGTGATGCGCCCGTCGGAGATGCCGATGTTCCCCTTGAAAACTCCGAGTACCGGATCGATGACGATCACGTTGCTGATCAGCGCGTCGAGCATCGAGGCGCTCTGCCGTCGTGCCTGCACGAGCATCCCCGATTGCATGGTCTTGCCGCAGCCGCCGAGCACCTCATCTCCGTAGGACGTTTCGTCGTGTTCGATCTCGAGGAACAGGTTGGTGTCGCCCAGGCGAACTCGATCGCCGGCAGTGGGACCGTAGAGCGAGGCGTACGTTGCCCGGTCCATCTCAGCCATCGGGGCGCTCCGTGTGCTCGAAACCGCGGCGGACGGCGGCGTCGAGCGCCGCGTCGGCTTCCGTGCCGTCGAGCGGACCATCGATGAGGCCGTGGAATCCCCAAACCTCCCGTGCCCCGACCAGCGGCACGAGGTCGACGTCCCTCTCCTCTCCGGGCTCCCAGCGCACTGCGGTGCCGGCGGGTGCATCGAGCCGCATCCCGTAGGCCGCCCGGCGGTCGAAGCTGAGCCGACGGTTCGACTCGAAGAAGTGATAGTGGGATGTGACCTCCACGGGTACGGAGGCGAGGTTTGCCACCCGGAGGCGGACCGGGTTGCGGCCGGCGTTGATCCGGATGATGCCCCCGGCCGGTATCACCGCCCCGGGTGCAGTTTCGCCGCCGGTCGGCGGTCCCAACGGATGCTCCACCACCACGAGCGACGTTCCGGCCGGGAACAGTGCGTCCACGGCGATCGTCCCGATGATCTCCGGCACTCCGTCCATCACCTCTTCGGGACGCAGCAATGCACGAGCGCGATCCACCACTTCCTGGAGGGGCAGCCCGTCCCACGCCATCTCGAGGATCTCGTCGCAGATCAGTGCGATGGTTTCGGGCGCGTTGAGCTTCCTTCCGCGGGCGCGTCGGCGCCGGGCGAACTCGGCCAGCGTGAAGATGGTGAGGCGATCGTGTTCCTTGGGTGTCAGTCGCATCGAGGCACCTGTTCCTCCGACGGTAGCTTCACACCGCGGCGGCTGCGCTCATCCGGCCTCCCCGAGCGAGGGGCGATGGTGGGTGAACCAGTTGCCGTACGCCTGCTCGAGCGCCAGCCCGATGCGGAACGGCGCGTCGTCCTCGTCGGGAGGGCCGACGATCTGCATCCCGATGGGCACTCCGGTTCCTCCGTCCAAACCGATCGGCACGTTGAGGACGGGGAGCTTTCCCAGGATGTTGAACGGGTACGTCATCGTGAGATCGAGCATCTCGCCCAGGTCCCACGCTTTGCCGGCGTCCGGGTGACCCAGGTCGGCCGCGATCGACGTAGTCACGAGCGTGGGGCAGATGAGGGCTTCGTAGCCCCGGTGCAGCACGTTCTGCTGGAACGATGCATACATCTCGTCGCCGTACCTCCAGCTCTCGATCCACTCCTCGACGGTGACCCGGCGCCGGTTGAGGAACTCGCGGATGTAGGGGGTCAGCCGTTCATCATCGGGCGAGGACACGGCGTTGCGGAGGATGGCGCCCGATTGGAACGCCAGGTGTGTGATGGCGGTATCGGCGGCCTGGTTGGTCCAATCGAGGTCCACCGAATCGACTACCGCCCCGAGTTCTCGCAGCCGTTCGGCCGCCGACTCGAGGGCAACGACCGTCTGCTCGTCCGGAGCGAAGTAGCCGAGATCGGTGCTCATGGCGATGCGCATACCCGACACCGCCGGCTGTTTCCCGGCGATCCGGACGGGTGGTGACGAGAACAGATCGCCGGTCAAGGGTCCGGAGATCACGTTCTGCAACAGGATCGCATCGGACACGGTGCGGGTCATGGGGCCCGACGAGAGGTACGGATCGCGGTTCCACGGCCAGAACTCCGGCACGCGCCCCCAGGGGGGCTTGAAGCCGATGGTGCCGTTCATGGCCGCCGGGATACGGATCGAGCCGCCGATGTCGCTGCCGGTCGCCAGCACGGAAGACCCGGCGGCCAGACTGGCGCCGGATCCGCCGGATGAGCCGCCCGACGTCATCGCCGGGTTCCACGGGCAGTACGTCACGCCGTGCAGGTACGACCACGTGACGATGGCCATGGAGAACTCCGGGGCGGTGGTGTGCGCATGGGCGATGCCCCCCGCGTCGAGGATACGCCGGGTGATCGGATCGGTTCCTTTGGCGATCTCGTGCTCGAACAGCATTGAGCCCTGTGTCCACCGTCTTCCCTCGATCTGGGGCTCGTCCTTGATGGCGATCGGGATTCCCTCGAGGGGGCGGGCCGTTCCTGCGGCATACGCGTCCGCCGCCGACCTCGCCTGCTCCCTTGCCTCGTCGAAGTAGGTATCCATGAACGCGTTGATGGTTCCCTCCGTCGCCGCAGCCCGGGCGATCACCGCTTCGAGGAGTTCGACCGGGGACAGGTGATCGGCACGGAACGCGGCGATTGCTTCGCCGGCGCTCAGGTAGGCGATGTCGTCGATCAATCTGCACCTCCTGCAGTGATGTATGCCGGCCGCAGTCGGACGGCTTCGCGGCGGATGTCATCGAGCGAGCCGGGGTCTCTCAAGAGTGCCCGGACGATCAGTGATGCGGCTTGCTCGGGATGCGACCGTCGTTCGAGTTCATCGGCGACGGCGAAGAGATTGGCCCTGGCCAGCAACCCGGTGACGAGTTGCTCGGCGAGCCACGGGTCGCCGTCGATGAATTGTCCCGCCGCCTGGCCCGACCTGATCAGATCTCTGGTCATCTCGTCGAAACGGCGGACCAGGTCTCGGAATGCGGCCAGGTCGGGATGGTTCAATACCTCGAAGGACAAATGGGCCCTCATGTCGTACGGTGAGTCGATTACACGGGCGATCTCGCCGCTGACCATGGCATACAGCTTGGCGGCCGGGCTGCCGTCGACAATCAGCAGGTTCTCGAACCCGGCGACCGCCGGCACCAGGTCGTGTTTGTATAGCTCTTCGACGATGGCGCGCTTGGTGGAGAAATGGAAGAAGAGCGACGGCTGACTGATTCCGACCGATGCGGCTATCTCACGCGTGGTCGTTCCGTGGTAGCCGTTCACCGCCAGCAGGCGTGAGGATTCGATCAGGATCCGCTCGCGGGTGTCCGTCGTCTGGTCCTCGGTCATCATCACACTTTCAACGCGTCCGTCGACAGTCTATCTATCATTTGATAG
>JABAOG010002041.1_pt1 | contig 15746 bp, 17 predicted proteins | sample 7062131 | NCBI WGS metagenome assembly JABAOG01 (sample SAMN14538629, study PRJNA623070) | marine sediment metagenome | biome: marine biome [ENVO:00000428]; feature: marine pelagic biome [ENVO:01000023]; material: deep marine sediment [ENVO:00002113] | place: India: Arabian Sea | collected...
GGCCCAGCGGATTCCCATCAGCATCATCAAACCCGGCCAGATCATGGGCTACCGGTAAAAAGGCCGCTTTAACCATAGCCGGACTTGGGTCCGTTGGGCCAACTCGGACATTGACCGGCAAGCTACGGTAATATTCAATGAACAGCGCCACCGCGCCGCTGACATGCGGCGAAGCCATGCTTGTTCCACAGAGCAGGGCGTAGCTGCTGCTGGTCGAGGTTGAATCCACCCGGCAGCCGGGCGCAACCATGTGGGGTATAGTTCGGCCGTCCAGCGCCGGGCCATGCGCGGTATTAGCTGAAAGATCATTGATGTCCAGAATTTGGCTGCCATTGCTGTTCTGCATCTTGGTTGAGCCGATGTTGAACAGATTCTTTGCCTCATCAGGCGTCCCCTGCGTGCTGGTACCGCCGCCGCCGTTCATAAAAGAGAGGACANNGTCATCGTCATACCCTTGAGGAAAGCCGGAGGGTCCCCAACTGTTGCCGGAAAGCAGCGCCCCATTGTTATAAGAGTCTTTCATTAAGAGCAGCATGCCGCCCGGCTGGTTATACCAGGGAGAGTAGACCTGTTCAAACAGATTGGCGCCGGGAGCCATACCCTGGCCCCGTAAAAAACCAAAGGCGTCTGTTGTTCCGGAGGAACCATCAGCGGCCATAATTCCGGCCGTATGGGTGCCATGCTGGCTGGCTGTGCCGCTGCATGTTGTCCCGGTGCAGCCTACCATGCGGTTAACCAGGTCCGGATGGCTCTCCTGGACGCCGCCATCAACGTTGGCGATCGTCACCCCGCTGCCATCTAACCCGGCAGCTACCAACCAATCGGCGTAACCTGGAAAGGCCTGGTTGCTGCCATCGTGGTTGTTAACGTTGATCTGGTTGCTCATTTCGCCCCGCAAACCGCCATCGGTCAGGACAGGTTGAATACTGTAAACGCCGGGAACTTGAGCGGCCGTTTGGAACAGGCTGCCAGGCATTCTAAAACCGGCAATTTCCCAGGTGTCGTTTAGAATGGCGCTGGCGTTAAATTCGGCCCCCAAAGCAGAAATAGCTTGAATGACATGATCGCTTCCCGCACCCCGGTATATTAAGATATGAACGTCAACAGATTGGCTGCCAAAACTACGCCACTTGGGCAAAACCCGGTAGGCGGGGNNTAATTCAGAATCGGCCGCTACAGCCTCAGATACACCTTCACCCCAAACAACGTAAGTGAAAGGATGAATATATTGGACAATCTGGAGATTATTCCTTTCTAGCGCTTCCAGCCAGGTTGCCATTGTTGGGCCGGCGAACTGTACCAGGTGCAAATCTGTCCCATCTTTACTGGCGCTTTCCCAGCCGGCGGGCAGTTCTGGTAGTCTTTGCTTCCCATCAAAAGACATTTCCCCCAAGCGCAGCGCATACCCATTGGCAATTTGCTGATAGGGAACATCTTCAGCCTGTAGCCTGGCAAAAGCCTCCTGGTCCAGTTCCAGCCAGATAAAACTACCATAATCCAGGCTCATAATTGGGGAAATACCATTTGTGTCGGCCCAGGCTTCAGGCGACAGGCGGACGCCATAGGTTGATTTTTCGGCGGCGCTGATAGTAGCTAAATTACTGATAAATAAAATGGGAATAATGAGCAGTATAAAGGTGAATAACCAAAATACCGGACGATTGAATGGACGATTACGCGACAACATCTAAACCTTTCTCCTTAACTTGGGAATTAAAACCGGTTGATTTTACAGCGATGCGGAACAGGCGCAAAACAGGATATAATGGTCTCATAGAATATTGATATTTGTAAATAGGGCATAATGTGTAATACGTAAAACGTGAGAATCCCGATCATTACGTTTTATTTTAGACCTGAGGAGATACAAAAAATGAGTTCTATTAGACAGATACCTGTTGAAGATTTGGATGCGTTTGCCAGGATTGTTGGCAACGCTTATCCTGCTTTTTCACTCTCTACATCCGAGGAGAGGGAACGGTTCAAGAAAAATATAGCGGATATTTTTGATGATCCTGAACGCAGGCTCTATGGACTTTACCGTGATGGACAGCTTCTAGGAGGGATGATTTTTTATTATTTCCAGATTAATCTCTTTTCAGCCATGCGACCTGCCGGTGGGGTTGGGCTGGTCGCTGTAGATTTGCTCCATAAGAAGGAACGGGTCGCCAAAGCGATGCTGGAATTTTTTCTGGATCATTATTACGACCGTGGATATCCGTTGACGATGTTATACCCTTTTCGGCCGGATTTCTACAAAAAAATGGGCTTTGGCTATGGTCCGAAAGTAAACCAGTACCGGTTTTCTCCGGGATCTCTGCCACGAGGCCGGTCAAAAGCCTATATTCGCTTCCTGACGACCGAAGATAAGGAAGCGGTGATTGGTTTTTATAACCGGATTGTGGAACAAAGGCATGGTATGACATACCGGCCGGCGTTCCGTTGGCGGGGCATGTTTGAACAGGGGAACGGCCGCATAGTTGGTTACGAGCGGGACGGCCGTTTACAAGGTTACCTCACCTACGACTTCGAAAAAGGCAAAAACTTCCTCCAAAATGATATGATCATCAATGAGATGTTTTACGAGAACCGGGATGCCCTCATGGAAATGCTGACCTTTTTGCACAGCCAGTTCGACCAGATCAAACAAATCATCTTGTCCAGCCATGATGATACCTTTCAACACCTGCTGTTTGATCCGAGGAACGGAACGAATAATATGATTCAGCCAATTAGCCACGAAAGCAACGTCCAGGGAATTGGCCTGATGCACCGGGTCATTAATATGCCCGGTATATTTGAGGCCATGGCCGAACGGGATTTTGGCGGCCAGAGTTGTAAATTACGCATCAATCTTCAAGACACATTCTTCCCCCGGCAGGCAGGCAGTACAATCGTCCATTTTGAGAACGGCCGTGCCACCGTTGTCCCTGACGGTGATTATGAGGTCGAGATGAATATCGATGTTTCCGAATTTTCTTCTTTGTTGATGGGTGTTATAAGTTTTCGTAAGCTATATGAATACAGCCTGGTTGATCTATCAGATCCGGCCTACCTCAATTTGCTTCACCGCCTCTTCTTCGTCGAAAACAAGCCGGTCTGCATCACTCGCTTCTAGCAAAGATAATTGACTCTACTGAATAAAGCTCGCGCAAAGGTGCAAAGACGCAAAGGTTACTAGAGAAAAAATCTGCGTTATCTGCGAAATCTGCGGCTTTTTTCGGGAAACTCATAATTAGCCGCGAATTTCACGAATTGGTTCGAATTGAGAAAAATCCGTGAAAATTTGTGCGAATTTGTGGCCGCTATTTATTGTATGGCTTATAAACTGGTTAAATTTAAAGCCGGGTTGGAAGCGGATTTTTACCGCCTGCACTGTCCGGCCAATGAGGCGGGCTGGTGTTATTGTGTCGCCTGGTGGGTTGAAAGCTGGGCTGGCTGGGGGGACAGAACGGCCGAACAAAACCGCCAACACCGTGACGCTCTCTTAGCTGCCGGCCACTATGACGGCTATTTACTGTACAATGGCGACGAGCCGGTAGCCTGGTGCCAGGTTGGCCCCCGCGACCGCTTGGTAAAACTGGTCAACCAGATGGCCTTAGCGCCCGATTCTGAAGTCTGGGCCATCACTTGTTTTTTAGTTGCCCCCGCCTACCGGCGGCAGGGCCTTGCCGGAAAAATGTTAACGTTGGTTCTGGCCGATTTAAAGAGGAATGGAATTAAGTCAGTAGAAGCTTTTCCAAAGCGGGGTTCAGATCTCGACGCCCTCGATTTATGGAACGGGCCTGAGGCAATGTATCTATCGGCCGGATTTGAGTTTGTGAAGGAGGTGGCCCAGCGGGCAGTATTACGTATGGCGCTCTAAAAATGAGGAGAAAAATGCGCGCTATTCAAAAAGTCACCGCATTTGTGACCCGATATGTTGAGGAAAAGGCAGAACTGTTGCTGTTGGAACATCCAACAGCCGGAATCCAGCTGCCAGCTGGAACAGTAGAGTTAGGGGAGCCGTTGGAAGCGGCCGTCCTTCGAGAAGTGGCCGAGGAGACGGGGTTGGAGAATGTCCGGATTGTGGGGGAATTGGGCCAGATTAACATTGAACTACCCGATAACGAAAGAATCATTACCCGGGTTACCAAGCTCTTTGACGCGCCCGCTTCCGATGCTTCCTCTGCCGGCGGCTTCGGACTGACCCGTGGTTCGCCGGTCAGAGTTGTAAAATTTATAGGCAGTTTCGCGGAAATTATTTGTGATCCACTTGATTTAGGCCAGACGCCGCCGGTTCGGGTGAATGGTATTCATGGATATGTCCGCCAGAGTTTATTGGCAGGAACGGCCGAAAGACATCTCTTTCATCTTGAATTAACCCAGGTTGTCACTGGGCAGAAAACAGCCTTCACCAATGGGGTAACATTCCGTTCCTTTTGGACACCATTAACCCCGAAACCGGCCCTGCACCCCCTGCAACAAGATTGGCTGGATCAGGTTTATCCTAAACTGTTAAATTTTTATAACAGTTTGAAAGGCGGGTAAGGAACAATGTTATTTTCTGATGTGTTAATCGGTACCGTACTAGGAGCCATTCTATGGCCGATTGTCCAGCAAGTAGTCGATTCAACCAACCGGGCCATACTTGGATTTATTATTGGCGGCCTGATCGGCGGGGCCATAGCCTGGGCGCGCGTGGGTCTCGACGCGGGTCAGGTAATCGGTTCCAGCATTGGGGCAAATGGCGATCCGGTACAACAAGACATAGGTCTAACCTTTATTGACGCCCTGATTCAGACGGTTAGAGGCGGCGCGATTGGGGCCATTATTGTCCTCGCATTACGCTCCTTTTCCTTTGTCCTGGTTGGGGCCGGAATTGGTTTAATCGTTAGTATATTTCTCAGCGGCGGCCTTCGATTGCTGAATCAAAACGTGTTAGATAATCCGATTCCGACAAACCAGATTACCTTGATTGTCATTTTAGGTACTTTCCTCATTCTTTCATTCCTTTCAGGGCGAAGATAGCTTGCAAAGCCTGTTCGGGGTATTATCATGGAAGAATGGTCAGTTTTGAAAGTGTTCACACTTAAATTGCTGATTGTTCCCTGACAAAACAAGCTGGTTTTCATCTATGCCCCGAATACGCGAATTAGCTATCTTTGAAAGCGCCCTACGCCCCGGACCTTTAAATGCCATCACCGATGTTTCCGGGGTAGCTGTCGGCCATTACACCTTGAACCAGGGTGACGGGGTGTGGCAGCCTGGCAGCGGCCCTTTTCGGACTGGTGTAACTGTTATTTTGCCTCATGCCGGTAATTTGTATGAGGAAAAGGTTCCCGCTGCTGTTCATACCATCAATGGTTTTGGTAAGGTGGCCGGCTTTGAACAGGTTCGGGAATTGGGTAATATCGAGACCCCAATTGCCCTGACCAGCACCCTTAATGTACCGCGGGTGGCTGATGCAATAATGACCCTGGCTATTGAACAAAGTCCCCATATTGGGCTTGGCTTTGCCGAAAGCGGCCGAAAAGGTTGGGCCAGCGTCAATCCTGTTGTCGGTGAAACCAGCGACGGCTTTCTCAACGACATGCAGGCCCGGCCCATAGGCGAAACGGAGGTTAGAGCGGCCGTTGCCAATGCCTCAACGGGCATGATAGCCGAAGGCGCCGTTGGGGCGGGCATGGGCACTAGCTGCTATGGTTGGAAAGGCGGAATCGGAACGGCCAGCCGGGTTATTCCCGAGGAGCGAGGCGGTTTTACCGTTGGGGCTTTAGTGCAAAGCAATTTTGGTCGTCCTGATGAATTGACCATTTCGGGGGTGAAGATCGGCCGTCATTTACTGCCGCCCACCATTCCCGTTCCCTCACCCGCCGGTTCAATTATGATGGTTTTGGCAACCGACGCCCCCCTGGATGCCCGCCAATTGGGACGCCTGTGCCACCGGGCTGCTATGGGGCTGGCCCGCACCGGCAGCACCGTTCATGGCGGCAGCGGTGATTTTGTTATTGCATTTAGCACAGCTTATCGTATCCTTGACCGGCCAGAGTCGCTGGTTACCCGGTTACCGGCCCTGGCCCATGAACAGGCCGTCATTGGCAAGCTGGGTTTGGCGGTAATTGAAACTATTGAAGAAGCAATTTATAACAGTTTATTGATGGCTCGTACCGTTATCGGCCGTGATAGCAATACCCGTTACGCTCTGCCGGCGGACGAGGTACAATCATTGGTGCGTCGAAATAACGGTTGATTCGGTTATAATGCCCATCTGAAAATCAACCAACAAAATTGGAAGTTAGGAGATAGAAAAATTTATGGCTTATACAAAATCGGCAAAATTTGCCTGGACCGGGGAGGAACTCAACTTTAGCGGCACACTGGATTCGGGTTTTCCGGTCACCATGAAGAATTCGGCCGATACCGAGGGGGCCAGCCCCATGTCACTTTTCTTAGGCGCTGTAGCCGGCTGCACCGCTATGGATGTCCTTTCGATCGTTCAAAAGAAACGACAACAGGTCGATGGCATGGAGATAGAAATTGCCGGCCAGCGGTCCGATTCACATCCAATGGTCTATACCGATGTAGACATCACCTACATTCTTTATGGCGAAGATATTGATCCGGCAGCTGTTGAGCGGGCCATCGAGCTGTCACAAACAAAATACTGCTCGGCCAGTATTACTTTCGTGCGGGCGGGGGTCAATGTTAAAACCCATTACGAGATTAGGAAAGCATAGAGAAGTTTAATATGGAACAACGTGATTTAGCATGGTTGGCAGCCATTATTGGCTTATTAGCGGTTGCCATTTGGATGGTAACGAATGACAATTTTCCCATCCAGCCCGGCCTTGATTTACAGGGCGGTTTACAAGTATTATTAGCGGCCGATCTACCAGAAGAGACGGTAGTTGAGCGGGAGCAGATTGACACCGCTCGCCAGATTATCAGTCAGCGAGTCAATGCCCTTGGCGTGGCCGAGCCATTGGTCCAAATTGAAGGCGACCGCCGCATTTTGATTGAATTACCCGGCATTGATAATCCCGATCAGGCTATCGAATTGATCCAGGGGACGGCGCTGTTGGAATTTATCGATACCGGCTCTCAAAGTTTGCCGCCGGGAACCTGTGTTCGCACCAGCCAAAATACCGGGCCATCCCCCTGTGAATTAAACGAGGCCGGTGAGTCGATTTCACAGCCTCGAACATATGACACGGTGCTAACCGGGGCAGGACTGGAATCGGCCACGGTTCAATCTGATTCATTCAATAACTATATTGTGGCCTTTGACTTAACCCCGGAGGGTAGTGACGCTTTTGAACAATTCACCGCTGCCAACCAGGGCCAATTTTTAACCATTGTCCTGGATAAGCAGGTTATCTCCAGTCCCCGCATCGAATCAACTATCAGCGACGCTGGCTCAATTACAGGCANNGCAAAATCTGGCCTTGCAGCTTCGCTTTGGCAGCCTGCCCATCCCGCTCCAAATTGAAAGCACCCGCCAGATTGGGGCCACCTTAGGAGCTGAATCAATTGAAGCGAGTGTGGAGGCCGGCACGATTGGCGTTTCAATCGTGCTGTTGTTCATGCTTGTGTATTATCGTTTGTTGGGAGGGTTGGCCGACGTAGCCCTGATCTCCTACGCTCTGATAAACTTTGCCATTTTTAAATGGTTAGGCGTCACGTTAACATTACCGGCTATCACCGGCTTCTTGCTATCAACGGGCATGGCGGTTGATGCCAATATCCTTGTTTTTGAACGGATCAAGGAAGAAGTTCGGCGTGGGTTGAATCTGACAGAGGCAGTAGAGATTGGTTTTAACCGGGCCTGGACTTCAATTCGCGACTCGAACATTGCTACATTGGTCATTTGCTTTATTTTGTGGTCGTTCGGCCGAAATTTTGGCGCCAGCATCGTCCAGGGTTTTGCCCTGACATTGGCAATTGGGGTCGGGATTAGCATGTTTACGGCCGTTATTGTCACCCGTACGTTCGTAAGATTAGTCATTGGCAGTGCGGCTGATTGGCTCAAGAGCCGCAAATGGCTCTTGGCAGTATAAAAACAGGATAGACAACAATGTTCAGCTTCATGTTTAATTTTGTACAGCGACGACGCGTCTATTTTATTTTCTCCAGTATCATCATTGGGTTGGGAATACTGGCCATCGTTTACTCTTTGGTAACAACCGGCCAACCATTTCGGCTCAGCGTTGATTTTCGCGGCGGCACCCGATTTGAACTAAGTTTTCAAGAATCAGTTCGCGAGGCACAAATACGCGAGGTGTTTATTGATTTTGATCATCCCGGGGCTGATATTACCGCCCTGGGCGACGAGGAAGCGCGTGACTTCTGGCAGGTTCGAACCGAGTTTGCAACACCGGAAGAAGCCAGGCAGATCATAGACGCATTGTCAGATCGAATTGCGCCAATTGATGAGGAAGCCACTTCATTTCAAAGTGTCAGCTCAACCATTGGAGATGAGGTCACCCGGGCCGCTTTCATTGCCATTGCCATCGCGGCCGTTATTGTCTTGTTCTACATCATGTTCTCCTTCCGCCAGGTGCCCAACTCAATCCGTTTTGGCGCCTGTGCCGTGGCGGCAATGCTCCACGACCTGACCATCATCTTTGGCTTCATTTCTATCATGGGTATTCTGGTTGGTTGGGAAGTGGACGCCTTGTTTCTAACGGCCGCTTTAACCGTCGCCGGTTTCTCCCTCCAGGACACCATCGTCGTCTTTGACCGGATCCGGGAAAACAGCCAAAAACGGCCGAATGAGAACTACGAACGGCTCGTCAATCGCTCCGTGCTCGAAACCATCCACCGTTCCTTGGCTACCCAGCTCAACGCCATGTTTGTCCTGGTAGCCATCATCCTGTTTGGCGGCGATTCAATTCGACCCTTCATCGCCGTCCTGTTCATCGGTTTATTGAGCGGTACTTACAGTTCGATTTTTAACGCCGTTCCGTTGTTAGTGGCCTGGGAAAAGGGTGAAATTCCCTTCTTGAAAGCAACTTGACATAATTAAGATGAATCTCTTAAAAGCAGCTAAAAAGAATTTGAACGTTGACGCCAAGGCGCTGAGGATGAGGTTGTTGGTTGGTCTAGTCCTGGGCTTGTTCTTGGTGGTTGCCTGCCAGGAACAGCCAACCCCAACGGCCGTCGTGCAACAAGAGGAAATAGAACCAACGGCAACGACCGTTGCCGTTGATAGCGCCCCCCCAGACACCCGCACCCTACCAACGCTATATCCGACCGNNAACCCCAACCCCCATCGATTTCAGCCAGCTTGTTGTCGAGGTCCACTATTCAATTCCCGGGCTGGAACTAGACCGCACCCTGCGTGGAAATGTCTCCAGCCAGCTTGAATTGGTCGATGAAACCACCGGCGACACGGTCGAAGTGACGGATGTACCGGGGGTCATGTTCGACCTGCAGCAGACATTGCCGGAGATGGAATTGAGTGAACTACCGGATAACTGCGACTTTTGTGTTCGCCTCTCTTTCGAACTTTTCCTGACCGAAGAATCAGGCGATGGTTGGTTGGAGGACCCGATACTGCTGGCCAGTTTTGAGAATTTTTTCAGCGCCCATCTGGGCCCACATTTTCCGCCGGGCACAATCGTCGGCCTGCGCCGCAGCGCCACGCCTTATAACGTTGCCCATACAGTTGCTGCAACGGCCGAAGGCCAGTTATGGCGCTGGACGGCAACCGAGGCCGAGGTATCAGGCCCGGAGGCAACAGATGGTACCTTACAGACCCTGCTGAATGAACTCGATCTGGAAACGATGAATGCCGAATATCTGGGGCCGTGTCCGGAAGGCTCAGGGGTTGAAAGATTATTCCTGAGTCAAGGGGAAACGGAGCGACTGGTTCAAATCGCTTGTCCAGAACTATCTCTACCGCTGCCCTTGTTGCCTCTCTATATTCAGTTGGATGCCTTAGCAGACGAGAAAACGGCCGATTCCGCCCTCGAAGCCCCCGAACCAACTGTCCCCCTGGAAACCGTCGTCTATTACCAGCGCGAAGATGGCAGCAGTTTGATTTTATTTGCTGATGGTCAAGCCCAGGTTAGAAGCACAGACGGATTAACGGCTACGGCCGAACTGGGCGAAAACCAGGCCGTTGATACCGCCATAAGGCTGGCTGAAAGCGGCAATATGCAATTGGGCGTTCTCAGCCTCGTTTCAGGCGACGATAGTAATATTTTGATTGCCCGCGGCCAAGATGGGGTTTATGAACTTGGCTGGAATGAAGCGCCGCCTGCCAATCTGAGCCAAATCGTTGAGGAACTAGACGATCTGTTGGAAGAACTCCTGGAAGGCATCGCCGATTCAGAAGATAGCACCCCAACACCTGATCCCGATGCGACCCCAGAGGACGGCACACCCACCGTGACGCCCGCTGCCGGGGAAACGCCGGAAGCATCCCCAACCCCGTAAAATAACCCTTAAGGAGTTTTCGATGCAAGCGCTCTACCTGGGAAATGGTCAATTGTCTTACCTTGACAATTATCCCCAACCGGTTCCCGCTAAAGACCAGGCCCTTATCGGGATTAGCCTGGCCGGGATATGTTCGACTGATTTGGAGATTGTGAAGGGGTATGCCGGTTTTGAAGGCGTCTTGGGCCATGAGTTTGTAGGGGTGGTTGAGCAGGCAGACAGCGACCCAGATTGGGTTGGCAAGCGGGTTGTGGGAGGGATTAACCTGGGTTGTGGAATCTGCGATGTCTGTCTTTCTGCTGGTCCGGAACATTGTCCTAATCGAACTGTTTTAGGCATCATCAACCATGATGGCGTCTTTGCCGATTACATTACCTTACCCATCAGGAACCTGGTCGCCGTGCCGGATCATCTGCCGGATGAAGCGGCCGTCTTTACCGAACCCCTCGCCGCCGCCGCCCGCATCATCGAGCAGGTTGACCCATCGACAGAGATGAAAGCGGCCGTTGTTGGGCCTGGCCGCCTGGGTCTGTTAGCCGGACTAGTCCTGGCCAATGCTGGCCTGTCCATCACAATGCTCGGCCGCCGGCAGGAATCGCTCTCGCTACCCAAATCATATGGCCTAGAAACCGGACTGGTAGGGGAGGCAGCCGATAATGCCTTCGACCTGGTTGTCGAGGCGACCGGTAACGAGGCCGGGTTGGTCCATTCCCTGCGGCTTGTTCGGCCGTTAGGAACCCTGGTCATGAAAAGCACCTTCGCTGGAAAAGCCAATGTTGATTTGACCAAGTTGGTTGTTGGTGAAATCAATGTCGTTGGGTCGCGCTGTGGGCCGTTTGATTCGGCCGTTCAATTGTTGGCCAAAAACAAAATAGACCCTCGGCCTATGATCGAAGGCCTATACCCCCTCCAGGATGGCCTGGCTGCCTTTGACCACGCCGCCCGCCCCGGCGTCCGCAAAATTCTCCTTCGCCCCTGACAACCCAAAGGAAATTTCAGCCTGNNAACCCAAAGGAAATTTCAGCCTGATGAACCCAAATCGAATACAACAAATTGAAGCCTATGCTAAAGAGGTTATGGACAATATCCTGACCGGAGAATTGAGGGTGGCCCACAACTACGCCCATGTCGATCGGGTCCGAAATTGGGCCATAAATATTGCTGAGGCAGAAGTCTATCCTGATTTAGATATGGTCCAGACCACAGCCCTGCTACATGATATCGGCCTGGCTTTTGTAACGGAAAGACGTTTTCATGGAGAAGTTGGAGCGCAAAAGGCGGCCGAATTTCTACAATCTCACCAACTCTTCCCCGTTGACCAAATTGAAGCCATTTTTGAAGCCATTCGCTGCCATAACAAGGTAACCGGTGGTGGGCTATTAGGCTCGATTTTGCGAGATGGCGATATTTTGGATTTGTTAGGCGCCATGGGCATCATCAGAGGCTGTATGACAGACCCTAACGCTCCTGAATATGACCCAACGCAAATAAAGGGTGAGACCTGGGGTATTACGGCCGCTGGCATGACCGCCCGTTTCCAGGCCGGATTAGGCATGGGGCCAACCATTGTTGATCGCCTCAATTTCCACATGAGCTGCTATAAAAATTTGCACACCGCCGCCGCCAAAGAATTAGGACGGCCGTTACTTGAATTCCAACGAAATTTTATCCAGCAATTAGAAAAAGAAGTTCTTTCAAGCCAAATTAAAAATCTGCGTACATCCGCTTAATCTGCTTCATCTTCGTTCCTATTATTTTTCCCCAGAAATACTGGACATAATCAGCATAGTTGGTCTATAATAGAACATATGGGCTACAGAGTGATTAAGGCCAGTGAGATTGGCGAATATGTTTACTGCAACCGGGCCTGGTGGCTGCGACGGAATTATGATGTCCAGCCGCAAAACATTCAGGAATTAAAAGCAGGAACCGTTTATCACGAGGAACACGGCGGGCAGGTGCGGCAGGCGGCCTTGATTAAACGGCTGGCCCTGGTCTTTTTGTTCCTGGCAGTCAGCATTTTAGTCTTCTGGGTGTTGAGCCAGATGATATGAACGAGGGCGATTTATTAAACGGTGGCCTGGTTTATGGTCCCTTAGGGTTAGGGATAACCTTCATCTTGCTGGCCGTTGTCGCCTGGTTATTTGCCTCCTCTAAGCGGGAGAAAACGGGTCTGCCCGCCGGCAACGTTATCTATACCGATACCGGGGCCTGGGCGGAGCAGGAGGAAACCCTCTATTCAGCCAGTTTGCAGCTCGTCGGCCGTCCTGACTATCTCGTTCAAGCCCAAAACGGCGACCTCATCCCGGTTGAAGTTAAATCGAGCAGCGCCCCGAGACGGCCGCATCAAGCCCATGTCCTCCAGCTCGCCGCCTACTGTGTCCTGGTCGAGGAAGTCTATGGCGTCCGGCCCAGCCACGGTATCCTCCAATACCGGGACAACGCCTTCGCCATCGACTACACCGAAGAATTAGAAGACGATCTCCTCGATCTCCTGGCCGATATGCGCGAAGATATGTTCGAAAACGAGATTAACCGGGACCATAACGACCGGCGTCGCTGTGCCCGTTGTGGGGTGATGGAGCTTTGTAACCAACGACTGATTTAACAGACAATTTGCCAGTTGGCTTCTCCAATAAGCAACCTATACAATAGACAATATGCAAGTCGTCATTTTATACAATGCAACCGTGCCGCAGACCAGGCAGGTGGGCGATCAAGTTTCTGAGTGGCTGGCCGCGGAGGGGATTGATCCCTATTTGATTTCGGCCGAAGCGGCCGATTCTATTCAGCAAGATTTGGAAAAATTTTCATTTCTAATTGTATTGGGTGGTGATGGCACCACCTTAAAAGCCGCTCGTTTGGCTGCTCCCACCGGCTTGCCAATATTTGGCATCAACATGGGTCGTGTCGGCTTCCTGAGTGAAGCCGATCCTGCCAACTGGCAGGAGAAAATCGGCCAGGTTTTGCGAAACGAGCATTGGCTGGAAAAACGGCTCATGCTGCGAGCCGAGGTATTGCGTCAGGGAAAAAGTATTGGCTCCTTAATTGGCCTGAATGATATTGTCGTCAGTCGCAGCGTCCAGCTGCGGATGCTCCAACTACACCTTTTCGTAGACGATGATCCGGTCACAGTATACATGGCCGACGCCATCATCGCTGCCACCCCGACCGGTTCAACCGCCTATTCCCTGGCCGCTGGTGGGCCGGTTCTGCCGCCCCAACTTCAAAACTTCCTCGTTCTGCCCGTCGCGCCCCATTTGAGTTTTGAGCAGGCGTTGGTTTTACATCAAAAAGCCGTTATCATGGTTCGTCTAGAGACACCACATGAAGCCATGGTAACGGCCGATGGACAAGATGCGATCACCCTCCAGGGTGGCGACGAAGTCATCATTACCCGCCACCAATATGAAAGTCAGTTCATTCGTTTGGGCCGGCCAGGCTATTTTTATCGACGTCTTATGGAAAAATTAAACTATTGGTCCCTAAAACCGGTACAATAGGGCAAACATATGGTTGCCAGGTATGCGGATAACTCATTAGTTGGAAATTAAAAACACTCAATTACCAATTACTAATTACCAATTCCCCGGCACTAATCAGGTAATTTAACTATGAAGAAATTTAGCCCCCGCGTTCGGTCCTTGCTGCGACAGGCCAACAGAGTCGCCGCCTCCGGCAAACGATCAGCGGCCGAAAATCTATATCGCCAGATCATTGCGGAAGAACCTCAGGTTGCCCCTGCCTGGGTCGGTCTGGCCCAGGTTGTTCAAGATCCGGCCGAGCAAGAAACAGCCCTGGAGCGCGCCCTCCAAATAGACCCGGAAAATAAGAAAGCCACCATCGGCTTGACCGCCCTGCGTAATGGCCAGTCCGTGGTCGAAGCCTTACAACCCGAACCCGAACCTGAGCCTGAACGGAAAGCGGCCGTCCAACCAGAACGAGATTGGCAGGAGCCGGTAACGAAAGAGGCTCGCTTTGATAAGGTTCAGGAACCCGTGGCAAAACCCGCCCCACAAATACCCGAGGATCGTTTGGAAGCGGCCGAACATGGCCACGCCACCTTTTTAGAAGGGGCCGTTGTCAAAGAGGAAGCCCTTTACTGCGCCAACCATCCCAACACCCTGACCCATCTGCGGTGCAATAAATGCGGCAAACCGGTCTGCGCCAGGTGCGTCCGGCCGACCCCGGTTGGCTATCGCTGTAAAGAATGTATTCGGGAACATGAAGATGCCTTTTTCTCCGCCACGCTCGTTCATTATTTGATTGCGGCCGTTATCGCTTTCCCTCTAGGGATCATATCCGGCTATATCTCGGTCCGATTAGGCTTTTTTGTTATTTTCTTTGCGGCTTTTGCCGGAAGTATCATTGCCAGGATTGTCCATCGCCTTATTGGCCGGAAACGCGGCCGGTGGATGCCGCACTTGGTTGCCTTGGCAATTGTTGTTGGCGGCGTGATTCCTGCAATCATTCCTATTCTTAATTTGTTGTTTGGGCAAGGCGGTTTCTCCTTTGGTCTGATTTGGGTCGCAATTTATGTTGTTGTTGCCACCAGTGCCGCTTTTTATCAAATGAAATAGTGACCTTAAAGTATCTTATTTTCAACAATCTATAAAAAATATTGATGATATATGCTGGCTGAACTATTTATCCGCAATTTTGCCATCATTGAAGAGTTACGAATCCAATTTTTGGACGGCTTTAATGTATTGACCGGCGAGACCGGGGCCGGTAAATCGATCATATTAGACGCCATGGCCCTGGTTTTGGGTGAGCGGGCCGATACGACCGTCGTTCGCAGTGGTTGTGAAGAAGCCTACGTCGAAGCCTCTTTCAAACTCAACGCTGAGATGCAGGCCGTCTTAAAACCGTTGATCGAGGCTGAAGGCCTGGAGCCGGAGCAGGAAGATATGTTGATGTTGGCCCGCGAACTGCGCTTAAACGGCCGTAATATCTGTCGTGTAAACGGCCGGGCCGTCAACCTGACCCTGCTGCGCCAGATGGGCGAAAGTCTGGTCGATATCCATGGCCAGGGCGAGCACCTCTCTTTGTTAAATCCTCGCTCCCACCTGCCGCTCCTTGACTCCTACGCCAACTTGGTCAAAGAGCGTTCTGAACTGGCCACCGTCGTCGCTGAACTGCGGCGCGTTCAACGCGAATTGCAGTCCTTACGTCGCGACGCCCGTCTCATAATGCAGCAAATTGATTTACTCGAATTTCAAGTCGAAGATATCGATGCCGCCAATTTGAAAGTCGGCGAAGAAGAAGAACTCCGTGAAGAACGGACCCGGCTGGCCAATATAGAGCAGATCAACGAACATTCG
>JABAOG010024278.1_pt1 | contig 15707 bp, 14 predicted proteins | sample 7062131 | NCBI WGS metagenome assembly JABAOG01 (sample SAMN14538629, study PRJNA623070) | marine sediment metagenome | biome: marine biome [ENVO:00000428]; feature: marine pelagic biome [ENVO:01000023]; material: deep marine sediment [ENVO:00002113] | place: India: Arabian Sea | collected...
GGTAGTAATCGTAATAGGAAACGAAATAAGCGACCGCGTTGTCCGGAAAGAATTCTTTGAACTCAGCGTATAACTGGGCAACCAGCGTCTTGTTGTGGGCGATGACCAGTGCCGGGCGGTTGAATTCTGCGATCAGATTCGCCATCGTAAAGGTCTTACCAGTACCGGTAGCACCAAGCAGAACCTGGTGTCGTTCACCATTCTCGATGCCCTGGATCAATTGTTCAATCGCTTCCGGCTGGTCGCCGGTCGGCTTGAANNTTGAAATCCATAAATGCTGTACCCTCGATCACTAACTTTACTGATCAATAATTTGAGGTCGGTAAGAAATGCACTGGCTGAACCCCAATTATACCGAACATTCGTTCGATTAATCAAGCTATTGGATTAATTACGGATATGAAAATCAACAGAAAAACCTCTACCCATTACTGGCCAAAAGGGATCATTACCGGTCAGAAATGAAACCTACCGAACCGGTGAGTTCAAAATACCCCCTGAAAAAAACAAGCTGTCAGCTGACTTTAAAGTCGAATTCTTTCCACTGGATATCAATCTGGCGGACTGCCAGTGCACCGATCATCCCCGGATGCCGCTCAAGATGCTGGATCGACCAGCATTGAGGTTCGACCGGCTGACCTTTCACCCAGATCAGCTTGGGAGGTTTTTCCGGTGCCAGGCTGACTGCGAATTCCCGCAGGCTGGCTCCTATGCCCACTCCCATCGCCTTTAAGTAAGCCTCTTTACGAGTCCAGCCATTAAAGAACCCGGCGGTGCGTTTTTCCACGGGCAGGCTGAGGTATTCCTCCAGTTCCAATTGACTGAAGACCCGCCTCGCCAGGTTTTCCACATTCCGATCTTGATTGACCTCCTCCAGGTCCACCCCCAGTTTCTTCACATGCCCAACGGCGATGACTGCATGGTCTGCAGCATGAGCGAGATTGAAATACAGACCAGTATCTTTAACCAGGTAGGGCTTGCCCTGATGTGTGGTGGAGATCTGGATGCTCGCTGGATCCTGGTCCAGGTACCTGGAAAGGACGCAGCGCAGTACCGCCCGGGAGATTTCGTACTGGTTTCTTTTCAAAGAAAACCTGAAATTCATCCACCGGTCCCTTTCGCTGGCGGTCAGATACCCGCGGAGGATGTCAAGATCTTCCTCAGACACATTGAAATTCGTCCACCAGAGATGAATTTCATCGGTTGGAATATCTGTGGGTGCGTTCGAGTCTTGCCAGTCTGTATGCATCGTTATTCAAATTTTATAACCAGCAGTACAGTTTCGTCAAATTGCTATTAAATAAGGAAAACGGCGAAGAAAATGATATCCTCGCCGTTTTCGTGTACGCAGGACCAGTGAACCACACCATATGACAGCACCACCTGCGCACACAGGAATATTTAGGAGTGATCATTAATAATACGCTCAACCAGCTATTTTGGTTCAATTTTATTGGAAGAATAATCCAAAAATCAGAGCCGGCGCGCCCAGGATCGGGAAGCAGAACGATCTTCCACATAGATCGGGTTAGAGTATATCCACCCGCGGTCACGTCCTTTAAATGGGATGCTGGCTTCCACCCGATAGACACCAGGCTCCGAGGTCAGATAAGTGTGGTATTCACGCGGCTCCCAGTCAGCGACAACTTTTCCATTTCTGACCAGGCGTGCAGGAACTTTCAGGGGGAATTTGACCTGGAAAGTCACCCCATGCTTGGCAGCAATCGAATCCCCCATGATGACCGTGTCATCAATGCCCTGTGCCTTGAACCGAAATCCCCGGGTATTCGCCGGGAGATCATAACCTACCCAGGCATGCCCGTTCCTCAGAGCACTATAGACCAGGTCCCGGTCGTGCTCCAGTTCCCCGTTGAAAGCTTCAGGTGTCAGGATGTGAGTATTCACACAGCGGAAGTGGAATTCGTACGGGAACAGGGTCCTTTTTATCGGACCCATACTGGCTTTTAGGGCGTGGGCGTCCGAACCACCAACGGCGACAACTTTATTACCGCGCGATGTCAGTTCATCCCACTTGACCAGGACATCTTCCAGCGGTCCCCTTCCGATGCGCTCAGGAGAGAAAGCATAATACAGGGCATGCAGTCTGGATTTGAGCAAAGATTTAAATTCGGAAAGCCCATTCCAGAGTTCAATGCCGGTAAAGCCGTTGATTTCCCAATCGACCCATGATAGATCACCCTCGCCAACCGCTGGTGCAGCGGGATCAGTTGGATGCGCCAGGAAGGAAAGCGCTCCTTCCGCGTTGATGGCGTCGATCAGTTTTTGCGGATCACGTGCATTCCCTGCCAGTTCTTTGTGCGCCCCCATGGTGAGCATATGGTTCTTTTCTGGGACACGCGTCGTATCGTGGATCTCTTCACCGACCAGCAAGAGGACGTTTTTCCCTCCCTCCAGGTGATATCTTTCCGGACCTTCCAACCAAATATTGTGGTCCGTCACGATAACGACATCGATGCCGGCGTTGATCGCTGCTCTGGCGATGTCTTCATGGCTGCCTGTGCCATCTGAATAGGTTGTATGCATGTGCAGGTTGATGGTGTATTCGTGCATTCTGTTGTTAAACCTCAGTGTAAGCCCTCCAAAACCCAGGTGATTGACGATCTGTTCAACACACGATATAATCCAGCCCGCTGGAAGCAAAGATAGCTTCTCTGGTACATTTGGAGGTTTTTTGTGGAAATATATCTGGATATTGCTTTGATTATAACGTCAATTGCCCTGATCGCCAGTGTGATCTTGCAAAGTAAAGGCGCCGGCCTGGGGGGGCTGACCGGTGCGGATACTGGGAGCTTTTTCACTGCCCGCCGTGGCATCGAAAAGACTTTATTCAATATCACTATTGGTCTCAGCATTTTATTTTTTGCACTGGCAATTGTATCAGTCTACATCTCAGGCTGATCTGATCACAACGGGCGTATAATCCGAGGGCTGGTTTTTACCCAACCCAAGGCAAAAAGCGCCCTTTTTTGTTAACCCTGGTCCTAAATTCTGATCCATGAAAAGATTTCGCTGGCAGCTTATTATTCTCTTTCTGGCAATCACAACGATTGTCGTGCTCACATTGACCAGCAGCGAGCCGATCGTTTCTGAGCCGGAAGCTGTAGAACCTGAACCGGTCACTGGCGGGGTTTATGTCGAAGCCCTGATCGGTTCATTTTCGCGTTTAAACCCCCTATTGGACTACTATAATGAGGCAGACCGTTCAGTTGACCGGCTTTTATTCAACAGCCTGATCACATTCGACTCACGCGGCCTGCCAAACGAAAGCCTGGTGGAATCTTTCGGGATCTCGCGGGATGGGATGGTCTATAACTTCGCCCTGCGCACGGATGTAGAATGGCATGATGGTGAACAGTTTGACTCAGAGGATATCGCCTATACAATTTCACTGCTCCAGGACCCCAATCTACCCATCCCTCAGGATATCAAGGACCTGTGGGCGGATATTGAAGTCACAGCCATCAATGATTTTACGATCCAGTTCCGCCTGCCTGAACCATTTGCCCCGTTTTTGGATTATCTGACGTTTGGTATTCTCCCTGAACATCTTCTATCCGGTGTCAGCGCCCAGGCATTGATCGATGACCCGTTCAACCTTCAACCGGTCGGAACAGGTCCTTATGTCTTCGATCGATGGATCGCAGAAGGCGATTCTGCAAACGGACTGGTACTGACAGCCAACGATGATTATTTCGAAGGTCGTCCATTCATCGACGAGTGGACATTCCGCTACTATCCTGACCAGCAGAGCGCTTACCAGGCGTATCAGGCTGGAGACGTCATGGGAATTTCCCAGCTCAGTGGAGATGTGCTCGAACAGGCACTGGAAGTACCCGAACTGAATATCTACACCGGCAGAGTACCACAGCTCACTCTCATTTATCTCAACCTGGATAATCCCCAGGTTCCCTTCTTCCAGGACCTGGCAATCCGGGAAATTCTCTACCAGAGCATCAACCGGCGCTGGATTGTCAACAGAATATTGAACGGTCAGGCTTCTATCGCCAATGGACCGATCTTTCCAAATACATGGGCTTATTATGAGGGCATTCCCCAGGTTGATTACAACCCTGACCTGGCTTTGGAGCGGTTGATCGAAAATGGATATACCATCCCGGCAGAAGGTGGAAATGTTCGCAGCAACGCCGATGGGCAGTTCTTAGAGTTTACGCTGGCTCACCCGAACGATCCAACCCATTCAGCCATCGCACAGGCGATCCAGGAAGATTGGAGTGCCCTGGGGATGGAGGTGACGCTGCAGCCGCTTCCTTATGAAGAGCTGATCTCCGAACGACTTGAGTCACGGCTGTATGAGGCTGCTCTGGTCGACCTGGATCTCTCCCGGCTGCACGATCCGGATCCCTACCCGTTCTGGCACCAGACTCAGGCTACCGGTGGGCAGAATTACGCCATCTGGAATGACCGCCAGGCGAGTGAATATCTGGAACAAGCACGCATCAATGTATTTGATTTTGCTGAACGCACCCGGCTGTACCGGAATTTCCAGGTCCGTTTTGCCAATGAAATCCCCGCCCTACCGCTNNTACCGCTGTATTATCCGATGTATTCCTTCGCTGTCCAGCAACAGGTGCGCGGTGTGCAGACCGGCCCCATCTTCGAGCCTGCTGACCGCTACCGTACAGTGGATGAATGGTTCATCTACCGCGAAGGGGACGAAACCCCGACCCCGGAACAGCCAGAAGAGACACCACAGGTATAACGGACCACATACCCCTCCACAACTCCTGATAAATTTGTAAAGCTCCCTTAATCCGCAATTGAGTTTCCTCTCCGTTATAATTTCATTCCATAGATAGGAAGTCCTCTTCAAAAAGATAAACTGCAAACTTATGAGGTAAATCAATGGCTGATACCAGTGAGAACACACCTGTTTATCAAGAACTTGAACTGCTGAATGCCATCCTGATTGGATTTATGATGGGGGTTTATGAGGTGATGGGAAAAGGCGGTGCCCAGGCGATCATCAATATGGCAGGGAAAAAGACTGGACAGGAGATCCTCCGCTTTGCCCGCGACCATAGCATCGAAATCAACACGCTAAACGACCTAAAACGCTTCTTGATCGATAGCAATTTAATGGGGGAGATGGATTTTTATACCGATGAACATGCTACATTTGTTCGGATTGTTGAATGCAAGACCTGCCCCAAAAAAGTTGGGCATTATAGTTTTGATGGCACTGCCTGCCCCTGGGGTGGTGTCCTTTCTGGAGCTATTTCTGAGATCCTGGGAGCACAATATTCCACATCACCAAAACTTTCTCCCGGACAGCAATGCGTGTTAGAGATTAAAAAATCCCGCACCGACCCGCGAAACTAGAAAACGCCATGTCGTATTGTTGTCATTCTAACAACCTTTTATCTTCAATCTCTTTCTAAATATCCGTTACGCTGTAGGTGTCAGAAATCAAATTTACTTCATTTTCTACTCCTTCACGTGTATAAATCTTGCCGCTCAATGAGCGGCAAGTGGTTTTAAAGAACGTTTTCATCTGAATCTCTACAGCTCCAGTTGCGTTATGGATTCAGCTAAACGCAAAGCTTCTTCATATCGTCTTCATAACTTCTACATAACCCGTAGATATCATCACGGTATCCTTCAGGAGGATATCCATTATGGCAAAAACAAGCTCAGTATCGAATACCACGCGGAATAACTGGCTGATCGACTTCGGTTTATTGATCAGCTCAGTCATCGCCCTGGTTTCCGGCATTTATTTCCTGTATCTGCCAACGAACGGTTACCAGGGTGGACGAAACCCATATTATGGGATCAGGATCCTGTGGGAGCGGGCAACATGGGACGATCTGCATATGTGGGGCGGCTTGGCAATGATCGCAATCGCTGTGATCCACATCATCCGCCATTGGTCATGGATCAAGTCCATGACCGTCAAAACGATCCGTGTGCTAGTCGGTCAATGCCAGAGATTGAACTCCGCCAGCCGATTTAATGTGATCATCAACGCCGTCATCGGTTTGAGCTTTACTATCACTGCGCTGTCCGGCTTGCCATTCATATTGATGGATAGCCGCAGTGCCCTGCGCAGTACATCTCTGCTGGCTTTTCGGGATGCGCTGGACCTGGTGCATACCTGGTCGGGTATCGTTATGGGGATCGCTTTTATCGTCCATTTCGCCATCCATTGGAAATGGGTTACGAAAGTGACTGCCCGTATTACTGNNCTCATCGCATTCCTGGTGATTGGTGGGATCAACCGCACATTGGCTCTCACCCAGGAGGAACCAACCACTGCAGGCACTGGTCGGGGCAGGGGAAATGGATTAGAAGCATCGGAACATGATGAACCGCCAGGCAATATATCTCAAACGGAAGACGTTATTTCTTACCAGGAACACGGGGAAAACACCAGCCAGGGCAGTAGGCGCGGAAATTCCGGGCGCGGCACCGGTCTGCAGACGCTGGATGCCAGTGAAATTGAAGCATTACGCCTGGCGCTGGATGATGAATATAAAGCCCTGGCTAGCTATGAGAAAGTCGTCGAGACGTTGGGTCAGGTGGCACCTTTTGCCCAGATTGTCGGGTCTGAACAAAGCCATATCGATGCACTGATCAACCAGTTTGACAAGTACGGGCTGAGCGTTCCGGAAAATCCCTGGTACGAGGATGTACCCGTATTCGAAAGCCGGAAGCAGCATGCGCTGCCAGTGCCCAGGCAGAGATCGTTAATGCATCGTTGTATGAACAGCTGACCAGCATGACGGACAATGCAGACCTGGTCCGGGTTTTTAACAACCTTGGACGGGCATCCCGTGAAAACCATCTGCCAGAATTCCAGGATTGCCAGTGAATCACAGGCCTGGGTTCGCCAACCTTCACCTGTCGCATCGGGGCTCTGAATGCAATCCGCCTCTATCCTTCTCCGTGGTATATAATGGAAATTGAGAGAAAAACTATGCCGAAAATATTAATTGTTGAAGACGAACCCGAACTGGTTTCGGTGCTCAAATCATATCTGGAGCAGGCTAATTTCGAGGTTTTTACGGCGTACAGGGGCGATACAGGACTGTCGATTTGGGAGGAGCGCGACCCGGACCTGGTCATCCTTGACCTGAATTTGCCGGGCATGGACGGGCTGGATGTTGCCCGCCATATCCGGCGTCACGGCAACACACCGATCGTCATGCTGACCGCCCGTGTGGAGGAAACAGACCAGTTGATTGGTCTGGAGCTTGGCGCTGATGATTACATCACCAAGCCTTTTTCCCCGCGCGTGGTGGTCGCCAAAGTCAGGGCAGTTCTGCGCCGGTCTGAAGCCGACCCGGAGCAATCCCCGACAATCAACGTGCTGGATGTCGTCATCGACCAGCAAAGCCACATCGTACGCCGCCAGGGGCAGATACTAGACTTAACCCCAACGGAATTCTCGCTGCTGGTCTCGCTCGCGGAGCAGCCCGGACGTGTCTTCAGCCGCCTGCAGCTTTTGGAAGCCACCCAGGGAAGCGCTTATGAAGGATACGAGCGCACCATTGACGCGCACATTAAGAACCTGCGCGCCAAGCTCGAACCCGATCCGAAAAACCCCCAGTATATTGAGACCGTTTTTGGCGTCGGTTACCGGTTTGCGCGGAAAGAGTGATCTATGCGTTTAAAGCTGATCCTGGCGTTCATTTTCATCGTGATCCTGACCATCGTGACCACGCTGTTCATTTCCTACCGGCAAACGGCCCAGGAAGTCTCGTCATTTGTCAGCGGTGGTGGTCTTTCCGGTACCCAGCAGGTGGTCATTGCCCTGGAGCGATATTACCAGCTCAATGGCAGCTGGGAGGGCGCTGAGGAAATCCTGAACAATCCTCGCCGCGGCCAGGGAACCCGGATGGGACCGTTCCGCAGGGATGAATTAAGTCATGTCCCCGTTCCCGATCGGTTGCAGCTCATCGATGCCGATGGCAGGGTCTTTTATGATACCGCTGGCGAGACCACAGGAGAACAATTATCCCCCATAGTCATCGATCGCGCCATCCCACTGGAAGTGCGCGGTGAAATCGTTGGATACCTGCTGTCCCCGGGTGCCATGCCCGCCCTGCCGGAGATCGCCACGACACTGACCAGCCGAATTCGAAACCTGATCTTCACCTCAGGGTTGATCAGCCTGGGGATTTCATTGATCCTGGCATTATTCCTGGCTGATCAGCTTATCCGTCCAATACAACGCCTGACCAGGGCAGCCAAAGGATTAGGGAGTGGTGATTTATCTCACCGAGTTCCGGTAAAAGGGGGAGATGAAGTCGCTGTGCTGGGGAACACCTTCAACGAAATGGCGGCATCTCTGCAGAAAGCGGAGACACGCCGCAAGGCAATGACTGCCGATATCGCCCACGAACTGCGCACCCCGCTGTCCGTACAGCGCGCTCACCTGGAAGCGATGATCGACGGCGTCTACCCGATGGATGCCGAGCATATCAGCCCCATTATTGATCAGAACATGCTGCTTTCACGCCTGGTGGAAGATCTCCGCACGATCGCACTGGCAGATGCCGGTCAAATCAACCTGGAGAAAACTCCCACCGACCTGGCGGCGCTGTTATCACGGGTGGTGGAACGCTTCAACGCGCAGGCTGTCCAGGACGAAATCGAACTACTGCTGGATGTCCAGGAAAATTGTCCAACTATCTTTGCGGATCCACAGCGCGTCGAACAGATCTTCAATAACCTGTTAAGCAATGCCCTCCGGTTTGCCCCCCGCGGCGGTTCAGTGAGTATTGACATGAAGTGCAGCACCAGCCAGGTTATCATCTCCGTTAGGGATAACGGACCGGGTATCCCGGAACATGCACTGGCGCATGTCTTCGACCGTTTCTATAAAGCCGACTATTCCCGGTCCCGTTCGCACGGGGGTACCGGGTTGGGTCTTTCGATCGCCAAAAAATTGGCGTTGTCCCATGGTGGTGACCTGACCGCAACAAACCACCCCGCAGGGGGAGCGCTGTTCACCCTCTCTTTACCTGTTCAAAGCCGAAATTCAATTGAATAATTTGAAATGGAACTATTCGATGGATCCCTGAGTGTATCTATGATCCCTTCCAGGGTCTAAGTCTGGGGATCCAAGCCGGGACATTCTGTTCATAATTCCGATACTCCTCCCCAAAGCGTTCTACAAGTTCTTTTTCTTCAAAGAGAGGTACATAGATCAGGTTGGAGAGGAAGAACAGAAACGCCCACACCCACAGGGGCCAGCCTCCCAGAAGAATCGCTTCAGCTATCAGAATAAAGACCACGCCGCTGATCATCGGATTGCGGACATAGCGATACGGTCCACTGACGACCAGGGTCTGTGTCGGATCCCATGGAGCCAGGGTTCCCTCACCAATGACCATGAATAGATTGATGGTCGAGATCGTCAAAGCCAGACCGGCTGCCAGGAAGACAAGACCAAAACCCAGCCGCTCCCAGAGCGGGATGCCATTTTCCACCCAGATGGGATTATCCATACCGTAGAAAACGAGCAGCACCAGGGGGACACCCATGGTTACGGCTATCGGTAGTGCCAGAATTGAACGTACCTGCCGGGATAACATAAGCTTAGAATTCTCCCAAACGTAGATCCAGTTCGTCTTGAGACCAATGATATGACATAGGTAAGCGTTTCCTTAACCGCCAAAAAATATAACCAACGAATAAAGCGCTGAATGCCAGTCCAACCCCGAACTCAGTCGTCAGCCGGAGGCCCCAGTAGGTTTCGGACGTCAGGGGGTCCAGCAGTCTCTGGACAAAAACATTGTGGCTGGCATGCAGGACAACTGCCGGCCAAACGCTGCCCGTCCTGATCGTCAACCAGGCCATCGGGATGCTGATGCCAATCACCAGAAGAAAAAACGCCGAAACAGCCAGGGACAGGTTTTCCCCGTTGTTATACGAGCCAAAAATGATCAGCGGGAAATGCCAGAGTGCCCAGATGATCCCGCTTACGACCGCTGTCCGGCTGAAATTCTGCTCCTGGATCAATTGAGGCACCAGGAGTCCTCGCCAGCCAAGCTCCTCCCCGAGAGCGGAGAATATGGCAATCAAAAAATATATAGTGGCATTCTCCAAAATGAATTCTACCAGGCTTACCCCAGCGGGTAGATTTTCCGTGGTCAAGGGGGCAATACCCGTCACCCAGACGATACAATAGACTGCCCCTGCATAGAGCAACGGCAGGACATACGCCAGCGGCAGGAATTGGGGCATTTTCGGCTTCCATCCCAGACCCCGCAGGCTGCGTTCGTAGATCAGGTTCGTGATGATCGCGGCTACTCCAGGAGACCACATCAAACCGAGCATCAAGTAATTGCCTCCTGAAGATGGCAGGTTTCCGCGGATGATCAGGTAATAGAAAGGGATGCTGAATACGATCACGAGCAGGAAAAAGGTAGTCACCTTCTTGCGGTGCAGCGGTTGATTTGAGGTTGCAGTCACCTTCATTTTTTCACCCAGACGCTTTCCTGATTCAATATCCACATCGTTCCAATTTCCCGGTGGAGTTAAATTCAGATTAGCATAACTGAATAGGGAAGTCAACCGGTGAACACACGGGAATATGGTAAAACTATAATGATCCTATTTACAGATTTGTTTAATATTTTTGGAGGAATTCAAATGAAATATCAGATCACAGGTAATGTCATGCAGACCCTCGATATTTTGCTGGATGCAGGAGAATCCGTGTTCACAGAGTCCGGCGGAATGGCATGGATGCGCGGCAATATCGAGATGAATACCAACACCCGGGGCGGGTTGATGGCTGGACTGGCTCGCAGCCTTTCGGGGGAGTCTCTCTTCCTAACGAACTATACCTGCCGCAGTAAGCAGGCAATGGTCACATTTACTCCTGAATCACCGGGAGCGATCGTACCCGTTGAACTGGGTCCAAACCAGGTCAGGATCTGTCAGAAGGACGCCTTCATGGTCGCTGAAGATTCCGTAACCCTGGAGATGCATTTTAGAAAACGATTAGGCACCGGACTGTTTGGCGGCGAGGGTTTCATACTGCAAAAGCTCACCGGTCCAGGGACAGCCTGGGTCGAAATCGCTGGCGAAGTCCGAGAAATCGAGCTGCAGCCAGGAGAGAAGGTGCAGGTCGATCCAGGGCACATTGCCATGTATGAACCAAGCGTTGATTATGATATCCAGCGGGTCAAAGGCGTCACCAATATCCTCTTTGGCGGTGAAGGATTGTTCCTGGCAACGCTTACCGGTCCCGGAAAAATCTGGCTGCAGTCGATGCCGCTCTCCAATATGGCTGCCAAGCTGAGCAGGTATCTGCCAAAATCAAGCAGTTAGAATACAAAATATCCAGCTAAATCAAAAAATCATTGACCTCCTGGCAGGTACTTCAAATTTCCCACCAGGAGGTTGGTTTTTGAATCAAAGTTTTTGCTTGGTAAAATTTCCCAAATCAAATAGTAATGGAGGAAATGTAGATGTCTCAAATCCTGATCGATGGGCGCTGGTTCGTGGATGAACACCGGCGAAAATTGATGCTCAGGGGTGTGAATCTGGGCGGCAGTTCAAAAATACCCACACAGCCCAACGGGGCGACCTGGAACAAGGAGGGCTTCTACGACCACCGCAGCGTCAGTTTTGTGGGACGTCCGTTTCCGCTGGAGGAAGCGGATGAACATTTCTCCCGCCTGCGGCATTGGGGCTTCACATTCCTGCGGTTCCTAGTCACCTGGGAAGCAATCGAGCATGCCGGACCGGGGATCTACGATCAGGATTACCTGGAGTACCTGCAGGCGATCATCGAAAAAGCGGCTCAGCACGGCATATGGCTGTTCATTGATCCGCACCAGGATGTGTGGAGCCGCTTCAGCGGTGGGGATGGAGCTCCCGGCTGGACATTTGAGATCGCCGGCATGGATATCACCAAACTGCATGATGCCGGTGCTGCGATCCTGCACCAGGAATCCGGCGACCAATATCCCAGGATGGTGTGGTCATCAAACTACTGCCGGTATGCTGCCGCCACCATGTTCACTTTGTTTTTCGGCGGGAACCGTTTCGCACCTCAATTGACCGTGGATGGAACTCCCATCCAGGAATACCTGCAGGTGCACTACTTCAACGCGGTCAAACAGGTTGCCCATGTGCTGAAAGGTATGCCGAATGTGATCGGTTATGGTCCGATGAACGAGCCCTCCCAGGGATTTATCGGGTACAGGGACGTCAACCAGATCCCTGCATACCTGGTCGCTCAACAGGAGAGCCCGACGATCTATGAGGGCATGCTGATGGCTTCTGGTTACCCGCAGAAAGTCTTGTTTAAATCACAGTTGCCGGTCAATCTTCGCCGCCGGTATGCCAATACGCGTGGTATTTCGATCTGGCTGCCGGGACACGAACCCATCTGGCAAATGCACGGCGTGTGGGAGGTCGATCGAGGCGGACAACCGCTTCTGAACAAACCGGATTATTTCGTCAACCCGGATGGACGAAAGGTCAATTTTTACCAGGATCACTTTATTCCATTCTTGGAGCGGTATTCACGTGAGATCCGCTCTGTTGATCCCCAGGCAATCATCTTTGTAACGCCATTGCCGGATACTATGACCAACCAGGAGATGTCTTACGCACCGGATCATATTGAGGACGTTGTGCACGCCCCTCACTGGTACGACGGCGTCACTTTAAGCCTGCAGCGATATCTCACCTGGCTGGGAGTCGATACTTCCGGGGAGAGACTGAAACTGTCCATCGGCTATAAGCGCAAACGGATGAACTTCGCCCGGCAGATCCGCGAGCTGGTCAACATCTCGGAAGAGGATTTTGGTGGTGTGCCCACACTGATCGGTGAAACCGGGATTGCATTCAACCTGAACGACAAGAAAGCCTACGACAGCGGGGATTTCACAGCTCAGATCATGGCAATGGACGATACTATCCAGGCGCTGGAAGCCAACCTGGTCAGCTACACACTGTGGAATTACACGGCAGATAATGACAATCAGCACGGCGACCAGTGGAACGATGAAGACCTCTCGATTTTCAGCCGCGACCAGATGATCGGAGACGGCAGCATCCACGATGGCGGGCGAGCCTTACGGGCAGTCCTGCGTCCCTATCCGCTCGCCACACCGGGAGAACCGATCGAGCTCAAATTCGATATCGCCTTTAAGACCTTCACCTTCCGGTTTCGCAACAACCCCGAGATCGACGTCCCCCTTGTGCTGTATGTACCGGATTACAACTACCCGGATGGGTTCAAATTAGAAGCCCCACACTGCACCCAGCTGGAAACGGATGATCCACAAATTGTCTTACTGCGACCGGATAAAGAGGCAGCAGATATCGACATCAGCATCCTGCCATTAGAGAAAATCTTTTAATAAAAAATCCCCCGGAAATCCGGGGGAGATCTATCCAAATATTAATGCCAAAATGAAACTGTCCCTTTAAAGGGCAAATGCCTGAGTGAGGGGGGCACCCAGACACCTGCCAAATAAAATTATATTGATTTCTGTAAAAAAATCAAGAGGGAAATTGATTTTTATAAATTACTAAATAAATTCCAGGTGTTTACAAACTCACCATAATCCCATTATTTTGAGATGTCCAGCATGCGGGCGTTCGTCAGACGGACCAGGTCCCGGACTGGCAGCCGGATGTTCAACCCGAGCTGACCACCGGATATGTGCACCCTACCATGTTCCTTCGCACTGCTGTCAACGCACACCTGGAACCCCCGGTTGATCAACGCCAGTGGGGATATCCCGCCTGCCTGCAGACCGGTGATTTCTTCAGCCTCCCGCTGGGTTGGCAATTTCAGCTTCTTTTCCCCAAGGTGCCTGGCGAGTTTTTTCAGGTCAACTTCAGAAGTCGCCGGTACAACCGCCAGGATCGGTTTTCCGCTTCCCATCCGAACGACAACGATCGTCTTGTACACCAGTTCAGGAGCAACACCGATGATCTCTGCAGTGTCCTCCGCACTGGTCTTCTCCGGGGGTAGTTCGAAGACCTGGAAGTCAATTTTTCTTTGTTCCAGCAGCCGGGTGACATTTGTCTTGAGCATACCCTGTATTATAGTATCCTCTCAAAGAGGAAGAAAGTCACTAGTTCTGTAATTTCTAATTCTACTTTACCAACTTTTTCACCTCGTATTAATGTTGTTGTGACAGAATAACCATGAAATTACAAGTGTTCGATGTCTTACCGCGCGTGGTACCCGCCGCATAAATTTCGAGCATCAGAACATCCAAATGGAGTATCAATTTTATGTCCGAAGCAATTCCACAAACGAAGCCCAGTGGCGGCCGCATGAAATTTATTGTTGGCGGTTTATTGATCATCGCTGCAATTGTTTACCTGATCATTTCATCCACTCAAGCGAACGCTCAATATTTTATGACAGTCGACGAAGTTTTAGCTCGACAATCCGAATTATACGATCGTGAACTGCGTGTCTCCGGAGTCGTACTTGGTGACACGATTGATTATGATTCACAGGAACTTCTGCTCAATTTTACAATCGCTCACATCTCGGGTGATAATGCTGAGTTGGATGAGGAAGGTGGCATGGCAATCGCCCTCCACAACGCCGCATCAGACCCAACCCGGGCGAGGATCCCTGTCGTGTACAACGGCGCTGTCCCCGATTTGCTGCAGCACGAAGCTCAGGCGATCATGACCGGACATATCGGCGAAGATGGGGTTTTTTATGCTGACGAGCTGTTACTGAAGTGTCCAACCAAATACGAAGAAGCTGTTCCCGAACAAGCTGAGGGATAACCAAACTACCGCCTATCATCTGGAGCTATCAACATGATCACAAGCCTTGGTTCAGGCGCTCTATTCATCACATTTCTCATCGGCATCTATGGTGTCGGTGCTTCTTTATATGGGTTGATCAGAAAACGTCCACAATGGGTGGAAAGTGCTCGCAATGCGATGCTGCTGACTTTCCCCTTGCTTACCCTGACCGCACTCAGTCTGATCTATCTGCTGGTCACAGACCATTATGAAGTCAATTATGTAGCCAATGTCACCAGCAGAAGCATGCCGATGTACCTCAAAGTCACCGCACTCTGGGGCGGACAGGCTGGTTCGCTGATCTTCTGGTCGTGGCTGATGTCCGCTTTTGCATCAGCTGTGACCTTACGGAAATGGGACCGGGACAGGGAGTTCCTTCCCTGGGTAATTGTGGTCTCACTGATCACGCTGACCTTTTTCTTGAGCCTGAGCTTATTCTTTGAGAACCCGTTTGAACGTCTTTGGGCAATGCCCACCGGGGGCCAGGTGATCGTATCACTCTTCCCACCAGCTGGAGCCACGCTGTACAATCCCGGGGACGGGATGGGACTCAACCCGCTCCTCCGCCACCCGGGAATGATCATTCACCCGCCGATGCTGTACCTTGGTTTTGTCGCCTTCGTGATCCCCTACGCCTTTGCGATCTCTGCCCTGATCACCGGTCGTACCGATGACCGCTGGATCCGCATCACCCGCCGCTGGACACTGTGGGCATGGCTGTTCCTCTCGCTGGGTCTCGTGCTCGGTGGACGTTGGGCGTATGACGTCCTCGGTTGGGGTGGTTACTGGGGCTGGGACCCGGTGGAAATCGCCGCCTTTATGCCCTGGCTGACCGGCACCGCCTTCCTGCACTCGGTCATGATCCAGGAAAAGCGCGGCATGCTCAAGCACTGGAACATGATCCTGATCATCCTGAC
>JABAOG010005203.1_pt1 | contig 15705 bp, 15 predicted proteins | sample 7062131 | NCBI WGS metagenome assembly JABAOG01 (sample SAMN14538629, study PRJNA623070) | marine sediment metagenome | biome: marine biome [ENVO:00000428]; feature: marine pelagic biome [ENVO:01000023]; material: deep marine sediment [ENVO:00002113] | place: India: Arabian Sea | collected...
CAACTCGATGATGCGGGGCTTGGTGAGGGCCACGTAGGCGCCCACGACCTCACGCCATCCGGTGCGGTGCGCGTCGGGGTCGGTGATGGAAACGGACGGGGAACCCATGAGGCCCCGAGCATACTCGTGACCCACCCGTGCGAGGAAAGGGGGAACCCGGAACAAGCGGCCGAATCGGGTGTCCTCCACGCTGGCAGAAGGAGTACGAGCACCGTCTAGAGGCGAAAGTCCTTACCTTGCAGTCAGGGAGTCCCAAGGTTTAGAGTGTCGCCACCGCCCGCTCGGACGATCTGTCGACATCGGGGAGGCGCAGGACGTGCGGTCTATCTCATCACGACGACCCCTCAGACTCGCGCTGTTGACCGGCCTCAGCCTCGGCCTCACTTCGTGCATCGAGGACGCCCCGCTCGACTCTCTCGATCCTCAAGGGCCGGCGGCAAGGCGCATCGACGAACTCTCGGATCCGGTGTTCTGGATCGCCGGCGTCATCCTTGCCCTGGTATTGGGCGGCATGCTCTTCGCCATCGTCCGCTACCGCGACCGCGGGCAGGCCGAACCCAGGCAGATTCACGGCAGCGCGGTCCTCGAGGTGGTCTGGACGGCCATCCCCATCATGCTCCTCGCCGGCCTGGCCGTGCCCACCGTGCAGACGATCTTCGACCTCACCGAATGCTCCGACGACGCACTCGAGATCGACGTCATCGGCCATCAATGGTGGTTCGAGTACNNAGGGATCACGACCGCCAACGTGATGGTGATCCCCGCCGCACGGGAGGTGTGCCTGAACATGACCTCCGAGGATGTGCTGCACAACTTCTGGGTGCCGAAGCTCAACGGCAAGCGCTACCTCGTGCCCGGCCAGCAGACCGACCTGATCATCGAGGCCGACAAGCCCGGCGAGTACTGGGGCCAGTGTGGGGAGTTCTGCGGACTGTCCCACGCCCTCATGCGCGCCCGGGTGCGCGCCGTCGACCAGGCCGACTACGACGCCTGGGTCGCCCGCACCCGGCAGCCTGCCGTCCTTCCTGAGGAGGGGACGCTCGCCGCCGAAGGTCTCGCGCAGTATCAGGCCGTCTGCAGCACCTGTCACGTCATCGACGGCGTCAATGAGCTCGAAGGCGCCATCGGACCGGACCTGACGCACTTCGCCGATCCCTACCGCAACGTGTTCGCCGGAGCCTCGTTCGACCGCACGGACGAGCACCTCGCCGACTGGCTGGCCGACCCGCCGACCATCAAGCCCGGGTCGTTCATGCCGAACCTCAATCTGACCGCCGACGAGATCGACGCGCTCGTGGCGTTCCTCCAAAGCCTCGACCCGACGAAGGAGAACTGATGGCGAGTACCACCGCACCCGCCTCGACCATCTTCCGCCGGCCGCGGCAAACCACCGGTTGGCTGAGCTGGATCACCACGGTCGATCACAAGAAGATCGGCATCATGTACGGCTACTCGGCCTTCATCTTCTTCATCCTCGGTGGCCTCGAAGCCCTGATCCTGCGCCTTCAACTCGCCGGACCCGACGGAACGATCCTCGATGCCGCCGAGTACAACGCCATGTTCACGATGCACGGCACGACCATGGTCTTCCTCTTCGTGATGCCCGTCAGCGCTGCCTTCTTCAACTACCTGCTGCCGCTCATGATCGGCGCCCGGGACGTGGCCTTCCCGCGCATGAACGCGCTCAGCTTCTGGATCTTCATCTTCGGCGGCATCTTCCTCTACTCGTCGTTCCTGTTCGGCACGAGCGGGCCCCCGGTCGGCGGCAACCTTCCCGGCGGCGCCACCGATGCCTCGTTCCTGGGCAGCACCATCAACGGCGGGTGGTTCATGTACCAACCCAACGCCGGGCCGCGCTTCTCGACGGGAACGGTGCTCGACTACGGCGCCATCGGACTGCAGATCCTCGGCCTCGCATCGCTGATCTCGTCGGTGAACTTCATCGCCACCATCTTCAATATGCGGGCGAAGGGCATGAAGTTGCTTCGTATGCCGGTGTTCGTGTGGATGACGCTGGTGGTGGCGTTCCTGCTGCTGTTCTCGCTGCCGATCATCGCCGTCGCCCTGTTCATGGTGACCTTCGACCGGCAACTCGGGACGCTGTTCTTCGACACCTTCCAGGGCGGCGACCCCATCCTGTGGCAGCACCTGTTCTGGTTCTTCGGCCACCCCGAGGTCTACATCCTCATCCTGCCCGCGATGGGCATCGTCTCCGAGATCCTGCCGGTCTTCTCCCGCAAGCCCCTGTTCGGCTACCCGGCCGTCGTTTTCGCCGGTGGCGCCATCGGATTCCTCGGCTTCGGCGTGTGGGCACACCACATGTTCTCGTCCGGTATCACCCCGGTCGCCCAGGCGGCGTTCGGGCTGGCCACGATGACGATCGCCGTCCCCACCGGCATCAAGATCTTCAACTGGCTGGGAACCATGTGGATGGGCAAGATCAAGTTCACGACCCCGATGCTGTTCTCGCTCGGGTTCGTCGCCCTGTTCGTCATCGGCGGCCTGTCCGGCGTCACCCACTCGATCGTCCCGGCCGACTGGCAGCAGACCGACACCTACTACATCGTCGCCCACTTCCACTACGTGCTGTTCGGCGGCGCCATCTTCGGCATCTTCGCCGGCCTCTACTACTGGTTCCCGAAGATCACCGGTCGGATGCTGTCCGAGAAGCTCGGCAAGGTGCACTTCTGGCTCATGTTCATCGGCATGAACCTCACCTTCGGACCGATGCACTGGCTCGGCCTGCAGGGCATGGTCCGACGCACCTGGAAGTACCCGGAGGAGTACAACTTCGGCACCTGGAACATGGTCGTGACCGTGGGCTCGTTCGTCATCGCTCTCTCGATCCTGGTGTTCATGTGGAACTGGATCACCTCGAAACGGCGCGGCAGGGAGTCGGGAATGGATCCGTGGGATGCCCGTACGATCGAATGGAGCATCCCCAATCCCACCCCGGAGTGGAACTTCGGCGTCAGCCCGCAGGTCCAGTCACTCGACGACTGGTGGCACCGCAAGTACGACGAGGACGACGAGGGCCGTCCGGTGCGGCGGGAGGACGCAGACGCCACGATCGCCCTCTTCGAGGAGCAGGGCGTGAACCCGCCGGCACCGATCCACCTACCTTCGCCGACGTACTTCCCGTTCTTCGCCGGCGCTGCGTTCATGCTGATCGGCTACGGGGTGATCTACCACACCCGGGGCTGGGGATTGCCGCTGCTGGTATTCGGCGTGCTGGTCCTGCTGTCGTCGATGATCGGCTGGGCACTGGAACCCGTCGAGGAAGAGGGGGCCCACTGATGAGCGGCATCACCCACGAGGAACACGAGAGCACCGGGATCGAAACCCGGAAGCTCGCCATGTGGATCTTCCTCTCGAGCGAGTTCATGTTCTTCGGCGCCCTGATCTCGAACTACCTGCTCTTCAAGGGCCGCACCGGTTACACGGAGCCGTACCCGGTCGACCTCTACGACATCCCGTTCACCTCGGTCAGTTCGTTCGTGCTGCTCATGAGCTCACTGACCATGGTGCTGGCCGACCACGCCATGCATCGCGACGACCAGCGGTCGACCCGGACCTGGCTGGTGGCGACGGCCCTGCTCGGCATGGTGTTTCTCTCCGGCCAGGCCTACGAGTTCACCGAATTCGTGCTCCACGATCCACCGATGAAGATCTCGACCAACCCGGCCGCATCTGCGTTCTACACGCTGACCGGCTTCCACGGGATGCACGTCATGGTGGGTGTGATCATGTTGCTGACGCTCGCCGGCATCTCACTGCGGCGGGGCCGCCTATCGACGACCTCCGGTCTGAATCTCGAGAACGTGGCCCTCTACTGGCACTTCGTCGACATCATCTGGATCGTGATCTTCACCGTCGTCTATCTGATCAAATAGGAACTGCGATGGCCGGCACCGATACCAAAGCACATCCGACTCCGAAGCTGTACGTCCAGATCGCGCTCATCCTCGCCGTGCTCACCGCCATCGAAGTGGGTCTCTACTACGTCGAAGAAGCGGGCGTCTCAGGATCGATCGTGTACCCGACGCTCATCATCCTGGCGATCCTGAAGTTCGTCATCGTCGTGGCCTTCTACATGCACGTACGGTACGAGAAGCGGCTGATCGCTCGGTTCTTCACCGCCGGATTCTTCGGGGCGTTTGCGCTGTACGCCATCGTGCTGGCGACGTTCGGTGTACTGGCCTTGACGAGCGGATAGCACCCGCCGGACCGACCCGTCCGGGTTCAGTGGCCTTCGCGAACCAGCATGACCATCACGATCGCCAGGACCACCGTGGCAATTCCGGCCAGTGCGGCCATGATCTCGGTGTAGCGGAGACGGATGTTCGGGCGGTAGCCGCCGAGGAAGGCGAACAGCAGGATGCCGGCGGAAATGACGATGGCCAGTGCGGGTGCCGCCTCGTGAAACACCAGGAAGAGGGCGGCGAAGGCCCCAATGATCAGTGCCAGCACCAGAAGAGCCGTCAGCGGCAGCAAGATCGACTGACGCAATCGAGTGCGTACCTCGCCGGTATCGGCTAGATCGCCGGCCGGGAGTCCCGCGGGTACTGCCGTCACATGTGACACCACGGCATTCACGGCGGCGATGGCAGCGCCTCCGATGAGCAACAGCCACAGAGCCGGAGCAACGGGAACTGCCAGTACTCCCTCCTCCAGGGTCTCCTGACCGAGCATCGCTACCAGGGCGCCACCTGAGGCGGCACCGAACACGAGACCGGCAATGCCGCCGACGACGATCCCGGACCCTCCGACCACGGCCAGATCGCGGCGGAGCAGCGACGGCCCACGGCGACCGATCACCCCGAGAAACCCGCCGAACACGGCACCGAGGATGCCCATCCCGATCACGACGGGAAACACCTGCACCTCGACCGCAGCACGGACCGCATCGTCGGCGGGGACCGTTCCGGCATTGTCCACGAAGAAGACGGCGCCGGCGGCTGCAGTGACGAACGCGAACAGCAAGCCGGCGGCCGCTCCCAGCGCGGCGGGAATCGCAAGGCGGCTGCCGAGCGGCGCGGGAGCGACCTCTGCGACGGAAGGCCGTTCGACAACGGCGGTGGCGACGGCCGCGGCCACCGGAACGGCCGGTTCCTCCACGGCGTCATCTGGAGCCGGAGCCGGCACCGTCACCGGAGGCGCCTCGGGAGCGGGAGCGTCAACGGCCGGTTCCTCATCCGGAGCAGGCTCCACGGGCCGGGCAGGCGCCGGCGCCGGGGTCGCGCCCCCCGACCATGCGTGAAGGATCTCATCCACGTCCACACCGTCGGCGGCAGCACGCGCTTCGGCGGATCGTTGTGCCAGGGCTTCCGGGACCCCCAGATTGTTCGCTACCGCGGACAACAGCTCGCTCATCGAGCCGGGATCATAGTGGAGTCGCGCTGCCGGGGGCGGCCTGGGTGTCCGTCGCCTGCGGGACGTGATACCTTGCCTCATGCTGTCTGCGCTCTGCTACGGGTCGATCAATCCCGATCTCGTGCACCACCTGCCGGCGCTCCCCCGGCCGGGCGACGACGTACGCTCGCTCCGCAGCCGGATCACCTACGGTGGCGGAGGCGCCAATCCGGCAGTGGCGCTCGCCGCCTGGGGAACCGCCACGGCGGTACTGGGCAACACCCTCGGCGACGATCCGCTCGGTCGCTGGCTCATCGACGACCTCGCCGCCCGCGGCGTCGACGTGTCGATGGTCGAACTCGACCCGGATGTCCGCACCCCGCACTGCGTGGTCCTGGTCGGCGCCGACGGGGAAAGAACGATCATCTCCAGCGGCTATCAGGACGTCACCTGGCAGAGCGTCGATGAGGATGCGTGGACGGGCCGCTCGGTGGCGACCATCGATGCCTACTCGGCGAGATGGGGCGCCAGAGCCATCGTCGAGGCCTCCTCGGCGGGCGTGCCGACCGTCGGGCTGGATGTGACGGGAGCAGCCGCCGCCCCCTTGACGGTGTGCGTATGGTCCAGTCACGAGCACGAGATGGACGACGCGCTCGCCCTCTCACGGGCGGGACCGGACGTGGTCCTGACCAGCGGACGGGAGAGCGCGACCTGGTGTCGCGAGGGCGGTGCCCTGCTCACCGTACGGCCGCCGACCATGCACTCGATCGATCCCACAGGAGCCGGCGACACGCTGGCGGCGATGGTGGCCTACGGCGTTGCCGGCCGGTGGGAGCCTCATCGGATTTTGCCCATGGCAGTGGCGGCGGCTTCGCTGACGGTTGAACGAGAACGAGGTGAACCGATCCCGGATCTCGGCGCCATCACCGACCTGGCCGGAACACTGGTCGACTGAGCGCCGATCCGCCGAGAGGGGTGCGATCGAGACCGCTACGCTGCCGGTCATGCGCGTACTCGGTCGGTCCCTCCTTCGAATCCTCTCGGTGTTCGTCGTACTGTCACTGGTCCTCGGCCTGATTGGTCTCTTCCTGGTGCGGAGATCGTTCCCGGAGATCGACGGCGAGACACGACTCCCCGGCCTCGACGCTCCGGTCGAGATCATCCGGGATAGCTTCGGGGTGCCACACATCTACGCGTCGACCACGCACGACCTCTTCGTTGCCCAGGGATACGTCCACGCCCAGGACCGCTTCTGGCAAATGGACTTCTGGCGACACATCGGCCAGGGCCGGCTCTCGGAGATGTTCGGACCGTCACAGGTCGACAGCGACACCTTTCTCCGCACCCTCGGCTTCACGCAGCTCTCTCAGCTGGAGTATGAGGTACTCGACGCCGACGTTCGGGCGATTCTCGAAGCGTATGCGGAGGGCGTGAACGCCTATCTCGACGAGCGCTCCGGGAGCAGACTGTCGTTCGAGTACGCCGCCCTGGTGTTCCAGAGTCGCGGATATGAGCCGGAACCATGGGATCCGGTCGACACGATCTCCTGGGCACGGATGATGGCGTGGGACCTCGGGGCCAACATGGGCGCCGAGATCGAACGGGCAATCCTGGCGGGCACGCTTCCGCGCAGCCGGGTAGAAGAACTGTTTCCTCCGTATCCGGCGGACCGGCCGTACATCCTGCCGCCCTCATCTCCATACGCCTCCGGCGCACCCGCCGGCGCGGATCTCTCGGCAGATCTGCCGGCCGGGGAACTGGCCGCACTCTTGGCGCACACCTCAGAGCGCATCGGCGCCGTCGACGACCTGCTAGGCGAAACCGGGGCGGAGATCGGGTCGAACAACTGGGTGGTGGCCGGATCGAAGACGTCAACCGGGATGCCGATCCTCGCCAACGACCCGCATCTCAGCATCCAGATGCCGTCGATCTGGTACGAGGTCGGTCTCCACTGCGACGGCAACTGCCCGTTCGACGTGACGGGTTTCTCGTTCGCCGGCGTGCCGGGGGTCATCATCGGCCACAACAACAGGATCGCCTGGGGAGTGACCAATCTGGCCGCCGACACTCAAGACCTCTACATCGAACGGCTCAATCCGGACGATCCCGGCCAATACGAATCCGGAGGTACGTGGGTAGATCTCGACGTTCGGACCGAGGTCATCGAGATCGCCGGCACGACGCCGAGAGAGATCGAGATCGCCGTCACCGACCACGGGCCGATCATCTCCGACCGGTACGGGCCCCTCGACGAATTCGGCGATCAGGCGGGCGTCGAGGTCCCGGCGAACTACGCAGTGGCGCTTCGATGGACGGCGCTCGAACCTTCGCGGCTCGTGGACGCCGTGCTCGGCATCAACCGGGCGACCAACTGGGATGAATTCAGGGAAGCAGTGAGCCGTTGGGACATCGCCGGACAGAACTTCGTCTACGCAGACGTCGACGGCAACATCGGCTACCAGTCGTCCGGCCGCGTTCCGATCCGGTCGGCGGGCGACGGCCGCTGGCCGGTCGCCGGGTGGTCCGGAGCAGCCGAGTGGACGGGTTTCGTCCCGTTCGAGGACATGCCCTCTGCCTTCAATCCCCCGGAGGGATTCCTGCACAGTGCCAATCAGCACGTGGTCGACGGTTCATTCCCCTACTTCCTCGCCTACGACCTCGCCTACGGGTACCGCGGGGACCGGATCTTCGATGTTCTGTCCGGAGCCGACGGCATCGACGTGGCCTTCATGGCCGACCTCCAGCGGGACAGCCGCAACCTGAATGCGGAGGCGGTCGTCCCCGCGCTCCTGGACCTCCGGACAGATGAACCGGTCGCCGGCGATGCCCAGCATCTCCTCAGCAAGTGGGCTGACGACGGCGAAGAGAGCTACCAGCAGTCCGCCGATTCGTCCGGTGCAGCGCTGTACGCGTCGGTGTGGCGGAATCTCCTGCGTCTGACATTCCACGACGAGATCCCGGAACGGTTCCGACCGGACGGCGGCAGCCGGTGGTCGGAGGTGGTCATCGATCTACTGGCGCAACCGTCGAACTCGTGGTGGGACATCTCCACGACGTCCGAAGTCGAGAACAGGGACGAGATCCTCGAACAGGCGCTGATCGCCGCCATTGGAGAACTCTCCGACACGCTCGGCGATGATCCGTCTGATTGGCGCTGGGGCGACCTCCACACGGCAACGTTCCGCAACGCCACCTTCGGAGAGTCGGGCATCGCTCCGCTCGAATGGCTGTTCAACCGCGGCCCTTACGCAGTCGACGGCGGACGTTCCATCGTCAATGCCACGAGCTGGACTGCCGACGACGGCTACGAGGTCGTCGCCCTCCCCTCGATGCGGATGGTGGTGGACCTCTCGGACTTCGAGCGATCGAGGACCGTTCATCCGACCGGCCAGTCGGGCCACATCTTCCACCAGCACTACATCGACATGACCGAGGCGTGGATCGTCAACGAACTGCACCCCATGCACTGGGACCGAACCGCAGTAGAGGCCGACGCCGAGGGAACTCTGGTACTCAAGCCGTAGGTCCCCTGGCAATTGCCAATTGGCAACTGGCATACTGGGAAGGTGCGAGAGTTCGAGCCGCAGCAGTCCCGCGACCGTGACGAGGAGTCGACGTCGGCCCTCGCCGATCGCCTGGAGGCTCTGAATATGGAGTCGGTCGAACGCGTGCTCAGGCGCGCCATCGAGCTGCAGTTCGACGACGACAACGGACCCGACACACTCAACCCCGAACACATCGAACGGATCGCCGCCGAGGTGGGCATCGATCCGGCCCACGTGCGGCGTGCCCTGTTCGAAGAGGCGACCGCCTCCGAACAGGTGGAGATGACTCCCCTCGACCGGTTCCTGGCGCCGGTGCGGATGAAAGAGCGGACGATGGTCGACGGCGATGTCGCTGCCGTCAACGAGACCATCGACACCTGGCTGGAGAAGCACGAGGGCCTGCAGAAGCGGCGACTCCACGGCCACGGAATCGTGTGGGAAAAGGATCCATCACCCGTCGCCGCACTGAGGATGGGATTCGGCGTCGGGCGAGGCAGCGGCGCGCTTCGCAGTGTCGGGCCCATCACCCATCACGTGCACAGCGTGGAGCCGTCAAAGCACCTCGTGACGCTCGAGGCGGACACCCGCCTGATCGGACGGGTGGCCAAGGGACTCCTGGGTGCCGGCGTCGGGCTCTCCGTCGTACTTGCCTTCGTGCTCGGCGTGCTTGGTGCAGGATGGTGGGCGGCGGCGGGTGCAGCGGGCGTTCTGACGCTGTTTGCCGGCATCGGCATTGCGACGGCTCGCATCTGGGCGGGACGGATTCGCCGGGGACTCCGCCGCGCGCTGGATGCCATCCGCCTGCCGCAGGTCAACCGGGTCCACGAAACCATCTTCGATCGCATCGAGCGAGCTTTCTCGAACTGGCGAGGACCCGGCGGACAGGCCCCACGACGGCGATAGCAATCCAGGTTTCAGGTCTTGAGTGACGGCGGTGGTGGAGCCGTTCCGGCGGATCCGAGGTGATCCTGGAACTCAGAACTTGAAACCCGGAACTTGTTGCCCGGAATGCCTCCGACCTGCCAGGCGTTGTCCCAGGCCATGGACGCCCACACACTGACCGAGTTCCGCCGGCACAAGGACGAATTCTTCGGATCTAGCCGGCAGTCTCCTCTCCCTCTCCAGGTACGCAAAGAGTTCAACGGTTTGAACTACTTCGAGCCTGCCGAAGATCTCGACCTCTACCTCGATTTCGAACCTGAGGAACCAACCGGAGTAGAGATCGCCACGTCGGACGGTGCGGCACGCACCTACTACCGCGCCGGCAAGATCAGGTTCGAGGTGGAGGGCGAACCCGCCGAACTGACTCTGCTGCGCACGCCCGGCCATCCCGGCTACTTCCTACCGTTCCGAGATGCCACCTCCGGCAAGGAGAGCTACGGAGCCGGCAGGTACCTGGACCTCGAGGACCCTGTCGACGGCAAGATTCACGTCGACTTCAACCTGGCCTACAACCCGTACTGCGCCTACTCCGACGACTACTCGTGCGCGCTGCCGCCCCACGAGAACTGGTTGTCGCTGCCGATCCGGGCCGGGGAGAAAGCCTACAAGTAGCGACGGCTCGGCCGTCGCTATACGTACCCCGTACCTGGTACCTTCCCGGCGTGCACTATCTCCAGTTTCCCGATGGCTTCCGGTGGGGCGTCGCCACGTCCGCGTACCAAATCGAAGGTGCCGTGACCGAAGACGGTCGCGGCGAGTCGATATGGGACCGCTTCTCTCACACCCCCGGCAGAACCCGCGACGGCGACACCGGCGACGTTGCCTGTGATCACTACCACCGATGGCCGGATGACGTCGCATTGATGGCCGATCTCGGGATCGGCGTGTACCGGTTCTCGATCAACTGGCCGCGCATCTTCCCGACCGGAAGGCGAACGGTGAACGCACGCGGTCTCGACTTCTACGACCGTTTGGTCGATGGCCTCCTCGAAGCAGGCATCACCCCGATGCCGACGCTGTACCACTGGGAGCTTCCGCAGGCCCTGGAAGACGAGGGGGGATGGCCGTTGCGACAGACGGCAGAGGCATTTGCGGAGTTCACGGCGGTCGTCGCCGATCGACTTGGGGACCGCGTCAAGGAGTGGATCACCCACAACGAACCGTATTGCACGGCGATTCTGGGCTACCAGGACGGTGTCCATGCCCCCGGCCGGCGGAACTGGCACGCCGCGATCCGGGCTGCTCACCACGTTCTCCTCTCACACGGAATGGCTGCCGATGTGCTCCGGGCGGCGGTGCCCGGCGGGCGCCTCGGGATTGCCGTCAACTTCGAGCCCGCATATCCCGCCTCCGACGATCCGGCAGCGCACCAAGCAGCCGAGCGGTTCTCCGGCTACTACTACCGGTGGCTCATGGATCCACTGTTCGGCCGAGGTTATCCAGAGGACATGATCGACCACTACTCGGCTGAGGGCTACCTGCCGAACGGTCTCGATTTCGTTGAGGACGGCGATTTCGATCTCATCTCCAGACCAATCGACTTCCTGGGCATCAACTACTACACGCGCCACCTGTCCGCATCCGACGAGACTCTTGACCAACTCTCAGCCGAGGTTGTCCCTGGAGCCGATTACACGGCGATTGGTTGGGAAGTGCGTCCGGAAGCTTTCGAAGACCTGCTCACCTGGATCACCCGCGAGTACTCGCCGCGGGACATCATCATCACCGAGAACGGCTGCAGCTACCCGGACGGTCCCGGAGCAGACGGCGGGGTGCACGATGCGCGCCGTATCCGCTATCTCCAGCAGCACATCGCAGCCGTGCACCGGGCGATCGAAGAGGGCGCGCCTGTGTCGGGCTACCTGCAATGGTCGCTCATGGACAACTTCGAATGGTCGCATGGCTATCACCAGCGTTTCGGCATCGTGTACGTCGACTACGAAACCCAGGAGCGCATCCCGAAGGAAAGCGCCTACTGGTACCGCGATGTCATCGCCCGGAACGGCGTCGAGACCTAGCCGGGGCCGTCACCGAACGGATCGGGATTGCCGGCCGGCGTCTCCGAACGGTTACGAGGTGTCGGGCGGGTCGGTGCTGCCAATGTAGGTGGAGAGGTCGGTGAGGAACCGGTCGAACCAGTCCTCCGCCAACGGGGACGGCTGGGGTTCGAACACCCGCCCATCAGGACGACGGAACACGACCTCGCCGTTGGGGTCCCCCTCGATCGTCCAACCACCTTCATGCACCAGCCGATGATGGAAGACACACAGGGTGAGCAGATTGTCGAGATCGGTCGACCCACCCTGGGACCAATGTTCGAGATGATGCACATGCACCCACCGGACTCTTCCACATCCCGGGAACCGGCACCCTCGATCCCGTTTGCGCACCTGCCGGGCCAACCAGGCGGGAATCGTCCGTGACAGGCGTCCGATCCCCAGCGGCAATCGATCCGGATTGTGCACCACCATCTGAGCCCGGCAATCACACGCCAGCCGTCGCACCGTCTCCGAACCCACCAGAACCCCCGCTTCGAGCTCGCCTGTTCCCTCACCGGTCAGTGCCTCCACCGATGCGTGCACGACGACGGTGGCCCGATCAGGGTTCGTGTCGGCACCCAATCGCTGTGATGCCAACTCGACGAGGGCATCCGCCCGCCGCACCTCAACACCATCGAACAGTCCGGTGTCGGGATTCCTCGGATAGCCCGAAGCGATCCGATCCAACGCCTTCTCCAGGCGGGCACCGTCATCCTCCGCCAAACGGCCGGACAACCGGAGGCTGCGGTCGTGCTGGTTCCACCACCAGCGCAACGACCGTTCCACGTACGCGTCGTCTGAATCGGCACTGGTGATTTTGCGTTGCTCCCGCGCCCACAGCGCCACGGTCGCCGCCGAACTCTCCGCTGCTTCCTCCGCCAACTCTTCGTCCGACTCCGCAGTGGCAAACCGGCAGAGCGTCCGCATCCTGTCCCACCCCAACCGGCCCTCCCCTAACGCGTCGGCGATTGCCGGCAACCCCTGCAAACTCGTGGCGACCGCCACCCATTGACGGGCCGTCGACCGGGCCATCCCATAGCGAGCCACCAACCACGACACCATGTCGGTGGCACCATCAGCCAGGAAGTCTTCAACCGTATCCGCCGCAGCAATCACATCCAACGCCAACCGCTGTGCTGCTGCAATCAGCCCCATGGCTTGATCCAACACCACCGTACGATCGTCCGCCGACACTTCACTCCACGACACCGGATCAACCTCTCTCACTCGTGGGGAAGTGCAAGAACCAACACTGACAACGTATCAGGACTCTGTGACAGTTTTGAATGCGTCTGCCTCAATCGGGACGGCCACTGCGATCGTTCGGAGGAGTTGCCTCAGACTCCCAGCACACGTCAACCTGCGCCACTGCGGATGGTCCGAACTCACAGAAGCCTTCGCTGAGCCGTTCGAGATCCTCTCCCACACGTTCAAAACAGAGACATACGTCTACGAGGTCACCGCGCGGCTGACCTCCAGCACCGGTCGCCGAGAGCGCCCAGATCGGCACCTATCGAGTGCGGTTGTCAAGGCTCGATTCGAGTGACGGTTGGAACTCGGTCGATGCTTCGATCGAAGGAGTCGATATCGGTGACGCCTGCCCGTTCAGCGGAGGCGACGAGGTACGCCTCGGCGTAGTCGATGCGGTGCTTCTCGTAGATCTCGAGAGACCTGAGCAACAGCGTGGGATCCAACGTCCGGATCGGCGCGAACGCCACGATAGATCGGACCATTCGTGCCACATCCTGAGGCGGGACTTCGTAGAAGGACTCGAGCACGTAGACCGTCTCGGCAACGATCAGGTCTGCAAGGAGCAACTCCTCGGCGGTTGACAGAAACGCAGTCGCACGTGCGGCTAGATCCGGGGGATCGCCGGTCAGGTGCCGGATGAGGACGTTGGTGTCGATGAAGGCCGTCACCGGCGCGACTCGGCCCGGGTGCGTCGTGTTTGGGAACGAACCTCATCCCAGCGAGCGTGGCGCCGGACCGCTGGGACCTCGACCGCGCCGGCGAGATCGAGAAGGTTGGGGGTTCTGGCGAGCACAGCTCGATGCTCTTCGACCCGGAACACGACCTCGTCGCCCTCGACGATGCCGAGCGCGTCACGGACTTCTTTGGGGATGGTGATCTGGCCCTTCGATGTGACCTTGGCCGCAGCATCCATTGGCGCTGTCCTTACTGCCGTATAGAAGTAAGGATACCTCAGGCGGCGCCCAGAGCAACGACGCAGCCCCCGTCCAGCTTTCGGCGACAACCATGTTCGTCATGGGCAAACGGCCAAGGCGCTCCGGGGGAGGGAAGCGCGCGACCTACCCCAGAAACCGCTCCATCGCCCGGACCATGTGTCCCGCATGGGTGAGCGGCGCCTCGTGGCGGGCACCGGCGATCTCGACGACCTCAGGAGCCGGAAGCAGCGAGGCGAGCTCGTACTGCAGCTCTGGGAACATGAGTTGATCGTCGGTGTTGATGATCACGAGGGCGGGCTGCGTCAGTTTGGCGATCCACGGACGGGCGTCGAAGCGATTGATGGCAGAGCCCGCCAACCAGTAGAGGTCGGGATCCCTGTTCAGGTGTTGCCAGTAGGCCCACCGGTAGTGACGGGGAAGCACCGCTCCCACCCGTCGGAGATATCCGGTCCTGGCGCGACTGACCTCTGAGCGGCTCAGCCGGTCGAGTGCCCTGGCCAGGACGATCACCAGTCCGCCCACTGCTCGTTCGGCCGTGGACCGCGCCGGACCGGCCGACGTCCCTGCCAGGACCACCTTGTCGACACGATGGGGATGCCGCCTGGCGAGTTCGAGCACCGCCAGACCGCCCATCGAGTATCCGGCGACATGGGCGCGATCGATCCCGAGGGCGGTCATGATGCCGGCCAGGTCGTCGGCCATGTCGGCGATCTCGTAGCGACCCCGCAGGTGATCGGACTTCCCCGAGTTGCGGTTGTCCGGCACGATGACCCGATACCGTGTCGCCAGCTTGCCGATCAGCTTCCACCACACCATGAGGCTGTGATCACCCCATCCGTGCACCAGCAGTAACGGCTGAGCGTCGGGGCTGCCCGCTTCGCGCACGAAGAACTCGTTGTCGCCGACGAATACCGACCGGCCGGGCAGGCGCAGCGGGTGCTCCTGTGCTTCAGCGGTCTTCGGCTGTGGCTCGGCACCGAAGAGGCGCCATCCGGCCCACAGCAGGAAGATCCGCTTAACCCACTTCCTCATACCTCACCCTGCAACCCGTCCCTGGCGAAGACGTACTCCTCGACCGGCCTGCCGCCGATCAGATGTTCCTGGATGATGCGCTCCATGACCTCGGGCGTGACCGACCGGTACCAGACGCCGTCGGGATAGACCAGGGCAATCGGTCCCTGCTCACAGATGCGCAGGCAGTCGACCTTCGTGCGCAGGGCGATCGCGTTGCCGTGGGGCGAATCCTGCGGGGCGGGGTCATCGGTGAAGCCGCGCCAGCGCGGCGGGGCACCGGCCAGTTCGAGATCTTTCATCCGCCGCTTGGCGTAGGTCCATACCGCCGACGATTCCTCGAAAGTAGAACAGCGCGGCGCCGTCTGCTCTGCGCAGAGGAACAGGTGCCTCTGCAGGCCGCCGATCGACAACGCCGAGGCGATGCGTTCCAGTCGTTCATCGAGATAGGGTGCCCGATCCGTCATCGGCCGCTCACGATACCGGGTCGGTGACGGGCTCCCGCCGGGTCTCACCGACGAACGACAGAACGCCGGCCGCCGCCAGCATGATCAGCCCTGTGATCACGAACCCGGACGTGAATGCCCCGGTGTCGGCGACCGCCCCGAGGGCAAGCGGACCGGCAATGAA
>JABAOG010007984.1_pt1 | contig 15669 bp, 7 predicted proteins | sample 7062131 | NCBI WGS metagenome assembly JABAOG01 (sample SAMN14538629, study PRJNA623070) | marine sediment metagenome | biome: marine biome [ENVO:00000428]; feature: marine pelagic biome [ENVO:01000023]; material: deep marine sediment [ENVO:00002113] | place: India: Arabian Sea | collected...
GCCTGGAGGCTGAAGACATCCTGCTCGTTGAGGTTGAGCGCGTTGAGATAGCTGTCGATCGCCTGCTCGACGTCGTTTTTGTGCGAAGCGTAGACCTCCCCGAGCTCACGAAAGATGCGAACCCGCTCCTCGGTGTCCGACGTCGCGCTCGCATGACGGTCGTACGTGCGCACCAGGTCGTCCCAGCGTTGCATCGTCCGGTAGAGCTTCTCGAGCTGGCACAGCGCAGCGTCATGCAGCGGATCGATGTCCAGAACCTGCTCCAAGCGCTCCGCGGCNNTCGATCCGCTCGCGCTCGGTCGCAACGACCTCGTACTCCCGATCGAGGATGCCGATCAAATCCTGATAACGCCCCTGTTGCGCGTACAACCGCTCCAAACCTCGAAGCGCGTTGAGGTCCGAGGGCGACAGCTCCGCCGCCCTCTCGTAGTTGTCAATGGCCGCTTTCGGGTCGTTGAAACGCTCCTCATAGGCTTCTGCGACCTGCAACAACGCCGACACGATGCTGTCGACGTCCTGGACCGCCTCTGCCTTGCGCTCGAGGATGTTCAGCAGCTTGTTGGANNGCGCCCGGCGGTAGTAGTCCTCCGCCTCCTGCCGCATTGCAAACCGGTCATCCGCTAGGTCGCCCATGCGGACATAGGTGTTGGCCTTGACCTCGTCGTCGCTCGTGAGCTCGACGAGCTTGGCGAGCGCTTGCGCGAGCTTGTCCCACTGGTGGGTGGTCTCGTAGAGGTCGCCGAGCTGCCACCAAGCCTTGGCGTTGCTCGGATCGAGCGCTCGAATCTGCTCGTAGTACGGAATCGCGTACTCGGGATGTCCGAGGTCCTGCCCGTACCACTTCGCGCAGCAGAGGCAGATCGCGATTTGCGTCTCCGGCTCCTGGCCCTCCTGCAACACCTGGTTGGCCGAGCTCAGAAGCTCGTTCCACTTGTCGTTGGCCGCCGTGACCCGCTCGAGGTCGACCGCCGTGTTCTTGTTCGAGAAGTCCTCGGTCCAGGCGATGTAGAGCGTGTGGTACGCCTGCTCGCCGTTGTCGAGGTGCTCTTCATAGACCCTGGCAGCAGCGCGCAAGAGCTCGATACGGTCGTCGCGATCCTCGGTAGCCTCGATGCGGTTAACGTAGAGGTCGATCAGCTCGTCCCAGCGCTCCGCCTCCTTGTGCAGCGCCTGCAGTTCCGAGAAGGCGTATTCGTGCATCGGATCGGCGTCGAGGATGCGGCCAAGGGCCCCCGCGGCACCGTCCTTGTTGCCCACTTCGCTCTCCCAAAGCTCGGTGACCGCGATGAGCTGGCGGACCTTGTCCTCCGGATCGACCAGCGCCTGTGCCCGCTGCTCCATCACCCCGATCGCGGCCTCCCAGTCACCCTCCTCACGATGGATCAGCTCCAGGGAGTCCAGCGCTTCGAAGAACGCCGGATCGATGGTGAGGACGTTCTGATATGCGTCGACGGCGTCGCCCGGCTGCCCGAGCTCGTTACTGTAGATGTGGCCGAGCTGCATGTAGACCGTGACGAGGTCGGCGTCCTCGAGGGTCGCCGCGCCGACGTCGATGATCCGGTGTAGGGTGTCGGCGCGCTCGCGCGACTGACCGCCCGCCCGCTGGATCTCAGCGATGCTGAAGAGCGCGTAGGTGTTGCCCGGATCGATGTCGAGCACCCGCTCCCAGTTCTCGATCGCGTTGCGCTCACGCTCCAGCTTCTCGTACCAGACCCTTGCGAGGTCGGAGTACACCTGGATGCGGAACGTATCGTCGTCGGCAATCGCCGCCTCGCGCTCGAGGACGTCGACGAGGTCGCGCCAGTTCCCTTGCGAAGCGTAGATGTCGCCGAGGGCGTTCAGCGCCTCGGGGTCCTCCCCCCGAAGGTCGAGGACGCGTTGCCACAGCCCGATGGCCTTTTCCGGATCACGGAGCCGGTTGGACGAAAGCTTGGCCATCCGTGCAAAGACGTCGGCCTGCTGCGAATCACCGAGCGCAATGCTCAGCTCCTTTTCGAAGCTGGCAAAAAGCTCCGGCCAACGCTCGAGGTTGGCGTAGATGCCCTGAAGCGCTTGAATCGTCTGCGCGTGCTCGGAGTCGTGGTCACTGAGCAGCTTGTTGAAGACCTCGATGGCTTCCTCGGTACATCCAAGCCGTCGCTCGAGCACGATGCCGAGGCGGTGGTGAAGATCGATGAGCTCAGAGCTGTTGTTGGAGCCTTCGATGCGCTTGCGAAGCACCTGCGCGAGCGCTCGGTGTGCGCCGTGCTCCGTGTAGATGCGGTCGAGTGCTTTGAGCGCGTTTTCGTCGTGGTCATCTACGCCGAGCACGAACCGATAGGTCTCTTCGGCCCGCTCTAGATCGTGAAGCTGCTCCTCGTACACCTTGGCGAGACGGCGACCGAGCTCCGCCTTGTTGATCGGGTCTCCGGTGTGCTGAATGCCATTTGCGTACGTCGTCGCCAGCTGAGTCCAGCCGTCGACGATCGCGGATAGGCGTTCTGCTTCGCCGATCGAGTGATCGTGACTCGGATCCTCGAGCAGCGCTTTCTGCATCCACTCGAATGCCCGCCCGTGGTCATCGGCCTTGTCCTCAGCAATCTCTGCAAGCCGGTGCATCATGACGACCCGCTCGACCGGATCGTTCTGATGCTCGACCTGGACCTCCTGCACGCTGAGCAGCTGATTCCAATTGCCCTGCATTCGGTAGAGAGGTTCGAGCACCTCGCCGATCTCCAGTGGCCGCACGCCATCTGCAAAAAGGCCTTCGAGCGCGGAGACAGCCGGCGCGTACTCGGGTGCTGCGGCGATGATTTCGCGATACTGCGCGATGGCCGAATCCATGTTGCCAAGCTGGTTTTGGAAGATCTGCCCAGTCCTGAACTGCAGGTTCAGAACGTCTTCCGGCGTCGTCGCGACCGCGGCCTCCATTTGAAGCGTGGCGGCCAAGTCGTCCCAGCGCTCGGTCTGCTCGTAGAGCCGGTNNCCAGATCATCCCAGCGCTCGGTCTGCTCGTAGAGCCGGTCGAGGGCCTCGATGGCGGGGATGTCCGCCGGATCCACGTCGACGACAAACTGGTAGCGCGAAATCGCTGCATCGACATCGTCCAGCTGAACCTCGTTGATCACGGCGGAACGCTTGGCGAGGTGGACGATCTCTTCCGGAGATTCCTCACGCATTCTATGGACTTCTGCATCATAACGAGAAGCTGCTTCATGCCAGCTGCTCGTTTGCTCCGCGAGCCGCTCGAGCGAAGAGAGCGTGAGTTCGTTTCGCGTGTCGAGCGGGAGCGCCCGGACGAACGCGTTGAACGCCGAGGGCGGATCCTCGAGCTGGATCTCGTAGATCTCAGCGAGCTGCTGGAGCATCTCCACGCGCTCGCCTGGATCCTCGGTGAATCGGATCTGCACCTCGCGAACGTCTGCGAGCTTTCGATACTCGCCGGACGCCAAGTAGACCTGCTCGAGCGCCTCGGCCGCGGCCAACGGCTCGACCGCGTCCTGAGTCATCGTAGTGAGCGCATCGAGCGTCTTTTGATGGCCCGGCGCCTCCGCCAAGATGTCGCGGTAGATTTCGATCGCTTGCATCGGGTCCTCGAGGTGGCGCCGCCAAAGCTCACCGATCCGGAAGCGAAGCTCGATGCGTGCATCGTCTTCGGTCACGAGCTCCGATTGGCGCTCCAGCACCTGCAGGAGGTCCCGCCATTGCCCGGTGCTTTCGAAGAGGCCATCCAGATGACCGAGAGCCGGCAAGTCGTCCGGGTCGATCTCGAGAACGCGCTGGTATACGTCGATCGCCTTGTCCGAGTCGTCGAGCTGCGCCTCGTGCACGCGACCCATTGCCGTGAAGAGCTCCTTGCGGAGGTCCGGATCCGAAACGACTTCGGCCTTGCGCTCGTAGGTCTCGAGCAATGACGACCACTTGCCGAGCTGCGTCTGCAGCTCGATCAAACGATCGAGCGACTCGAGGTCGCTTGGGTCGATTTCGAGAACCTGTTGGTGCACCGCAATGGCATCGACCGGCTTGTCGAGGATGTCCTCGTAAATAGCGGCTGCTTTGACGAGTTGCTCGCGCTGGTCGACCGGAGACGGCAGCATCCGCGCCTTGCGACGGTAGATTCCGGCGAGGTCTTCGTAGCGCTCGGCCTGCTGGAACAAGCGCTCCAGTGCGTCGGCCGAATGGTGATGCTCCTCGTCGATCTGGAGAATCTTCTGGTAGTGCTCGACGGCGCGGTCGAGCTGACCGAGGTCCTCCTCACGAATCTCGGCGGCCCGGAGCAGAAGCGCGATGGCGAGCTGCGGATCGTCAAGGGACGCCACGACTTGCTCGTACACGCCGGCGAGCGCGTCCGAAGCGCCCACCGCAGCGCTGAGGCGCTCGAGCTCCTCCTTCGACTTCGGGTGGCCCGGGTCTTCACGGAATGCCCTTCCATAGCTCTCGAAGGCGCCATGCAAGTCGCTCAAGGAGAACTCCTGCAGCTTCGCGATCTCGTGGAACAGCTCCATGCGGCGCTCCGGAGCCGTCGCGTGGTGGGCTTGGATCTCGTACACGTCGACGAGCCGGGCGGATGCTCCGCCGTCCTTGTAGATCGGCTCCAGAATGTCGGCGACGGGCGCCTGATACTCCGGCGACTCCAGGAGGCGCTCGAGCGCGCCAAGTGCGGCCGGGTTGCTGGCGTCATTGGCGAGCACGTCACGGTAGATCTCGATCGCCGAGTCGATCGAGCCCATGCGCTCCTCGCGGATCTCGGCGAGACGAAGCAGGAGCACGGTCTGCTCGTGCTGCTCGTCGGCCATCGACAGCTGGCGTTCGACGTTGTCGGCGAGGTCGCTCCACAGGCCTTGCCGTGCGAGCAGGTCGTCGAGCGCCCTCAGCGCGCTGCGGTTGGTCGGATCGAGCTCGAGGATCTCGTTCTGCAGAGCGATCGCTTGGTCTGCTTCGTCGACGAGGTCAGCGTGGATGCGAGCCATCTCGGCGAGAATGCCGATCTTGTCGTCGGGGTCGGAATGCGCCTCGACGCGAGCCCGGAGGACACCGATGAGCTCGTGCCAGCGCTGTGCGCCCCGATAGAGCGCATCGAGCGCATCGAGCACCTCGAAGTCCCCGGCGTCCACTTCGAGCACCTTGCGGTAAGCCGAAACCGCGGCCTCCATGTTCTGAAGATGCGCCTCGTGAATCTGCGCGGTCTTGATCCAGAGCGACCGGCTCAGCGAGACGTCCTCGACACTCGCGGCGAGATCGCCGGTGAGCTCCGCCACGGCCTCGAACAGCCCGTGCTCGCTCGCAAGCATCTCGAGCCGCTGCAACGTTGCGGTGTCCGACGGCATGGCGCGGAACGCCTCGCACAGCGAGACGAATCCCCGCTCAGTGTCGCCGATGTACTGAAAATAGGTGTCTGCGACACGCGTGAGCAAACGGAGCTTCTGTTGCGGTTCGCTGCTAAAACGGTACTGAACGCGAAGGGCGTTGACGTAGTGCCCCCAGTCCTCGCTCATCTCGTAGACCGGCTCGAGGACTCGAGAAGCCTCAGCCGCCACCTCGTCGTCGTCGAGCAACTGCTCGAGTTGCTCCTTGGCTCCATCGTGCTCTGCAATGATCGACAGCACTTCGCGGTAGAGCTCGACGGCGCGCGGCTTGTCCTGCAACCGCGACTCGCAAACGCGGCCGAGCCGAAACTTGAGCGCGGCGAGCTCTTCGTGGCTCTCCGGGCCGGCTTCGATGCGGCGCTCGAGAAGCTGACCGAGCTCCTGCCAACGCGACTCGGTCTCGTAGAGATCCTCGAGGTCGCGGCAGGCATCGCTCTGCTCGACGCCGTACTCGTCGATGATGCCCTCGAAGGCCTCGATCGCGCTACCGGTGTCGCTCAGTGCCTCTGCGAAGAGCTGAGCGCGGCGATACGCGATCTCGAGGCGGACCTCCGGGTCTTCCTCCAGCTCGATCCGCCGGGCGTAGATGTCCAGCAGATCCCGGAACCGCTCCGTTCGGACGTACAGATCTCCAAGCGCGCTGATCGCCCCGAGGTTGTTGCTCTCGAGCTCGTACACCAGCCGGAACTGGTCGATCGCGTCGTCGATCCGATCGAGTTGGGCCAAGGTCTGGCCGTAGCTCAGGCGAATCGGAACGGCCTGATGCGGATCGGAAACCGCCTCGATCGCCGACTCGAAACCGGACACCAAGCGATCCCAACCGTTCATCTCTTCGGCCAACCGCTCGACGTCCATGCGGGCCTCGTCGTGCGTCGGCGCCATTGAAAACGCCTCTAAGTAGCGCTCGAAGGCAATCTCAGGCTGCCTCAGGCGCTCTTCGAACACATGGCCGATCTTGCCGAGGAGCTCGACCTTCGACGCGTCGTCGGCAGCATGCGCGAACCGCACCTCGAGCACCGAAACCAACTTGCGCGCATCATGCGCCTCTTCGTAAATCGGCGTCAGCGCCTCGGCGGCCTGCACGTTGTCGGGATCGGCGGCGAGGATCTTCTCGTACACGCGCGCCGCCCGATCGGGCTTGCCCTTCTTGTCCTCCCAGAGGCGCGCGGCCCTGAAGAGCAGCGGAATTCGTTCGTCCGGCCCTGTTTCCTGCGCTTCGGCTTGCCGTTCGACGATGCGGATCAGCTCATCCCACTTCTCGTTGGCGGCGTAGAACGTCTCGAGCTCGTCCCAGGCCCCGAGCGAAACGTAGCGGCGTTTGAGTTGCTCCTGCGCCCGGCGATCCGACGGATCGAGCTCGAGCAGCTTCTTGAACGCGCCAATGGCGCCTTCGTCGTTGCCGATCTTGTCGGCGTAAATCNNTTTTTGAACGCTCCGATGGCGCCTTCGTCATTGCCGATCTTGTCGGCGTAAATCATGCCAAGCTTTTGAAGCTGTTGCTTCATCGAGGCGACGTCGGTGTCACTCTCGACGAGCGTCTCCAACACCTCGGCGAGCGGCTCCCATTGCCGGGCGCGCTCGTAGAGCTGCGCGAGATTGCTGAGCGCGTTCGGATTTTCCGGATCACCCTCGAGGACCTTCTGCCAAAGCTCGATGCACACGTCCGGCTTGCGCAGCCGTTGCGTGGCGAGCTCGGCCATCTCGCCGTAGCGGAGCAGCTGATCGTCTTCGGGAAGAAGCTCGACCTCGCGCTGCATCGTGCGAATCAGTTTTTCCCAATCGCGGCGCTTCTCGTACATCTGCTTGAGCCGTTCGATCGCGTCGACATCCTGCGGATCGAATTCGAGAAGGTGCTCGAAGCACTTGATCGCCTCGGCCTGGTTGCTGGACCGCTCGAGATAGAGCGTGCCGGCTTGACGGAACAGCTCCACCTTCTGCTCCGGCGACTGAACCAGCTCGGCCTTCTTGAGGATGGAACGGATCATGTCCGACCATCGCTTCTGCTGCTCGAACTTCGCGATGGCGTCGTCCAGCTTTTCGAGCTCGGCGACCTCGTCCGCCGTCAGCTCCCGAACCTCATCCCCCGATTGTTCTTCCGACATCTTGCCTCAGCCCCCCTACGGCGATTCGGTCCTCAATTCTGCGAGACGGTCCCGCGCGGCCTTCACGTAATGCTCGGGCGCGTCGGTGCCCGCCATCATCACGTACTTGTCGAGGTAGCGCTTCGCTTCCTCGTCGTTGCCCTGCAGGGCATATGTCCAGCCGAGCGAAAACAACGCATCGCTCATCCCCGGCACGATCCCCAGGGCCGCTTGAAATTCGGCGATGGCCTCGTCGAACTTGCGTTGCTGCTGATACACGGTGCCCAGAAGGTGATGGATGTTGGCTTCCTCTTCGGTCGCGGGCATGGCCACCTTGAGCGCTTCGTTCAGCACCTGCGCGGCCTGGTCGGGATAGCGGAGGTCCGCGTACAAGCGGCCCAGAGCGGAGTACGACGGCAAGAACCGGGGCCCGGTCTTGATCGCGTCGGTGTACTGGTAGAGCGCGTTCTGCGGATCCTCGAGCTCTTCGCTGCAGCGGCCGAGCTTGAAGTGCGCCTTGAACAGCGTCGGGTCGAGCTCGAGCGCCTTGCTGAACGCCGACTGCGCACCCTTCCACTCCTCGAGCTCCATCAGCACGGTGCCGAGCTTCTCGTGGTAGCCCGCCGTATCGGGCTTCGCGACGATGGCTCGCTCGAGCGCCTCACGCGCTGCCGAGAACGACCGCAGCTCGATCTGAACGATCGCCAGGTTGAAGTACGCCTGATGATTGGTGGGATCGATCGCAGCGGCCTTTTCGAGGCTCTCCGCGGCTTCACTGAACCGCTTCATCTGCGCGAGCTCGACCCCCGCATTCATCTCGTTCATCGATTCGACACGGGCGCGCGAACAATTACCGCCCATCAGGATTAGACCCACCAACACAAACCCGATTGTGTGAGCACGCATGCTTGCCTCCTACGCTTGGAAATTCACAAGCACTTCAATCCTACAGCATTTGTCGCGTAGCCAACAACTGTAAACACAGCTCTTTTTCAGCTGTTCTCGCCTTTTTGGCCAGTTTCAGACTAGCCCACCTGCCCTGAACGCGGGAACAGGGCCTGGAAAGCAGGGATATCAGAGGGAAATCTCGCTTTTCGGTCTGCGACCCGGAGGTCACTGGCCCGCTGCGTCGAGCAGGAACGGATAGTTGACGACCACCACGCCGCCCCCGTCAGGCGCCGGGAAGGTCCACCTGCGGACCGCGCGAACGATGCAGCTCTCCACCGCCTCGTTCCGCAAGCTCGAGCTCGCGACCATCGCGGACTGCACCGAACCGGTCGGCGAAATGACGAAGCGCGTCGTCACACGGCCTTGGAGGTCGGGCCGCGCGTTGAGCTGCTGCTCGTAGCAGAACTTCACCTCGTTGATGTGGCGTCGAACCACGCGACGGATGACTTCCTTCGAGAGCGAGCCGCGAACCTCGGCGCCGCCGCTACGGACCTGCGGCACGCCCGCCGAGCGACCGCGGAAGCCGCCGACGCCGCGTCCATAGCCGCCCTCGCCTGCACCCCGGCCGCCACCACGACCGATGGTGCCGAAGTTACCCATGCCGATGGTGCCCTGTCCGAGACCACCGCCGCCGCGACCGGTGCCGCGCAAGCCGAGGCCGCCGAAGCCGAAATTCTGACCAATGTCGTTGCCAGTCATCGCGCCCAAAGCACTGCTCGGGTCGTTGCCAAGCGCAAAGTCGGCGCCGTAGGGTGACGTGGGCGAGTTGAACGACCCCTGCATCGAAGCGAGCGTCCCGATGATACCCGCGGTCCGTGCCTCTTCCTCGGCCTGCTCGCGCGCCATGACCGGGTCGGGATTGTCCTCCGGCCCCTGGATGCCGTACTTGTTCTTGGTCTTCTCTGAGCTCTCGTCGCCCATCTGACCTTGCTCGCCCTCGTGGGCCTTGCCCGTGCCGCCGCCCGACGAATCGGCGCCGTTGAGCCACTCGGGCTCCGGCTCTTCGAGCTCTTCCGGCTCCATCAGGAACTGGATCAAGCGCGAGTCGGTCGCCAGCAAGTCCGAGGAAAGCCCCCGCGGCCGCGGCGGCTGGAAATAGAACATCGTCAGCACGAGGCTCGCGAAGAGCGCCGCACCCGCGACGTAGATCATAGGACGAACGTCCATTTTCGCGTGACCCGCAACCTTCTTGCCGGCCTTCACGTCTTTGATGATGAAGGTGAAGTCGCGGTGCTTCATGCGAACCGAGCCACCCTCAGGCACCGGGAACTCCAATGCGCCGGCAACGGTCGAGCTCTGTCGGAAATCGCCTTGGCCACGCATCAAGTCGAAGGAGCGGGTCTGATCCCCAATCGTGGCTTCGCCCTTTGCGCCCTCTGGAACGATGGCCGTGACACCGGCCCCCTCGGCGATACACAGCGGCATGCGGTCTTTGCCAATGGCATCGTGTCCGAGGATATAGTCCACGTCTTCGCCGTCTGGCTCGCCGACGTAATAGTCACGGGGCGGCGTCAGGTAGTCGACGTTGAGAACGTTGCGGTCGCCCCAAAGCACGGACACCTCAATCGCACGCTCGTTGGTCTCGATCTCGTGTGACGGAACCGCGGGCGCGGTGGCGATGAGGCCGTATTGTCCCCCGTCTTCCTCGGTGGTGTTCGCGAACGGCGTGCGAGACATCCGCTTGGCGCCCACCTCGAACGGATTGAACTTGGGTCCCGACTCGTCTTCCTTTTCAACAGCCTTGGGCTCTGCCTTGGCCCGCGGCTCGGACTCTTCGTCGAGCATCGCGCTCATTGCGCTTTCATCCACGACGGGAGTTGCCCGCTCGGCACCTGCCGCCATCGCGACCGGCGGACTCGAGGCAACTGCCACTGTCCCCATGATGATGTCGATGTGCAGCCGCTTGTTGCCGACTTGCACCTGGTCCCCCGTTTGGAGCTTCCGCTTGTTGACCTTCTCGCCATTGACGAGCGTGCCCGACGCGGAACCGAGGTCGATGATGAACACCTCCCCCGGCGCAGTCACCTCGATGACCGCATGCATGCGGCTGACCTTGTCGTCATCGAGGCGAACATCGCTCGTCTGCAGACGACCGATCTTGATGATCTCTTGGCTCAGCGTTTCACTGCTGAGCAACTCGTCTCCATCGTAGACGGAAAACGCGACCGACGTATTGTGGCTCGTGTCACTCACCCGGATCCCCCATTACAAATCTTCCACAGATTTCAGCATCTCGGGAATAAAATGCTCTCGAATCTGAATCAGGGATGCTCGGCGCCCGCGGCGACGAACGATCAATTGCTCGCCATCGGGCCGGACCAAATCCCCCGTAACCAGGTCATCTTCGAAGTCGTAGGTCGTTTCCGAAGGCGGCGCGCCCTGCGCCTGGACGGCCGGCGCCCATAGCGCAATGCCTGCAATTAGTGCAGCAAAAACGAGGGCTTGTGCGATGAACTTCGAAATTGCTTTTTCCATAATTCGTCCTTACCCCGCGACCTGCATGGCCTCGATCGAGATGTCGATGTTCTGCATGCGCCCCGGCCGACACTTCGCCGTGCCGCGACTCTTGCCCGACTTCTGTGAGCAACGATTGCTCACGTCTTGAACACTCGAACGGAATTCGGTTTGCTTGCCGGCTCGCTTCAGAAACTCGGTGAAGTAGCCCTTGGCGGTCTTCAGGTCAGCGACTGAGCCCGACATGTAGTCTTGATAGAGCACACCGAGGTTGAAGTACGCCTCGGGACGCCTGGCATCGAGTTGCTTGGCGCGCTCGTATTGTGCCTGCGCCTCCGAGAAACGCTCGAGGCCGCGAAGGGCGGTGCCGAGCCCGATGACTGCATCGTAACTGTTCGGCTCGAGCTCGACGGCACGAGCGAACGCCTTTCGGCCATCCTCGTAGCCACGGAAGGAGATCGTGACCTCGCCAAAGTTCATCTGGGCCTCGAAAAGGTCCGGATCGAGCGTGATAGCCTTCTGGAAGAATCGAAGCGCCGAGATCACGTCGCCCTTGTAGACCTTGATCAAGCCCCAGGTGTTGTAGATGGGCGCGTAGTCCGCATCTAACATCTGCGCCTGCCGGCAAACGACCTCCGCGAGATCGAGCTCGGCCGGCTTGCCTTTGCGTCCGCGGTCATAGTGAAGGAGCGCCATTTGGTTGAAGGCCGACAAGTAGTCGGACTCGATGGCCAGCGCGCGACGAAGGTTCTTGAGCGCCTCCTCGTTTTGGCCCTGGGCCCGCTGCACGATCGCCAAGTTGGTGTACCCCGAGGTGCATTGGGGATCGTCCTTGATCGATTGCTCGAACGTGGATTTCGCCTGTGCGGTGCGCCCGCTCCCGAGGTCGCGGAGGCCGAGGGCCACGCGCGCCTTGCAGAACTTGGAGTCGACCTTGAGCGCCTCTTCGTAGTGCTTGTAGGCGCCGCCATCGCCGCACCGTGACAGGGCGAGTCCCGCCATATAGTGCGCCTCTGCGAAGCCTCCGCCTTGTGCGTCGGCGGCGCGCTCGAAGGACTTCTCCGACGAGCTGCACTTGGCCGAAGTCCAGCCGTTCTTTTCGTTGCTCTCGAACTCGGCCAGAGCCGACTCCCACTTGCCGTGCGCCTTCTTGCTGACGGCGTTGCCGTCAGCAGTGGTGATCGCTTCGCCTCCAGCCGTGCGGGCAACGTCGGCGGACGGAGTGGTTCCCTTTTTCGAGCTCGTGCTCTCTCCACCGCAGCCCACGACGAGCGCGATGGCAATGAACGCTACCTTGTGGTTTCGCATCACGGCTCCTCCCTCTTGGCAACCGCATCTTTCGTGTTCAGCCTCTGCTGGTTGATCGCGCCGAGGTCGACCACGCCGGGCTCACCCACCGTGGCTTTGACGTAGTTCGGCTCACCTCGAAGCTCGGCCGCAACCGGATATTTCGTCGGATTGAGCCCGTTGAGCTCCTGCTCGCACGAGCGCGACCACTTGTTGAACCAGCGGACCTGAGTCGCTGTCTTGAGACAGAACTCGAACTTGTCGATGGCCTGACGCTGAAGCGGCTCAGACACATCATCCAAGGCTCCGACGTAGATATCGTACAGCCCCGGGTCCTTTTCGATCTCCCGCGGAATCGGTGCGTCGCGGAACTCGTCCACGAAGCTCCGATACATCTCGCCGGTCCGAGAAGCCGCCGCGATCTGCCAAGGCGCCGACTTCATCTGAACGCCGTCGGCGTTGACGGTCATCTTGGCGACCTTCGCGTAGTCGGCTTCGGCCGCCCGAAGCACGGTCTGCTTGCGCTTGACCCACTTCTTGAACTCCGTGTCCGACCACTTCTTCACGCGAGCCATGCTCTTGCCCCCGCGATACTGCGGGAAGGCGACCTTCTGGAACTCAGCGAACTTGTACTCCGATAGATAGAACTGCGATTCCGCCGCACTGTCGAGCGCTTGGCGAATGAACAGAACCTTGTTCTCCTTCGAGGTGTTGTTGAGCGCCCGGATTCGTTTCGGCGCGCCCGACGTCCAGCCCCTCACCGCGGCCTGGAAGTGCTTCCTGGCCTCGCTCTTCTTGTTGAGCTCCCAGAACGCTCGCCCGATGGCCGTGTTCGCCTGGATCACCTGATGCGGCATGCCGACCTTGCCGTACTTCTTCAGGTAGTCGCGATAGTGCGAGATGACCTCGAACCAGCGCTTCTGCCGCTCGTAGATCGAGCCGATCGAGAACATGACCTGCGAGGTCTGGCGCGGAAGCTTTCGCCTGTAGTTGCGTGCGAATAGGTCCGCGTCCTCCATGGCGGTCTTGTCGTCCCCGAGACCGATGCGGAAGAACGTGGCCTGCTCCAGACCCTCGATGGCGTTCGGGCAGGTGCCGTTCTTCTTGTCCTCGGCAGTACAGCGCGTGCCGTCCTCACCAGGGAACTTCCGCGCGAACTGCTCGTAGTACTTGGCCGCTTGCTCGTAGTACGCCAGCGCCTGGAAGTTCTGGCCGATGAGGTACACGGCCTTCTTGGAGAGCTTGCTCTCCGGGTAGCGCTCGATGAGCACGGTGCGCACCTGAATGGCGCGGCCGAGCAAGTGCGCCGCCTCGAAGTTGATCGCGGCGTTGTAGAGCATCTCGTCCATCTCGCCGCATTCCTCGTGGCGGCGGAAGATGCGCACGTACGTCGCAGCAGCTTTCTTGAACTCCTTGGTCTTCTGGTAGATCTCCGCTTCCTTGCGGCGGACCTGGCACTGCAAGGTGCTCAGCGTCCCGCAAAGGTCCGGATGCTCGTCGGCAAGTTGCTCGGTGCCACAGAACGACGCGCTCATCGGATCGATCGCTGCGCTCAACTCCTGAACACAGGCGACGCGCGGTTGCGCGACTTGCGTGCCCAGCACGTTCAGGCAGTCGAGGTAGAGGTTTGCAGCGTACTCGGAGAGCTCGCTGTCCTTGTGGTTGAACGCGATGTCGCGGAACAGCACCGCGGCTTCTTCGAAGCGATTGGCCTCGTAGTAGATGCGGGCGCGGCGATACTTGATCGTCGCAAGGTCTTCCGCCTTGTCGACGTAACAGACGTAGCGATTGAACGCCTCGAGCATGCCTTCCTGGAGCGGCGTGAGCTTCTTCTGCGCGAACTTGTTCTGCGTGGCTTTCGCGTTCTTCAGCGCCTTCTGGTCGCTCTTGCTGATGAACTTGGTCTTGGTCTCGCGCGGAACGTACTGCTGCTGGTACAGGTTGTTGTAGCAAAGCACCGCGGCGTACGCGGCGTCGCTCGTGAACTCGCCCTGCGGGTTCAGCTCGACGACGTGGTCGAACGCCGGCCCGCACTGACCCCACTCCTCCATCTTCCAGAGCAGCTCGGCGTAGAAGTACGAAAGCTTGTACTTGGTCGGCCAGTCGCGCTTGTCGATGTTCGTGAACTCCATCTGCTCCATGTCGGGGAACTCTTTGAGCAGCGTCCGGTAGAGCACTGCGGCCTGCGACATGGTCTTCTTGTTCTTGGTGCCGGGAGCCGAGTCGGTGCCGACAGCCTCGCGGTGCCAGGATGTTCCGAGCCAGAGCATCGTGGTCGCGGTCTCCACCTTGCATTGCTCGACTTTGGCCGGGGGCTTTCCGCCCTTCTTGAACGTTCGGTAGATGTCGACCAACCGCTTGAGCTCGACGATTTGCTCCTGCTTGGGCCGCGACGAAATCACCGCATTGGTGACCTTGGTCTGCCAATCGCAAAGCGAGTTGCTGCGCGGCGCGTCGGCCATGAGCTTGTGGTAGACGGTGATCGCCTGGGGCCACTGGCCGGTGTCGTAGTAGAGCTCGGCGAGGTTCTCGAGCATCTCGTGCGCCTCGGCGTCGTTCTTCGCGTACCGCCGGAAGAACTCGAGGGCCTTACCCGGGGAGCCGTACCGAGAGTACGGCAGCACCAGCTCCTTGCGCGCCTGACGGGCCAAGTTCTTGGCGTCGTTGGCGTACTTGTTCTTGCGGGCAAACTCGAGGATGTCGACGAAGCCCTGTAACGATTGTCGGTAGCGCTCGCGGTTGTATTCGACCCAGGCGATCTTGTAGAGCGCGTAGCCGTAGACCGAGTTTCGCTTCGGCGGGAACTCGAGCACCTTGCGGTAGAACTTCGCCGCCGCGTCCATGTCGCTGTCGTTGAAGTAGTACTCCGCGAACGAGAGATACGCGTTCGGTACGAAGCGGCTGTTCGGATAGTCCTTGATCAGCCGGCGGTATACCGAGCGCGCCTTGTCGAACTGGTCGAGCTCCTGGAGCGCAAACGCCAACGAGAACAAGACCTCGTCCATCCGCTTGAAGTTTGGATGGTCGCGAACGAGGGTTGCGTAGGTCCGAATGCTGTCCGCGCGGATCTTGTCCAGGTCGGCTTCGGCTGCCTTCTGGCCGTCACGCGCCTTCTTGCAAAGCGCTTTGTTTTTGTCCCGAACGCAGGCCTCGTAGATCGGGTCATCGAACGACCGAACCTTGGCGTTCTTGGCGATCTGCATCTCGAATTGCGTCTCGGCGAGTCGCAACAGGACCTCGGGCCGGCGCGGGTCATCGTCGGCGCTGTTCTTGACGAGCCGTTGAAGGATGGCGATCTCCCGCTCGAGCAGGTTCTCGGCCCTGGCGCGGGTCTGCTCCCGACCGAGCCGCGTGCTCATGTCGATCTGGAGCGACGGGCCGGTCGGCCCTTGCTTCGCGCTCTTCTTCGGCTGCGCGGCCTTCATGCGCGAGACAGGCGCGTTGCCTCCCTCTTTGGCCACTTCCTTCCGTGCTCCGGCAGGACACGCGGCGATCGCTCGCTCCGTACTCTGCGGAATGCACATCGGGGCGGTGCTCATCGGCGCTTGCTCCGC
>JABAOG010004536.1_pt2 | contig 15668 bp, 15 predicted proteins | sample 7062131 | NCBI WGS metagenome assembly JABAOG01 (sample SAMN14538629, study PRJNA623070) | marine sediment metagenome | biome: marine biome [ENVO:00000428]; feature: marine pelagic biome [ENVO:01000023]; material: deep marine sediment [ENVO:00002113] | place: India: Arabian Sea | collected...
ATCACCGGCTTCGAGGAGATCCTCGAGGGCAAGTGCGACGACATCCCCGAGCAGGACTTCCAGTACAAGGGCGGCATCGACGAGGTCCGCGAGGCCTTCGCCAAGCGCGCGGAGTCCTGAGATGGCCAACCTCGAAACCGTCCTGAAGCTCGAGGTCGCCACCCCCAAGGGGCTGGCGCTGCGCACCGAGGCCGACTCGGTGCAGGCGCCNNCGACGGCTCCTTCGAGATCGCGGCCATCGGGCCGGGCTTCGTCGAGGCCGAGCCGTCGAGCGTTCAGGTCCTCACCGATCTCTTCGCTCGTCCGGCGGACATCGACGCCGACGCGGTCCGCAAGGAGCGCGACGAAGCGGAGAAGGAGCTGAAGGCCTACGAAGGCAACGCTCAGGACGCCAAGTACGGCGAGCTGCAGCGCGACGTCGAGTGGGCGCAGGCCCGCCTCGACGCCGTCGCGGCCACCGAGAGCTGAAGCCGTTCCCCCGTACGTGAGGGCGCCGCGGTCCATGACCGTTGGCGCCCTTCGTCGTTTCAGTAGCCGTCGCTGAGCAGGGCGGTGGGCGCGATGTAGCGGAGCGGCGGGTCCACGTCCGCGTCCGGGATGTCGTCGTACTTGGCGAGGGCCGCGCCGGGGGATCCGTCGACCATCCAGTGGGAGCTGGCGCCGGAGCGTAGGGTCATCCGCTCGCCGCGGCTCCACCCGCCGCCGTCCTCGAGGCGCCGGCCCAGCTCCTTGGCGGCCTGCGCGAACGCTTGGCTGGCCTGCACGTAGCTCTGGAGGGCGCTGAAGTCCCAGCCGTGGTTCGCGTTCCGCTCGGCCTCGTTCGCTTCGCTCAGCTGGGCCTCGAGCTCGTCTACCTGCCGCTGATAGCCCTGCGCCTTGGCGAAGAAGGTGTCGTGGTCGATGGAGCTCAGGTCGCGCCAGTGGACGTTGGCGGTGCGGGCGATCTCCAGCGCGCTGCGCATCGTGTCGAAGAGGAGCCGGCTCCGGGTGTCCCCCGGGGCCAGCGCCTCCTCCCGCTTGGTGAGCGCCTCTTCGAAGGCCTCGTCCACGTGCGCGATGAGCGCCTCCCGGGCGACGATGAAGCGGTTGAAGCCGCTCATGAGCGGGCCGTGCAGCTCTTGGCCGCGGGCCATGTCATCGTCCTGGTAGTCGTTGCGGTCGTAGTAGCGCTCCGCCTCCTCGATGATGCCGTGCAGGTCGGTCACCGCGGTGACGTAGGCCTGGGCGGCCGCGTCCATCTCCGCTCGCCGCGGCGCGAGCGCGGAGGCGGCGGCGACCTGCTCCGCGCAGTAGCTCGGATCGCTGAAGGTGTAGAGACCGTAGACGACACGGGCGTTCGGCTGCGGGCCCTCGTCGTCGTCCACCCAGGAGCGGTAGCGGGCGCGGCTCGAGAGGATGCGATCGTCCAGGCTGTTGATGCAGTGGCGAACGTAGGCCTCCAGCCGACCACTGAGGGCGGCGTCGGCCGCGACGGCCGGGTCCACCGCGGCGGCCGGCGTGGGCGTCGCGGGGCTGCTCGGGCCAGTGGGGGCCGGCGCGGCCGTGGCCGGGGCGGGGACCACCGGGGTGGGGGCCTGGTCCGGGGCGGAGAGCGCGAAGACCCCCGCGAGGCCCATGCTGACGACCACCATGCCGAGGGAGCTGGCGATGGCGATCTTCCGGGCGCGCTGGGCCGCCTCCGCGGAGCTCGCGCTCGGCTGGGCATGCTGCATGTTCCACGGGGACTGCCCGTGCTCCTGCTGCACCCGGGAGGTCGTCTGACAGTACTGGCAGGTCACCGTCGCCTGCCCGGGGGTCGGTGCGAGGTTCGCCCCGCACCCTGGACACTCGAACGCCGTCACTGCCATGGCGCCGAACCTATCACGCTCGGTCGGCGCTCACGCCCGTAGGGGGAGNNCCGTGCTTGGGGATGGTCTTGTCGAGCAGGTACTTCAGGCCGAAGACCGAGCACACACCGGCCTGGAACTGGCCGAAGATCCCGCAGTGGCCCCGGGTCCAGCCGGGGCGGCTCCACCAGAGACAGGCGTCGCCCTCGAGGTAGCCCTCGTGGGTGCTCGGGTCGTTGCCCGACCAGTGGTCCGGGTTGACGTGAAAAACGTATTCGCCGACCCGAAGGATCTCGATGGCCAGCTCCACCGGGTCGCCGCCTTCGTCCACGCTCGGCAAGCCGAAGGCGCGGTGCACGCGTTTGGCGTAGCGCTCGCCCATCGCGAAGCAGATCGACGCGACGATGCCGCGCGCTCGGGGCAGCTCCTGCGGTAGCTGCTCGGTGAGCACGATGAGTAGCTCTCCCAGGTGGGTGGCGCACTCGACCCAGCGTTCGCGCATGGTCAGCCGCAGCACCCAGGCGGCGCCCCGGGCCTTGCCTCGGGCGGGCGGTGGGCCGCCGAGGTCGTCGAAGAGCCAGCGGCTCGGTCTCGAGACGAGGGTCAGGGCGGCGAAGAGGTCGCGGACCGCCGCGTCGTCCTGCGCCGGGAGCCACGGGTGCCGGCCGCGGAGCACGGCGTAGCGTTTTCGGTAGAGGTCGCCCATCAGCTCGGCCACGGCCGGGCGGGCGCGCTCGCCGAGGTGCGGCTCGAGCTCCTTGGCGATGCCGCGGGCCCAGTCGTGGACGCCGGCGGCGGCCTGGGGCCAGAGGAGGGCGACCGGCAGCAGCTCGCGGCGGTAGAGCTCGCGCATGGCCTTGCCTCGAAGCTTGGTGATGGTCCCCGCTGTTTCCCGCCCCATGCCCGGCATCGTCGGGCAAGGGCAGGGGCAGGGGCAAGGGCAGNNGTGGGCCCGGCAGGATTTGAACCTGCGACCGACGGATTATGAGTCCGCTGCTCTGACCGACTGAGCTACGGGCCCGGCAACGGTCGAAATCTAACGGCTCAGCGGGTGCCGAACAGCCGGTCGCCGGCGTCGCCGAGGCCGGGGAGGATGTAGCCCTTCTCGTTGAGCTTCTCGTCGATCGCGGCGGTGTAGATGGGCACGGTGGGGTGAGCCTCGTGGAACTCCGCGATGCCTTCGGGCGCGGCGAGGAGGCAGAGGAACTTCAGCGACTTCGGCTTCAGCTCCGCGATGCGCTCGACGGCGGCGATGGCCGAGTTGCCGGTGGCCAGCATGGGGTCGACCACGATCACGTCCCGGTCGTCCATCTCCTCGGGGATCTTGAAGTAGTACTCGACCGCCACGAGGGTCTTCGGGTCGCGGTAGAGGCCGATGTGGCCGATGCGCGCCGAGGGGAGGAGCTTGAGCACGCCGCTGAGGATGCCGTCACCGGCGCGGAGGATGGAGACGAGCACCACCTTCTTGCCGGCCAGCACCGGCGCGTCCATCGGCTGCATCGGGGTCTCGATGCGCTCGGTGGACAGGGGCATGTCGCGGGTGACCTCGTAGCCCATCAGCATGCTGATCTCCTCGAGCAGCTGCCGGAAGACGTTGGTCGGCGTCTCCTTGCGGCGCATGAGGGTGAGCTTGTGCTGGACCAGCGGGTGGTCGATGACGTGAACGTCAGCCATGGGTTCCTCGTTCGTTCCTAGAAGACCGTTCCGTCGGATTCGATGCGGATCGGTGGGGTGCCGTCTTCGCGCTTCTCGCGGGCGATCTCGCGGCCGGCGTGCCAGGTGCCGCCCTCGAGGACCTTGGCCAGGGGGAAGCGCTCGGCGTCCAGGCCGAGCTGGTGCCGCACCTGCTCGGCCACGCGGTCGAGGAGGGCCACCGTCAGCGCGCGCCACTCGACCACGACCTCCGAGCCGGGCGCATGGGCCTCGGTGATCACCGACTCGTGCTTGGGGACGAGGACGCCACCATCCACGAAGAGGCCGCCGTTGCGGTACTCGGCCAGCCCGGTCAGCGCGTCGAGGTCGGTCACCGTCACCCCCGCCGCCTCGAGCGGCTCGAGGAGCGAGTAGGTCAGCCACTGGCTCAGCTTGTGGAAGGGGACCAGCCCGCGGGTATCGTCTTGCTCGTCGGCGGCGCCCGCCGCCGGGTGGCGCCAGGTGTCGCCGAGGGGAAGGCCATCGAGCTCGATGCGACCGGGCCAGACCGTGCCGAGACCGTCGAGCACGACGCCCAGGATGGTGGGCGCGGGGAGGTTCGAGTCTTCGTCGAGCAGCTCCATCAGGTGGTCGAAGAGGCCGCCGAGGCGCCCCTCGTCGCCGAAGATCTCCGGCTTGGCCACGATGGCCTCGCCGAGGTGGCGCAGGATCGTCGCGCGTCCCTCCAGGCCGACCAGCGGGTTGTCGTCGTCCACCTGGAAGCCGGTCTCGAGCTCGCCGGTCATGTCGACCAGCTCGTCGGCGTCCGCGCGGAGCGGATCGGTGGTCATCGCCGAGAACGCGCCGTCGCAGAACATGTGATAGGTGGCGACGGCGAGCCCTTCGGAGCGGGTGTAGGTCGCGCGGCCCTCTCGGTAGCTCCAGCTCGGACCGGCGCCCGCGTCGAGCAGCACGCTGGTGATCACGAGCGCGAAGCGCTTGCGGCCCTTCTCCCGCTCGTCGAGGTGGCCGATGCGTCCCTCGAAGTCCGCGACGCGATCGATGCCACCGACGCGGAAGTGACCCCAGCGGCTGTGGTAGGGGACGTCGAGGTCGGGATAGCGCTTCTTGGTCGTCTCGACGACGCGGGTCGCCACGGCCGGGAGCGCGTCGAGGTCGACGGCGAAGTGTTCGAGCTGCCCGTCGAGCCCTGCGGCCAGCACGTCGTTGCACCGCTCACGGATCGTGGCGGGCTCGAGGAGGAAACGCGCGGTGTGGGGAGTGCTCATACGTCCTCGAGCTTCCGACCCTTGGTCTCTTTCAGCGTGTCCTCGTCCGGCACCGGACCGACGGTGAAGTAGCCGGCGGCCATCTTCGCTTCCATCTCCACCTTCGCGTCGTCGGGGACCAGCTCGTCGGGGATCTCGACTCGCTCACCGATCTCGATGCCGCCAGCGGTGACGTTGTCGTGCTTCAGGTTGCTCATCGAGACGAAGCGGTCGATGCGCTTGACGCCGAGCCAGTGCAGGCAGTCGGGCATGAGCTCTTGGAAGCGCGCGTCCTGCACGCCGGCCACGCACTCGGTGCGCACGAAGTAGGCGTCGGCGCTGTCGCCGCCCTCCTGGCGCTTGCGGGCGTTGTAGACGAGGAACTTGGTGACCTCGCCGAGCGCCCGGCCCTCCTTGCGGTTGTAGACGATCAGGCCGGAGCCGCCGCCCTGCACGCTCTTGATGCACTCCTCGATGCCGTGGATGAGGTAGGGCCGGCAGGTGCAGATGTCGGAGCCGAAGACGTCCGAGCCGTTGCACTCGTCGTGGACGCGGCAGGTGAGGCTGACGCTGGTGTCGCCCATCTGCTCCGGGGGCCCGAAGATGTAGATGGTGTGGCCGCCGATGGGCGGCAGGAACACCTCGAGGTCGCCGCGGGTGACCAGCTCGGGGAACATGCCGCCGGTCTGCTCGAAGAGCGTGCGCCGCAGCTCGGCCTCGGTGACGCCGAAGCGCTTGGCGATGCCCGGCAGGTACCAGACCGGCTCGATGGCCGCCTTGGTGACCAGCACCGTGCCGTTGTCCTTGAGCACCTTCCCGTCCGGCGTCAGCCGGCCGGCCTCGACCGCGCGGCTCAGCTCGGGGATGTGCAGGTGGGCCTGGGTCACGGCGATGGTCGGCCGGATGTCGATGCCGTCGGCCAGCTCCTTGGCGAAGACCTCCGCGACGTCGGCGCCCCAGGGATCGATCGAGACGATCTTGGCGGGATCCTTCCATGAGTCGTGCGGTCCGATGCGATGGGTCGGAGCCGTGTCGGTCAGGTCCGCCTTGTGGTCCGGAGCGAGGGTGCCCGCGGCCACCGAGAGCGCTCGGTAGACGCCGTAGGAGCCGGAGTGGGTGCCGATGACGTTGCGCTGGCTCGTGTTGCTCGTGGTGCCGATGACCGGGCCCCGCTCGGCCGGGTCCGCCGCGCCCCAGTGGATCGCTCGAGGCTTCGGCGCCGCGCCCGGGTGGGTCGTCAGCCGGATGTGCCTCAGGCGCTTCTTCTTGGGCTTGGCGGCGGTCGTCTCGCTCATCGGGTCGCTGTCCTCGGTGCTCGCGGCCGGGGGGAGCGTCGAAGGCGCCACCCCGCGCCGCGCCCCGGCGCGAGGCCGGGGGAAGCGGTGTGCATCGCATTCCCAGCGTGCCATTTCAAGCGAAACGCCGCGACCGGCGCCCGATCGCGGCGTTCATCACCAGGGGCGGGTCAGCGGCGGCGGCGGAAGACCAGCGCGAAGGCGATGGCGACCAGGCCGAGGCCCGCGGCACCGCCCCCGCTCGCGCCGGCGGCGCCCACGTGGCACAGGCCGCCGTCGCGGCGGCGAGCGGCCGGCGGCAGCTCGTCGTACGTGACGCAGCGGGTGCCCCAGCGTTGGGCGCACCAGTCGAATTCGTCGGCCCGCTGGCCGTCCTCGATGCGGTGGGTGGTCTCCCCGATGAGCAGGTCCACGGGCGTCTGCCCTTCGTAGTAGTCGCTCGAGCAGCGCGCGACGCGGGAGGCGAGGTGGACGTTGCTGACCGCCGGCATCGCGTCGTCGACTTCGAAGAGCGGGTCGACGGTCATCTCCTCCGGATCCATCGCGGTGCTCATCCGGGTCAGGTAGCGGTGGCGGGCGACCAGCGCCTGCATCGCGCGACGGGGCTCCACCTCGCTCGTCTCGAGGTGATCGGCGAGGCCCGCCGGGTCGTAGAGCGAAGGCCGGCCGCACTCCCCCACGCCGCCGCGGGAGAGGCAGTTGTAGTAGCTCTGGGAGTCCTGGTCCTCGGGCGGGGCCATGTAGGCCTCGAGGGCCGCGAGCAGCGAGCTGCTCGCGGCGAAGCCGCGGCCCTGCAGCTCCTGCAAGAAGCGGCTGGGATCGCTCTCGGTGGCGAGGTCGGCGACGGAGGGGAGCTCGATGTCGATCGGGGGCGCGTCGCCGGCGTACTCGGTGACGAAGCCCTGGCCGCCCACGGTGTCGACGATGGCGCCCACCGCCCCGCTCCAGCGGCGCTCGCCGGTCCAGAGCTCGGGGAGCTCCTCGACGTCCACGCGGACCTGCGAGTAGTTCGTCGGGATCACGCGCGCGTCGCCGAGGAAGTAGGTGGTGATGGGCATGTCCGGCACCGCGGCGATGCGGGTCAGTCGCAGTGGCAGGCAGCCGACTTCGTCGGTCCCCATCCGCATGGTGATCGGCTGGATGAAGCGGCTGGAGCTGTCGGTGGCCAGCTTCAGGGCCACGAAGACGTGGCCGGCATCGGCATAGGCCTGTAGTGGCTCCTCGCTCTCCGCGGGCAGATCGTAGCCGTTGGTGCGGAGCCAATCGAGCACGTCCGCGGCGCTCGCCGCGCCGAGCACGACGGTCTCGAAGGGGCCGACTGGGCCCCGCGAGTAGACCGTCACCGGGTTCCGGTCCGGGTCGGAGGGCGCGGCTGCTCCCATGTCGGCGAAGCCTCCGCGGGAAGGCGGACCATCGGCGCTCTCGAGCACGTCGTCGTCGCCCCAATCGCAGGAGTCGCCGGTGACCTCGTCGAAGCACTCTGGGGTGTCGCGACAGGTCCCGGTGGTGCGCTGCTCGTCGATGACGAAGACGGGCTCGCTGGCCATCTGCAGCGCCAGGAACGCGGCCTCGGTGCCCACCGATAGCTCGGGCGCGGTCGGCACCGGCAGGATCCACGCGAAGGCGTCGTCGTCGCCCTCGTACTCGACGCGAACGCTCATCACCAAAGTCCCATCGGGCTCCTTGGCGTAGATGATTCCCTCCCCCGATTGGTCTACCGGCGAGCTGGAACAGAAGAAGCCTCCGCAGGCCTCGGCGGCGCTCGGCTCGAGCGCGAAGGCGAGGAGCCCGGCGGCGACGGTCGTGGGAAAGAGAAGGGCGGGGCGCAGGCGGACGTCCATGCGCACCTGGGTTGCACGAAGCGTGCTCAGCGCTGCCGCACGGCCCACGGCGTCGGCCGAGCGCGCCGATTCTCCCGAGCGGGTGAGACGGTCCGGCACGGCGAGCGTGCCGGACCGTGTCAGAGCCGGCCTTCGATGCCGAAGGCGAAGGAGGGCGTGCGGGCGTTGCTCTGGGCGTAGAAGACGCCGTCGGCGTCGAGGGTCAGGCCGACGTTCTCGGTGAGGGCGAAGGCGATGCCCAGGCCGGCGCCGAGGTAGCGGGTGTTCCCGACGCCGGAGACGTTGGCCACCTCGATCGGTTGGAAGAAGGGCTCGTAGAGCGAGACGTGGAAGTCGAAGCGGAAGCGCCAGGGCTGGACCCCGACCTGGCCATAGCCGGTGATGGCGTGCTCGAAGCCGGTGTTGAAGCGGACGCCGACCGAGCCGGTGACCCAGGCGGGGGTCTCGCGGATCGCGAAGCCCCGGCCGACCTGGCCCTGCACCTCGACGCGGTGGGTCTCGATGGCCGGTCGGTAGACCAGCGGGCGGACCTCCCCGTCGTCGCCCATGGTGGTCGAGTCGAGCAGGCGGTCGGTGCCGATGGCCGGCGGCGCGTAGCCGTAGTGGGCCTCGACCGCGACCCGGGTCGCTCCCTCGGTGATCAGACCCACCCGGGCGCCGGCGACGAAGGGACCGAGATAGGTCGCGTCGCCCGCGCCCTCCACCGAGGCGCGGCCCCAGGGGGTCAGCAGGCCGACGACGGTGACCCGCTCGTGGACCCCGACCTCGAGATAGAGGTTGAGCTGGCCATCGACGTAGCGGGGCACCGGGATGCTCTCGCTCCGGGGACCGTAGGCGCCGTCGCCGACCAGCAGTCGGCCGGTGAGCTTGCCGTAGAAGCCGCCTTCCTTCTGCACCCAGCCGCCGGCAGCCGCGGGGGAGGGGAGGGCGAGCGTGGTCAGCACCGCCGCCGCGAGCGCCAGCCGCCTCATCCGTGGCCTCGCATCCAGCCGAGGAGCTGCGAGGAGACGCTCGTTCCGCCGGGCGCCGGGCGCAGCCCGAGATCGATGTCGGGCGGAAAGCCGACGTGGCCGCCTTCGTCGAGGACGATCCGCTCGACGTGGGGGTTGGCGTCCAGGTGCGGCTCGAGGGTGTGGAAGAGGACCATGGGGTCGTGGCGGGTGACGACCGAGAGCGTCGGCACCTTCAGGGCTCCGAGTCTCGGCCCTGCGCTCTCGGAGCGCCAGTAGTCCCGGGCGTCGGCGAAGCCGAAGCGCTGGGCGACGACCGTCTCGTCCCAGTCCTCCAGGGTGGTGATCGCGCGGACCCGCTCCAGCGGGGCGGGCTGCGGGCCGCCCCGCTCGGTGACGGCGGCGTAGATCTCCTTGAGCCCGCGGAGGACGTTCCGGCGGTAGAGGACCCGCCGTGGCCGGTCGATCTCGTGGCAACCGGCCTCCAGATCCAACGGCGTGCAGACCGTCACCACGCAGTGCAGCCGCCCGTCGGGCTCGCTCGAGGCGTAACGGAGCGAGACGTGGCCGCCCATCGAGTAGCCGATGAGCCGGATGGTGTCGTAGCGGGCGAGCTCCGGGCTGGCGAAGACCGCCTCGAGATCGGCCGTCAGGCCGGCGTGGTAGACGTCGGCGCCTCGCCGGTCGGCGCCGCGGAGGTCGATGCGCAGGCAATCGACACCGGCGGCCGCACAGGCGGCGGCCATCGCGACGGCGTAGTTCGAGGCGTGGCTGCCTCCGAGGCCATGGACGACCAACACCAGATCGCGGCTGCCGTGCTCCTGCAGTCGCCCGGTCAGCGCGATCTCCCCGGCGACCGGGTCCTGCAGCCGGGTGCGGAAGTGGCGGGAGGGCGGCGGCGTCTGGGGGCGAAATAGATGTCGCAGGAAGGGACGTAGGGTCCAGTAGTGGCCGCGCACCCGCCGGGACTACCACGGCCCGCCGGACGACTCCATGGTTCCCGAGAGCCGATGAGCGGAGTGGTTCGGCTCGATTGCGACGATTTTCAGACGTGCTATTTACCGGTCGGTAAGTCGACCCTACCGTGCGGTAAGTCTCCGATGTCCTCCCTCACCCCCATCGACGCCGATGGCACCCTCGCCGAGCGGATCCTGCGCCACGCGTCCGAGCTCTTCGCCCAGCGTGGCTGGGCCGCCACGTCCCTGCGCGAGATCGCCGAGGCCGCCGGCTGCACCAAGCCGGCGCTCTACTACCACTGGGGCAACAAGGAGGCGCTCTTCATCGCCTGCATCCGGGCGGAGACCGAAGCGCTCACGGCGCTGATCGCCCACCAGCTCGACGTCGAGCTGGGGGAGAGCACCATCGGGGCCCGGCTGGTCGGGGGTCTTCGCGATTTCTTCGCCCACCTCGAGCGCTCCCCCACCGGCATGCGCTTGCTGATGCGGGCCGAGCTGCGCCCGGAGCCGAACCAGCCGGTCTTCGACTTCGCGTCCCTGCGCGACCAGCACCACGACTACATCCGGACCCTCCTCGCTCGCGGCGTCGAGCGCGGGGAGTTACGGAGCGACGTCGACCTCGACGACATGGCGCACGCTCTGAGCGGCATGGTCGACCAGCGCGTCCAGCTCTGGCNNTGTCCTCGCCGTGCAGGTCGACCAGCGCGTCCAGCTCTGGCTCCACGGTGAGCCACTCGATGCGGACCTCCCCGAACGCCTCGTCCATCTCTTCCTCCACGGAGTCGGTACCCCATGATTCGCCGCTTTTCCCTTCTACTCCTGCTCGTGGCTTGTGGCTCTGCCAGCGGCCAGGAAGAGGAGAGCGCCACCGAGAGCGCCCCGGAGGAACGGGCGCCCGCGGACCCGCCCTCGGCCACGGCGACCCGCGTCGAGGTCGCCACGGTCTCCCCCTCTCGCGCCACCGTGTCCATCCAGCTCCCCGGTGAGGTCGAGGGCAGCCGCGACGCACTGCTCGGGGCCGCCCTCGGCGGCTACGTCGAGCGGGTCCTGGTGGACGAAGGCGACATCGTTCGCCGCAACGCGGTGCTCGCTCGGGTCGACACGGCCAGCCACGGCGCGCGGGCGGCCCAGGCGCGGGTCGAGCTCGAGGCGGCACAGCGCGAGCTCGAGCGCGCCGAGCGACTGACCGGCGCCATCAGCGAGCAGCAGCTGCACGCGGCCCAGAACCGAGTCGCCGCGGCTCGAGCGGCGCTCCGGTCCGCGCGGGTCACCGCGTCGCGCGCGACGATCCGCGCGCCCTTCGCCGGGACCGTCGCGGCGGTCGACGTCGAGCAGGGCGAGATCGCGCCGCCGGGCGCGCCCGTGATGCGACTGGTGCAGCTCGATCCCATCCACGTGACCCTCTCGGTGCCGGACCGTGACGTCGTCGCGCTGCGCGACGGGATGAGCGTCGCCGTGACCACCGGCGCGACGCCGACGCCGGTCGCGGGCACGATCGTCCACATCAGCCCGGCGGCGGATCTGCGGACGCGCGCTTTCGAGGTGAAGGTCGAGGTCCCGAACGAAGACGGAGAGCTGCTGCCCGGCATGATCGCACAGGTGCAGGTCGTCGGCGGCGAGGGCGAGAGCGTCCAGCCGCGCGTCGTGCTGCCTCAGTACGTGCTGGTCACCCGCCTCGACGGCAACGGTGTCTTCGTCGAAGAGGACGGAGTCGCCCGCTGGCGCTCCATCGAGGTCGGCTCGGTGATGCGCGATCAGGTGATCGTCGAGCACGGCCTCGAGGGCGGCGAGCGGGTCATCGTGACCGGCCACCGCGAGCTCGCCGACGGTGACGAGGTGATGGTCACGCGCGAAGGCGCCTGCTGCACGAACGGCCGCGTGACCTTCGGCCCGAGCGGCCCGGCGGTGACCGAGACGGCGGTGGAGACCGACGCCGACCGAGCGAGCGAGGAAGAAGAGGGATGATCGAGGCCTTCGTTCGAAGGCGTGCGGTCATCTACCTCGCGACCTTCTGCATCTTCGCATTCGGGGTCCTCACCTACGCGCAGCTGCCACGGGAGGCGAACCCGGACGTGACCATTCCGGTGGTCACCGTGACGACGCCGTACGTCGGCGTGTCGCCGCAGGACATCGAGACGCTGGTCACCAACCCGCTCGAGAACGAGCTCGCGGGCGTCAAGGACCTCAAGAAGATCACCAGCACCTCCTACGAGGGCATGAGCGCCATCGTCATGGAGTTCGAGCCGGAGGTGGTCATCAGTGACGCGCTCCAGCGGGTCCGCGATCGCGTCTCGCGCGCGCCCCAAGTTGCCGGAAGACGCCGAAGACACGGAGGTCCAGGAGATCTCCTTCGGCGACCTGCCGATCATGATCGTCACCATCGCCGGGGACGTCTCCGAGACGGACCTGAAGGCGATCGGCGAGAGCTTCGAGGACGAGGTCCGCCGCATCGACGGCGTGCTCGACGCGACGCTCAGCGGCGGTCGGGAGCGCGAGATCCGCGTGCAGATCGATCCGCAGCGGCTCTCCTACTACGGGCTCTCGATGAACGACGTCATCGGCGCCATCGCCGATGAGAACGTGAACGTCCCCGGCGGCGACGTCGCCGCGGGCGACGCGAGCTACCTGCTGCGCGTGCCGGGGGAGATCGAGGAGCCCTCGGAGATCGAGGGCGTCGCGATCAAGCGGGTCGGCGACCGTCCGGTCTTCATCCGTGACGTCGGCCGCGTCGTCGACGGCTTCGCCGACCGCACGACCTACGCGCGGATGAACGGCCGCACGGCGGTGTCGGTGGCGGTCTCCAAGCGCGCGGGGGCGAACATCCTCGAGGTGGCCACCGCCGTCAAAGCGCTGGCCGCCGAGCAGATGGAGGACTGGCCGGAGGGCGTTCGCTTCGAGGTCCTCGGCGACCAGTCGAAGTTCGTCAACGACATGGTCGGAGAGCTCGAGAACGGCATCATCACCGGTCTGCTCCTGGTCGTCGGCGTGCTGCTCTTCTTCATGGGCGTGCGCAACTCCTTCTTCGTCGCGCTCGCCATCCCGCTCTCGATGCTCCTGGCGTTCGTCTTCATCTCCTTCTTCGGGATGACGCTGAACATGATCGTGCTCTTCGCGCTGATCATGGCCCTGGGCATGCTCGTCGATAACGCGATCGTGATCGTCGAGAACGTGTATCGGCACGTCGAGGAGGGCGCCGATCTGAAGACCGCGTCCATCGAGGGCACCAAGGAGGTCGCCGGCGCGGTCGCCGCGTCCACCGCGACGACGGTCGCCGCCTTCGCGCCGCTGCTCTTTTGGACCGGCGTGATGGGTCAGTTCATGGGCTACCTGCCCAAGACCATCGTCATCGTCCTCATCTGCTCGCTCGCGGTCGCGGTGGCGATCCTGCCGGTCTTCACGTCCAAGCTGATGCGCAAGGCCAAGAGCAAGCGCGACGTGAGCGACGCGCACGAGCTCGGGCCCATCATGCTCGCCTACCGGCGCTTCCTCGAAGGGGCGATCCGGCGCAAGTGGCTCTCACTGGCCACCGGCGTGGCCGTGCTCGTGGGCACCTTCGTGATCTACGGGCAGCTGAACCACGGCGTGGAGTTCTTCCCGGAGACGGAGCCGAACCGGGCGACGATCACCGTGCGGGCACCCATCGGGACCGAGCTCGAAGCCACCGACCGCATCGTCCGACGGATCGAGGCCATCCTCGCGGACGAAGAGAACGTCGACGTCTTCGTCGCCGAGGTCGGCGTCGCCGGTGGTGGACAGGACCCGATGGCCGCCAGCCAGAACGCGGCCAACATGGCCCGGCTCACCGTCGATTTCCTGCCGGACCGCAACACCGCCAAGGAAGGGCAGAAGGTCCGCGTCGAGCTCACGACCGAGACCATCGACCGGCTCCGCGATCGCATCGCGGCGATCCCCGGGGCGGAGATCCGCGTCGAGAAGGAGCGGATGGGGCCGCCGGTCGGCAAGCCGGTCGACGTGAAGGTCTCCGGCGATGACGTCCACCGGCTGGGTGAGATCGCCGCGCAGGTCCGGCGGGACCTGCGGGAGATCGACGGCGTGACCGGGCTCAGCGACGACTACCGCGTCGGTCGGCCGGAGATGCGGCTGCGCATCAACCGGGGCGCGGCCAAGCGAGTCGGCGCGAGCACCCGGGCGGTGGCCGGCATCGTCCGGGCGGCCGTCGCCGGACAGAAGGCGAGCGCCCTGCGGGACGGCGAGGACGAGTACGACATCGTCGTCGAGCTCGNNCACCTTCCCGGTGCCGCTCTCCACGGTCGCTCGCTACGAGCTCGCCGGCGGCACCGGAGCCATCCACCACATCGACCAGGACCGGGTGGTGAGCATCACCGGCGACGTCGAGGAGGGCGTGCAGCCGACGGTCGTGCAGGCGAAGGTGCTCGAGTACATCGCCGAGGCCGACCTGGAGGAGGGCTATCACCTCGAGCTCGGCGGCAGCAACGACGAGCAGGAAGAGACCGGCGCGTTCCTCGGTCGGGCGTTCCTGATCGCCATCGCGCTGATCCTCGGGGTGCTCGTGTGGCAGTTCAACACCTTCACCACGCCGCTGATCATCCTCTTCTCGGTCGTGCTCAGCCTCATCGGCGTGCTCTGGGGCTTGCTGCTCACCGGCACCCCCTTCGGCATCATGATGACGGGTCTGGGGGTGATCTCGCTCGCCGGCATCGTCGTGAACAACGCGATCGTGCTGCTGGACTACGTGGAGCAATTGCGCGAGCAGGGATCGGAGCTGACGGAGGCGCTCGTGCAGGCGGGCATGACCCGCTTCCGCCCGGTCATCCTGACCGCGATCACCACCGTGCTCGGTCTGGTGCCGATGGCCGTCGGCGTGAGCATCGATTTCTTCCAGCGGAAGCTGATCCTCGGGTCGACCAGCGCTGCGTGGTGGGGGCCGATGGCCATCGCCATCATCTTCGGCCTCGTCGTCGCCACCGTCCTCACGCTGGTGATGGTCCCCACGATGTACGCCGCGTTCGCCTCCATTCGCGCGCGTTTCGCCCGGCAGCCGGAACCGACCCCCGCCCCCGCGGAGTGACCCGATGGCGGGCCGTGGCTGGACGGCGCCCGATCACTGGTTACGCTTTCATGTATGGGGGTGTGGTTAGACACGGCGCCCCCCCGTAGGGGGAAACGACGAACGGTTCTGATCACCGGAGCCAGCACGGGGCTCGGTTTGGCCATCGCCCGCCGGGTGCTGGAGCACAGCGACCACCGGCTGGTCCTGACCGCCCGCGAGAGCTCGCTGCCGCGCTTCGAGCAGCATGGGCTGCCGCCCTCACGCCGCATCATCATTCGGCCGCTCGACGTGGTTCAGGCCGATCAGCGGCGGACCCTGGTCGACGAGCTCGAGCGGCGCTTTGGCGGCGTCGACGTCTTGGTGAACAACGCCGGCATCAGCTACCGCTCGGTGCTCGAGCACGCGGAGGATGGCGAGATCCTCGATCAGATGGGGGTGAACTTCCACGGTCCGATGGCGCTCATCCGGCTGGTCCTCCCGGCGATGCGGCGCAACGGCGAGGGGCGGATCATCAACGTCTCCTCGGTCTCCGGGATGATGGCGATGCCCACCATGGGGCTCTACACCGCGTCCAAGTTCGCGCTGGAGGGGGCGACCGAGTCGCTCTGGTACGAGGTGCGGCCCTTCGGCATCAAGGTCACCCTGGTGCAGCCGGGCTTCATCCACTCGGATGGCTTCACCAAGGTCCGAATGACGCCTCTGAGCGCTCGGGCGACGGAAGATCCGTCCGACCCCTACCATCCCCACTACGGGTTCATGGCGCCCTTCATCCGCTGGCTGATGACCCGTACACCCACCACCCCCGAGACGGTGGCCCGGGTGGTCGTGCGGGTCATGCACAGCCGCTGGCCGAAGCTCCGGGTGCCGG
>JABAOG010003586.1_pt1 | contig 15662 bp, 15 predicted proteins | sample 7062131 | NCBI WGS metagenome assembly JABAOG01 (sample SAMN14538629, study PRJNA623070) | marine sediment metagenome | biome: marine biome [ENVO:00000428]; feature: marine pelagic biome [ENVO:01000023]; material: deep marine sediment [ENVO:00002113] | place: India: Arabian Sea | collected...
CACCAGAGCCTCGACCGGCACCCCCCGTTCGATCAGAGATGCGGCGGGACCGACACCGAAGATCAGGAACGCCACGAGCACCATGGCATGCCCCTCCTCCTCGGCGAACTCGTAGAGATGCTGGTTGCGCGGCTCGATGAGATGACTCATCAAGCCACCGGCGATGAAGGTGGCCACGAATCCCGACCCTCCGAGGAGCTGCACGGCGGAGAAACCGGCGAGAGCCAGCGCGACTGCGGCGACCTTCTGGTGGAGCTCGTTCATCCACCCGGCCTCGATACCTCTCCCGATCAGTTGGGCACCGAGCCATCCGAGCACGAGACCACCCACGATTCCGATCCCGAGCTGGGAGATGACGAGGCGGACGGCATTGGCGAGCCCGGACCCTTCCTCGGCATCGATGATCCCGACGGCGATGAGGAGGACGGGCACCGCCAGCCCGTCATTGAGACCCGACTCCACGTTGAGAGTCTGACGAACCCGGCCCGGGACGAGGTCGGAGTGCAGGACCGGCTCGGCCAGTGCCGCGTCGGTCGGAGCCAGGATGACTCCGAGGAGCAGCGCCACACCGAGCGGGAGCTCCAGATACCACCCGGACAGAGCCGCTCCCAGCGCCATCGCCAGAGGCATGCCGAGAACCAGCATCCGTAGCGGCCAGGAGTAGCCGTCTCTCAGACGGGCTATATCGATCCGCGAGGCATCGCTGAACAAGACCAGCGCCAACGTCAGCTCGAGCACCGTGAGGATCAGAGGGCTCTCCATGTCGACGGGCCCGACGAAGGCCAGACCGGCGAAGACTCCGAGGGAAGCTACCACCAGAGGCTCCGTCAGCCAGACCCGGTCGAGCACACCAGAGACCGCGGTGACCACCAGGATCGCCCCGGAGCCGAGGAGCACGACCGCCTCGACGCTCACCCTGACCTCAGTGTGGTGCCACTCTTCCAGGAGGTGGCCACCCGGTGATAAAACCCTCCGATGACCTCTTGTGGCTCGAGTAGAGCCAGCTCGTCGTTGGGAGCCTCGAACACGTCGAGCTGGGCGGTGGCGGCCCAGACGTCGGCAACCTCTCCGTCATAGCCACTCATCGTCACCAGCTCTGTCATGGACGCTGAGCCGTCCGACTCGATCGCCGGCCAGTACCGGTTGTGCAGCATCGGGTGGCCGTTGACGAAGCCGGGGCTCGTTGCGGGCTCCGTCAGCTCGATCCGGGCGTGGGCGATGCGTCGGCCCGCCCGACTGACCGTTGCTCCGAAGCGGCCCCCCGCCTCCAGTCTCGGACCGGCCTTGCCCACCGTGATCGGGCGGGTCATCCAGATGTCACCGAGCTTCTTCGGATAGCCCTGGTGGTAGCCGCGGACCATGGCGAAGTCCTTGTCGACCCAGATGAAGGGGCAGCGGCTCCAGGTCTGGTCGTCCCAATCGCAGCGAATGACGGCGAAACACTCCTTGTACTGGGCCAGCACAGGGTCGGTGATCTCGGCGAAGTCGTCGCCACAGCTCTGCCAGTCGGCCCAGATGAGGGCGACGGCTCCGGGATCCTCGCCTGCCAGCTTGGCTCCTTCGGGCAGGAATGCCTCGACGTTGCTTGGGTCTGTTCGATACTCGACCGTGATCATCTCCCCTGAGTAGTGCCAGGGGGGCGACGGGATCAGCGAAGACCGGCCACTCGGCGTCTGGGGGAACAGGAAGGCGCCCATCGGGGGGATCGTAGATGGCGACACGCCGGCTACGCAGTGGCGCCTGAGTGGTATTACCTTGGCGGGACATGGCCCACGCATTGGAGCCGGACCGCGAGCTCAGGACAGAGCTGACCGAGACGGTCCTCGACTATCTGAATGACTGGTATGACGCCGCGTCCGACATGGACGCGCAAGGTGATGAGCTCGACGCCGAGACGCTCGCGTCATTCCGCAAGCCACCGTCTGAGACCGGACGTCCACTCGCCTCCATTCTCGAAGACGTCGACCTAGCCGGAAGTGACGGCCACATGCACCCTTCGGGTGGCCACCTGTCCTACATCCCCAACTCCGGCATGTACACGGCGGCGCTCGCCGAGTTCCTGGCCGCCGGCCTCAACCGCTACACGGGTGTGGCCAGCGCCGCACCCGGGTTCGCCGCCATCGAGCACGGCGTGGTCGACTGGCTGTGCTCCATCTTCGATCTCGGCCCGGCTTCGTCGGGCCTGCTGCTCTCGGGTGGGTCGATGGCCAACTTCACCGGAATCGTCACCGCCAGAACGGCGAAGCTAGGAGACGACTTCGGTAGCGGCGTCATCTATGTGACCCGGCACACCCACCATTCAGCCGCCAAGGCTGCTCGCCTCGCCGGATNNACGAGCTCCGTATGTCGATCGAGGCCCTGGAAGAGCGCATAGCCGCCGACCGGAAGGCTGGACTGCGACCGTTTCTGGTGGTGGCGTCGGCTGGCACGACCGACACGGGCACCGTCGATCCCCTGCCCCGGGTCGCCGACGTCGTCTCCCGGGAGAGCATGTGGCTCCACATCGACGCCGCCTACGGTGGCTTCTTTCAACTGACCGAACGCGGTCGCGCCGCCCTGACCGGAATCGAGCGAGCCGACTCGATAGCTCTCGATCCCCACAAGGGCCTCTCCATCCCGTTCGGGGTGGGAGCGTTCATTACCCGCCAGGAGTCGGATCTCGTCGACGCCCATCTCGGGAGAGGTGCCTATCTGCGTGACGACGATTTCTACAACGGGATCAGAGACATCGCCTCACTCGGCCCCGAGCTGAGCAGGCCATTCCGCGCCTTGTCGGTGTGGCTGCCGCTCCAGCTCCACGGGGTGGCGCCATTCCGGGAGGCGCTCGACGGGAGCTTGGACGTGGCCCGATACGCCTACGAGCGGCTTCGAACTGTCCACGGGGTGGAGACAACCTGGAAGCCGGATCTCTCGATCGTGGCGTTCCGGTTCGAGGACGATGATCTTGGACGCCAAGCCTGGCTTGCGGTCAATGAGGACAAGAAGGTTCACCTGAGCCCGACAATCATCGACGACCATTTCATCCTGCGCTTCGCCGTCCTCAACCGCCGAACGACGACCGAGCACATCGACCACGCGATCGACATCATCGAGAAGACTCTGATCGGTTGATGCCCATCCCGCGTCACGTCCCCTGACATCCATCCGCCTTCGGCTCCCATCTCCGATCAGTCCGGTGGTCCTCGTCGACGATCTCTGCGAGTGCCGGGCGGTACCGCCGAGCTCACCCGGATCAGAGGAGAGCCCGGAGAGCATGTCGGCGGTGACGGTGATGTTGAACCGTCCCCCTCGACCGCCTGTGGCATCCCCACAAGGGGTTCGTGACCGGAGATGACGAAGGCCCGATCGAGGCACCCAGCGGCCCCGGTCGAATCGGGCTCATCCGAACGTAGAGTCGGGGCCATGACCGCTCCCGGGCCGGGCAGCGTGGCGGCTGTGCTCGGCCTTCCCAGGTTCTTCAACGACCAGCTCGCCGGGTTCCGCTACGGCTGGGAGACATACGGCGACCTCTATCACGTCCAATTCGCCGGCTGGGACCTGTGGATCTGCTCCAGCCCGGATCAGGTCAAAGAGGTGCTGGTCGACGGCCGCGATCAGTGGAGGCGGATCGAGGAGAACCGCTGGGGACGCCCCTTCGGTCTCCGCCTCGCCCTGGGCGAGGGGTTGCTGACCACGGACGGGCCTGCATGGCAATGGCGGAGGCGCGTCATGAACCCGGCGTTTCACCGTGAGCTCGTCAACGACATGGCGGCGACGATGGTTGGTGCCGGTAAGGAGATGAGCCAGCGACTCGGAGAGGCCGCCACCAGAAGTAGGCCGATCGACCTCCTCACCGAGATGAAGCGCGTCACCCAGGACATCATCTCACGGACGATGTTCTCTGCCGACCTGGAGCACGAAGGCGGTCGGGTGGGATCGGCCGTGGACGAGGCGCTCGACTACGTCGCTCGCAGGTCCCGGTCGATCGTCGAGCTACCGCTGACCGTGCCTTCTCCGGCGAAGCGACGATTCGACGCCGCCATGAGGGACATCGACCAGGCCGTCTATCACAGCATCGCCCTCCGAAGAGAGTCCGGTGAGGCCGGGGACGATCTCCTCGGTCTCCTTCTCCAAGCGACTGATGAGGAGACGGGACGGGAGCTCAGCGACGACCAGATCCGCAATGAGGTGGCAACCGTCTATGGGGCCGGCCATGAGACCACGGCCAACGCCTTGACGTGGGCCTGGCACGAGCTGATGCAGACGCCGGAGATCCTCGCCAGACTCCACGAAGAGGTCGATCGGATCGACCCCATGGATGTGGGGGGCCTCCAATACACCCGGATGGTCTTCGACGAGGCACTCCGCTTCCGCCCTCCGGTGCCGGTGAACGGCAGAGTCACGACGAAGCCGGCCCGTTTGGGCCCTCACCAGGTGGCCAAAGGAGCCACCGCCCTGCTCATCGTCACCAACATCCACCGACACCCCGACCACTGGGAGCAGCCGGAGGTGTTCGATCCCGATCACTTCATGCCAGGGGCGAGGGCCGGGCGGCACCGATACGCATACCTCCCGTTCGGCGCCGGGCCACACATGTGCATCGGGTCCAATTTCGCGTTGCTCGAGGGAGTGATCCTCCTGGCGATGGCCGCCAGGGAGTTCACCTTCCAGCCGGCCACGGAGCTCCCCCGAGGCCAGGCGACCGCCGTGACCATGAAACCCAAGGGCGGGCTTCCGGTCAAGGTCGGACGGCGGTGACTCGGGTTCGAATGACCCAGAGCCCCCGGTTAGGCTCAACTCGTGGATCAGATCACCAGTCGCCGGGCGGAGGCCCGGGCGGGTTATCCCCAGGTCTCCGCAGTGGGTGCCCAGCGCGCCTTCAGCATGGCCATGGTCATATCCGGAATCCGCTGCCTGATCGCATATATCGCCCTGCCTTTCCTGGCCCCGTTCCTCAATCTCGCTCCCGGCGTCGGGCCGTGGCTCGGTGTGGGGATCAGCATCGTGGCCATCGTGGCCAACGTTTTCAGCATCCGGCGGTTCGCCAGGTCACAGCATCGTCTCCGCAAGCCGGTGATTGCCATCAACATCGCGGTGATCGCCTTCATGCTGGTCCTGATCGGGATCGATCTGAACACAGCCGCCCTGACGGCCTAGACGCCGGTCAGCATGTCCTCGTGCCGCTCCCACAGGGCGGCGTACAACTCCTTGTTGGCTTTCAGCACCTCATGCGATCCCTGCTCGACCAGCTCACCGTGATCGATGACCGCGATGTGGTCGGCGGTCACGACCGTCTCCATGCGATGGGCGACGATGATCAGGGTGCTCTCTCCCCGCCATGCGTGGATGTTTCGCAGCACGGCGTCCTCGGTGGCGGGGTCCAGCTCCGAGGTCGCCTCGTCGAGGATGAGAACGGCCGGGTGGCGAAGAAAAGCCCTCGCCAGGGCGAGACGTTGCAGCTGACCGCCGCTCATCCCGACCCCCCGCTCCCCAAGGTGACTATCGAGACCCGGCTCGAGCTCCTTCACCCAGTCGAGGAGGCAAGCCTTCTCCAGAGCTGCGAACAGCTCCCGATCACCGGCGTCGGGACTGGCGATGAGGAGATTCGAGCGGAGGTTTCCGTGGAACACGTCGGGTCGCTGGGGCACGAAGGCGACGGCCTCGCTCAGGGCGGTCGAAGTGAGGTCCCGCACATCGGACTCTCCCAGCATCACGCGACCTGACCAAGGGTCGCGGTGACGGACGACGGTCTGCACCAAAGTCGACTTCCCCGATCCGGAAGGGCCGACTATGCCGAGAAAAGATCCAGANNCGAGATCGAAGAGCCTCCCGGCTGCCGCCAGCGCCTGCTCGGTGTCGGGGACGATCTCTTCGAGGGAGCGCAGCGGTGTCATGATGGCCCATGCCAGGACGACCGAAACCAGCAGGTCAGTGAGGTCGAGCCCGAAGACGAGGCCAAGCGCCGGGACCGAAACCAGCGTTGCAGCCGCGACCAGGCCACCGGCGAGTGCTCGCCGCGCTGACCCCCTCGCCAACGCCTCTTCCGCGGCCATGAGGCCCTGGTCGGCACGCTCGGCCTCCTCGAGCACCGTACGCCCCGCACCGAGCACCGCGATCTCGTTTGCCCCCTGGACGATCTCTGCGACCTCGGCGGCGGACTCGCCTGCGAGTCGACGCGCCTCTGGGCCGAAGCGCTCGACGCTCCTTCGCCCGATCCAGGGGACGATTGCCAGATAGAGGAGAGAGAAGCCGGCCAGCACCATGGCCGGCCGCGGGTCTATCGACAGGGCAGTCCCGAGCACAGTCAGGACCGGGACGACGACGGCCGCGACGAGTGGAGCGATGGTGTGGGCGTAGAACGGCTCCACCCGGCTGATATCGCCGGAGACCCTGGCGACGAGATCACCACTCCTCTGGCCTTCCAGACGGGCAGGTTCCAGCCGCTCCAGCCACCGGTACACCTGGTTCCGCAGCTGAGCAAGGAGTTGAAACGCGACTGCGTGCCCGGTGAACTGCTCCAGGTACCTGAAGACTCCTTTGNNGGCGAGCCCGATCAGCGTCCAGACGATCACAGCCAGCGAAGGTCGGCCTGTCGACTCGTTGGCCACGGCTGCGACGAAGGCGGCGGCGATCGCCGGGATGGCCACCCCGAGAGACTGGTTGACCACCCGACACGATGCCGAGATGGCCATCAGCCGACGCTGGCCGCGCATCAGGTCGAGAAGTCGACGAATCACCGCGCGTCTCACGATCTGATCCCCTCGGACTCAGAGATGGTCCCCTGGTTCACGGTGATGACCCGGTCGACGTCGGCGAGGGTCGACCGTCGGTGGGCGATAATGATGACCGTCCTACCGGTCATCAGCCTCTCGAGCGCTCCCCGAACCCGGGTCTCGGTCTCGATGTCGACATTCGACGTCGGCTCGTCGAGCACCACGATCGGTGCGTCGGCGAGGATGAGGCGAGCGATCGTGAGCCTCTGAGCCTCGCCTCCACTCAATTGGAGGCCCCGCTCGCCGACCTCGAGATCGAGGCCGCCCTCGCGCTCACCGGCGACCCGAGCCAGGTCGGCGGCATCCAGGGCAGCCCACATCTGCTCATCGGACGCCGACGGATCGGCCAGCATCAGGTTCTCTCTCAGGGTCCCGTGGAAAAGAAACGGCTGCTGGGAGACCATGGCGACGCGGCCACCGACTGACACCGCCCCGTTGTCTGGCTCGAGTAGGCCGGTGACCAACCCTGCGATCGTCGATTTCCCCGAACCGGATGGCCCGACGAGACCGACGACCTCGCCCGGGGCTATGTGGAACGAGGCCGAGTTGAGGACCTTGCGCCCCTCCTCGTAGGAGAAGCTGACATCCTGGAGACGGACCCAGCCCTCGTCCCCGAACCGGGGGGCGAACCGGGCAACGCCTCCTGAATCATCGAGGAACCCCCGGATCTCCTTGGCCGAGGCTCTACCGATGGCTCCGACATAGAAGAAGCGGCCGATCTGAGATATCGGCTCGATGAGCGCTGCGCCCAGGAGGACTATGGCCACCGCGTCGCCCACCGTGATTGCCCCGCTCTCCAGACGCCATATCGCCGTGGCGCCGGCTGCCACCACGGTGCCCAGGGTGAAGAGCGAGTCGACGATGAACAGGGCGAGCTGGTTGACCCGCAGCAGCGCCATGGTCTGTCGGCGCAACTCCTCGGACTCGACCTCCAGACGCCGCCCGTATTCGCTGGAGACGTCCAGAGCGCGCAGTGTCTTCATGCCCTGGACTCCGTCGAAGAACTGGGCAGTCAGCCTGTCGGCAGTCTGGTTATAGCGCCTGGTGACGCTGGCGAACCGGCTCTCCATCCCGCGGAGGAGCAACGGAACCGCGGGCACCGTCACCAGCAGGATCAGGGCGGAGGGCACGTCGAAGGCGGCGACCACGCCACAGATCATCAGGGGGACAACGATCCCGGCGATGAGTTGGGGTAGGAATCGCCCGGCCAGCGAACCGACTGCCGACACCCCTTCGGTGGCCCGGTTGGCCACCTCGCCCGACCGGAAACCGGCAGCCGGGCTCGCGATGACCCTGTCGAGGATCTTTCGCTTCAGGTCAGACTCGACAACGGCTCTCGTCTGATTAGCGAGGAGCGGCCACAACCAGCCGAGGACCGCTGCCCCGGCCAAACAGATACCCAGCAACCAGAGCCCGGGGGAGACCGGGGACCCACCGGCGGCGCCGTCGACGATCCATCCGAGCACAACGGCCGCCCCGGCGAGTAACAGGGCTCTCGCACCGAGCACCACCACCGACCGTCGGATCGCGCCGGAGCCGGCCGCGTACAACCGGACCGTCTCGTGGGTGGGGCTATCAGCGGCCACCAAGCGAGGGTCGCACGCGTTCTTGCCGACACCGAGTCGACACGATGTCGACTCGCTGTCGAATCGGGGGGCCCATACGGTCGAGCCCATGGTCAGGCGAGACGCGCGCGTCGGTGTGCTGCTGCTCCAACTCGGGACTCCCGACTCCACCCAGGTGAGGGATGTGCGCAAGTACCTGCGCGAGTTCCTCGCCGACCCCAGGGTCCTCGATATCCCCGCCCCTGCTAGGACGCTGCTCCTCAACGCAGTCATCCTTCCCTTCCGGCCCCGACGCTCGGCGGAGCAATACCGAAAGATCTGGACCGACCAGGGCTCGCCACTCATGGTCCACACGGACCGACTCGCCGGCTCTCTTCAAGAGGCCCTCGGGGACAGCTACCTGGTGAAGGTGGCGATGAGGTACCAGAGCCCGTCGATCGAGGCCGCCCTGGAGGACCTGGCCGCAGCCGGCTGCGAGCGAGTGGTCGTCGCCCCCATGTTCCCTCAGTACTCATCGGCTGCCTATGGATCGGCCGTGGCTCGGGTCAAGGAGGTCCTGGTCACCAAGTGGAACGTCCCGGCGATATCGACAGTCCCTCCTTTCTACGACCACCCTGGCTTCGTTCGGTCGGTGGCGGTGATCGCACGCCCGCTACTCGACGAATTCCGCCCCGATCACGTCCTGTTCAGCTACCACGGCCTGCCCGAGAGCCAGATCGAGAAGAGCGATCCGACCGGCGACTGGTGTTTGCAGCGCAGCGACTGCTGCCAGGAGATGCGGGCGGAGAACCGGTTCTGCTATCGGGCACAGTCTTACGCCACGACCCGGGCCGTCGCCGGGGACCTCGACCTCGAGGACGGGTCCCACTCCACGGCCTTCCAGTCGCGTCTCGCCGGTCAGAAGTGGATCGAGCCTTACACCGATGGGGTGCTCCAGGACCTCTACGACAGCGGGGCTCGCAGACTCGCCGTGTTGACTCCTTCATTCGTCGCCGACTGCCTGGAGACGCTCGAAGAGATCGGAATCAGGCTCCGGGACCAGTGGGAGGGCATCGGAGGCGAGGACCTCCTCCTCGTGCCGTGCGTCAACGCCAGCCCGCAGTGGGCCGAAGCCCTGACCGAGATGATCAGGCTCGAGTCGGGGTCAGACCACCACGAACAGACGGTCGGCGGCGAACTCGCCAACACCGACCCGATTGCCGTCGACTGAGACGGTGAAGGCCCCCTGAGGGTCCTTCCCGACGAGCTCGATTTCGGTCTTCGGGTGAAACCCCGAGTCGAACAGGAAGCCGAGCATCTCGTCGTCGAGCTCCAGCTCCTCTGAGATCCGCTCCAGTGGCCGCACTTCACCCGGCTTCATCGCGCTGATCGGCTTCATCTTCGGCGGTCGATACCCCGCTCCGGGGATCGGGTTGCCGTGGGGGCAGGTCTGGGGGTCTTCCAGGGCGGCCCACATGGCCTCTTCCACCTGATCGGAGATGGTGGTCTCCCACACCTCCGCCTCGGCGTGGACCTTGTCCCAGGGAAGCTTGAGCACATCGGTGAGGAACCGCTCTGCTAGCCGATGGCGGCGCACGATCACCGCCGCCAGGTGACGACCTTCCTCAGTGAGCCTGATCTCCTCGTCGATGGTGACCAGGCCCTCGTCCTTCATTCGGTGGACCATCTCGTTCACACTGGCGCGGCTGACCCCGAGCCAGTCGGCGACCCTGGCCTGGATCACCGGGATATCCAGCTCTTCGATCTCCCAGATCGCCTCTGCGTACTCCCTGAAGCGTCCGTATCCCGACACGATGTCGGCATCGTACCCACCGCAGTGGGCAAGCAGACCGGCCTCGGAGGTCCCCGCCTACGATGACGGCGTATTGGACCAAGGGAGAAGAGATGAAGATGCCGGACGAGCTCGCCTCAGCCTTCAACGACCAGATAACGATGGAGATGGCCTCCTCCGTGGCATACCTGCAGATGTCCGCCCACTTCGAAACCGAGAACCTCGTCGGGATGGCGAGTTGGATGCGAATGCAGGCCGAGGAGGAGAAGGAGCACGCCCATCGCTTCATGGACTTCGTGCTCGATCGGGGGAATCGAGTGGCGCTTGGTGCGATCGAGGCACCCGCATCAGGGTTCGAGAGCGTCGAGCAGGTCTTCGAGACTGCGCTGGAACAGGAGCAGGCCGTGACCAGGGCGATTCACGACATCTACCGGCTTGCAGCCGACAAGGGCGACCTGGCCAGCTACCCCTTCCTCCAGGAGTTCATAGAGGAGCAGAACGAGGAAGAGGCCACCATAGAGACGATCCTCGAGAGGGTGCGGCTCGCAGGCGGAGAGTCGAGCGCCATTCTCCTCCTCGACGGCGAGTTGGGAGGGAGGGGCGGCTGATCCCCAGCCGACTACGCCGGCCATGACGACTCTCTCCGACAGCCGGCTCTCCAATTTCAGTGCCGCACGGATCCTGGAGGGCTTCGACGATTACATGACCCGCTTTGGGTCCTTCAACGAGCGTGCCCCGAAGCGGTTCGCCGGGGCCGACTGGAGGGGGATGCAGGCGGACGCCGTGGGGCGTCTGAAGATCTACTCGCGCGTGGTTGGAAAGGTCGTCGAGGACATCGAGAGAATGCTCGGCCCGCGCACCGACGACCCGATGCTGTGGGTCGCCATCAAGGCGGTCTACTCCGGCCTGATCGCCGATCGTCAGGACTGGGAGCTGGCCGAGACATTCCACAACTCGATCACGCGTCAGATCTTCGACACCGTCGGCGTCGACGAGAGGATCGAGTTCGTCGACACCGATTTCGACAGCCCGCCCAGCCCATCGAGCGAGCCGGTCTACCTCATCTACGACAGACAGGAGTCCACCGGCACCCTGGTCCGGCGAATCCTCACCGAATTCCTCCCCGATGTCACGTTCAAGCGGGTCGAGACCGACGCCGCGCTCGTTGCGGAGCGCATCGAGACGATGCTCACCGAAAGGGGAGGCCTTCCGGTGGTGGGGCGCGCCGAGATCGTCCGGTCGCTCTTCTACCGGGGCCAGTCCGCGTACATCGTCGGGCTCCTCTACGCCGGGTCGGTGCGTCTCCCCATGGTCCTCTCCCTCCGGCACGAGGACGGCGGGGTCGTGGTCGACGCGGTCCTCCTGACCGAGGACGAGGCATCGATCCTCTTCAGCTTCACCCGCTCGTACTTCCACGTCGACGTCCGCAGACCGTATGACTTGGTGCGATTTCTCCGCCGGCTCATGCCGCGCAAGCGAATCGCCGAGCTCTACATCTCCATCGGGCAGAACAAGCACGGCAAGACCGAGCGCTATCGCGACCTGCTACGCCACCTCCACTCCACCGACGAGCGGTTCGAGCACGCCCCCGGAACACAGGGCCTGGTGATGATCGTGTTCACGATGCCGGGCTACGACGACGTCTTCAAGGTGATAAGGGATCGCTTCCCACCGCCGAAGAGAACCACCCGTGGGNNGGATCATCATGGACAAGTACCGGATGGTCTTCCAGCACGATCGCGCCGGCCGACTCATCGATGCCCAGGACTTCCAGCACCTCCAGTTCGCCCGCGACCGGTTCGACCCGGATCTCCTGGACGAGCTGCTGACCGAGGCGAGCCGAACGGTCCACGCCCATGGAGACACCGTGGTCCTCGAGCACCTCTACGTCGAGCGACGAGTGATCCCGCTCGACTTGTACGCACGCGACGCGGTGTTCCCGGCCGCCGCAGCGGCGGTCATTGACTATGGCCAGGCGATCAAGGATCTGGCCTGCACCAACATCTTCCCGGGCGACCTCCTCACCAAGAACTTCGGAGTGACCCGGCACGGCCGCGTCGTGTTCTACGACTACGACGAGCTGAGCGCCCTCACCGACGTGAGGTTCAAGGAGATGCCCGAGCCCCGCGACGAGTTGGAGGCGATGTCAGTGACCCCATGGTTCCCCGTGGACGATCGTGATGTCTTCCCGGAGGAGCACCAACGCTTCCTGGGCATGCCGGGTGAGCTTCGGGAGGTGTTCGCCGAACGGCACGGTGACCTCTTCGACGTGGAACCATGGCGATCGATTCAGAAGCGAATTCAGGCCGGCGAGCTGATGGAGGTCTTCCCGTATTCCGATGAGGCCCGGCTCCCCGGCACCGAAGACGTCCGCGGCTGGTAGGGGGGAGACTCACGTCGCTGAAGCTACGAAAGGAAGGACTCGGGAGTGTTTCCTGCTCGTGAANNCGTGAACATCACCCAACACCATCCCTACGCTGGTGACATGGCCGACCTCGTGATCATCACCGGTGCCTCAAGTGGCCTTGGCGCGGCGATGGCCCGCACCGTCCCCTTCCCCGCCACCGTCGTCGACATCAGCCGCTCCGGCCCGCCCGAAGGGGCGATGGGGCACCTCACCGCCGATCTGTCCGACCCGTCCTCCTGGGACGAAGCCAGAGTCGGCATCACCCGTCTGGTGGAAGAGAACACCCCCGAGCGTGCCGTGTTCGTCCACGCCGCCGGCACCATCGAGCCGATCGGGTTCGCCGGAGAGGTGGAAACCGACGACTATGCGGCCAACGTCATCCTCAACAGCGCCTCGGGCCAGGTGCTGGGCCACGTCTTCCTCGAGGCCCTGCGCGGGCGTCGGGGAACATTCGACGTGGTGATGATCACCTCCGGGGCGGCCAGGAGCATCTACCCGGGTTGGTCCTCGTACGGCGCCGGGAAGGCGGCACTCGACCAATGGGTTCGGATCGCGGGCGCCGAGCAGAAGGAGCGAGGTAGTGGCGTGCGGGTGTCGGCCATCGCGCCGGGCGTGGTCGCGACCTCCATGCAGGAGCAGATCAGGCAAGCCCCCGAGAACGACTTCCCCAGGGTCGCTCGTTTCCACGACCTGCTCACCGAAGGACGCCTCGCCGATCCAGAAGACGCCGCCAGGAAGATATGGCAGGTGATCGAGGCCGGCATCGAGACGGGCTCGGTGATCGACGTCAGGGACCTCTGACCCCTACCAGCTGACCTCCGAGCACTCCTGGTGGCTGAGCGGCTCCACCTGGAGCGTGGCATGGTCGATCTGATACTCGCCCTCCAACAGGCTGCGTGCGCCGTCGAGGATCGTGTGCGGGTCGATCCCGTCGGAGATCATCAGGTGGACGGTCGCCACCTCCATGTCCGAGGTGAGGGTCCACACGTGGAGATCGTGGACGTCCTCTACTCCGGCGAGGGCCTCCAGGGCGCGTTGCAGCTCACCGAGGTCGAGCCCTTCGGGTGCGGCCTGCACCAACACCCGCACCGNNGGCAGGATGAACACCCCGATCAGGGCAGCGATCAACGGGTCGGCGTACGGCCACCCGGTGAACAAAGTCACAAGAGCGGCAATGACCACTCCCACCGACCCGGCCAGGTCGGCGAGCACCTCGACATAGGCCCCGCGCACGTTGAGCGACTCGCTCGCCCCCGACCGGAGCAGCCGCCAGCTGATCACGTTGACGGTCAGGCCCACGATTGCCACCACCAGCATCGGGAGAGAGAGGATCTCTGCAGGCTCCTGGAACCGCTGGAATGCCTCCCACAGCACATACCCGGCAACGGCGAACAGGAGGCCGGCATTGGCGAGAGCCGCCANNGGTCTGTCTCTCGCCGCCGGCGCGGCCTGCTGCCACGACGGCGGCGAGGGCCATGCCGAGGCCGAGCGCATCGGTCGCCATGTGACCGGCATCGGAGACAAGGGCCAGCGACCGGGTGAGGAATCCCGCAACTGCCTCCACCACCATGAACACCACCACCAGCGCGAATGCGATGGCCAGAGGTCTCATGTGGCGTCGACCGGCGTTCGGCACGTGTGTGTGGGCCGCGCTCATCGACTCCCACCGTAGGTCGGTGGGTAGCGCTCCACCGCAACGTCGAGACGGAGTCTGACGCGAAACACCTGAATATCAGTTCAGGTATTCATAGTCGGGCGTCCATCCCTCAGGCGCGCCTGCCCTCGTTCACTAGATTGACCGCCATGGCGNNCCAGTACCGGACCTGCCCTCTCTGCGAGGCCACCTGCGGGCTCGAGGTGAGCCACTCCAACGGAGAGATCGTCCGCATCCGCGGAGACCGGGACGACGTGTTCAGCCACGGCTTCATCTGCCCGAAGGGCTCGACGCTCCGCAAGCTCGATCAGGATCCGGACCGCATTCGCACTCCGCTGATCAAACGAGGCGGCATCCACGAGCCGGCCACGTGGGACGAGGCGTTCGACCTCATCGAGGAGCGGCTCACTCCCCTGGTTGCCGCGCACGGTCCCAACGTCGTGGGGCTCTATCTCGGCAATCCCAACGTCCACTCGATGTCCGGGACCCTCTATGTGCGGGCCTTCGCCAGAATGCTCCGCTCGAAGAGCGTGTTCACCGCGGCGACGGTCGACCAGATGCCAAAGCACGTCTCGAGCGGCCACATGTTCGGGCATCCCGATCTCATCCCGGTCCCTGACCTGGACCGAACCTCCTACCTCCTGATGCTGGGCGCCAACCCTCACGAGTCAAACGGGAGCCTCGCCACGGCACCCGACTGGCCGGGCCGGCTCAGGGCCATTTCCGAGCGCGGAGGCAAGGTGGTGGTCGTCGACCCCCGCCGGACCAGGACCGCCCGAGCCGCGGAAGAGCACATCGCAATCAGGCCCGGCACCGACGCCCTCTTCTTGTGCGCCCTCGCCAACGTGATCTTTGCCGAGGATCTGGTCGATCTCGGCCATCTCGAGACATCAGTGTCTGGGGTCGACGAGGTGGCAGCAGCTGTGGAGGCCTTCGACCCGCATGCGGTGGAGGCGGCCACAGGTATCCCGGCGGCGACGACCCGGCGGATCGCCCACGAGCTCGCCTCGGCGGACACCGCCGCCGTCTATGGCCGGATCGGCACCCACACGGCAGAGTTCGGGACTATCGCCTCCTGGATGGTCGACGTGCTCAACGCGATCACCGGAAACCTCGACGCACCTGGCGGTGCGATGTTCTCCAAGCCCGCCCATGAGCAACCCCGATCAACACGCCAGTTCACCACCGGGAGGTGGCACACCCGGGTGAGGGGGCTCCCCGAGACCCGGGGCGAGCTGCCGGTCTCGGCACTCGCGGAGGAGATACTCACACCCGGTGAGGGCCAGATCAGGGCGATGGTGACCATCGCCGGNNTTTCGCCTCGCTGGACTTCATGGTCTCTCTCGACGTGTACCTGAACGAGACCACGAGACACGCAGATGTGATCCTGGCGGGAACCACACCCCTGCGTCGCCCCCACTACGACTTCGCCTTCTACGGGCTGTCGGTGCGCAACATCGCCAACTACTCGCCGCCGCTATACGACCTGCCGGAGGACGCCCTCGACGAATGG
>JABAOG010007071.1_pt1 | contig 15644 bp, 15 predicted proteins | sample 7062131 | NCBI WGS metagenome assembly JABAOG01 (sample SAMN14538629, study PRJNA623070) | marine sediment metagenome | biome: marine biome [ENVO:00000428]; feature: marine pelagic biome [ENVO:01000023]; material: deep marine sediment [ENVO:00002113] | place: India: Arabian Sea | collected...
TTCTTCCGGATCGCCGTGGTGCCGATCCACCTGCCGCCCCTGCGCCAGCGTCGCGAGGAGATCCCGGTGCTGGCGAAGCACTTCCTGGACACGTTCAACCGCACGCTCGGCCTCGAGATCACGGGCATCGAGCCGGACGCCATGAAGGTCCTGCTGGAGTACCCGTGGCCGGGCAACGTCCGCGAGCTGGAGAACGTGATCGAGCGGGCCATGGTCCTGGCGGAGGGGTCGAAGCTCACCGTGGACGACCTGCCCATCCACGTCCAGTCGCCGGTGGCGCCCCTGGACGAGATGGACCTGGGGGACGACGAGCTGTCCGTGAAGAAGCACGGCGCCGTGCTGGAGCGGCGGCTCATCCAGAAGGCGCTGGAGCGGACGGGCGGCAACCGGACGCGCGCCGCGGAGCTGCTCGAGCTCAGCTCCCGGGCCCTGCTCTACAAGATCCGGGACTACGGGCTGGAGTAGTCCCACCCCGCCATTCCCGCGCCCCTGAGCGGGGCACAGCGTGGCGGCATGAGACACCGTCACGGTCACACCCTCGTCGAGCTCGTCGTGGTCCTCGCGGTCCTTGCCGTGCTCCTGGCCGCCGCGGCGCCGCCCGTCCGGCGGTGGCGTGACACGGCGGCCGTCCGGGCCGCTCGGGACGAGCTCGCGGCCGCCCTCGCCGCCACGCGCATCGCCGCCGCATCGGCCGGTGGCGCCTCCCTCGTGCTGGACCCCGCCGGGGCCCGCTTCTGGATCAGCACCGCCGTCTCGCCCAGGATGGATCCCACGGACCTCGGGGCCCGCTACCGGGTGCGGGTGGAGGCCGGGAGCCGCGGCGAGATCGTGCTCCGGTACGACGGGCTGGGCCTCGGTCGGATCGCCAGCCGGACGATCCGCTTCGAGCGGGGCGGCGCCGCGGCGGGGCTCACCGTGAGCGCGTACGGTCGGTACCGGCGATGGTGACGGGGCGAAAGGGCCACTCACTGGCCGAGCTGCTGGTCGCGGTCACGCTCCTGAGCGGCGTGCTCCTCACCGGCGGGGCGACGGCGCTGGTCGGGGCCCGTCTCACGACGGAGGCGATCCTCCGGCAGGAGGTCAGCCGTTCGGTGGGCGCGGTCATGGACTCGCTGCTGCGGCTGCCCGCCGTTCCGGTCGACGGCCGGGTCCTGGGCGGAGGGCCGTGGGCGGCGACATGGACGGTCCGGCCGGCGGACGACGGGTCGGCCGAGGTCCGGATCGAGGCCCGGGGCGCGGGGGGCGAGATGCTGTCGGTCCTCCGCGGGACCTGGACCCGCTCCCCCGCGCCGTGGGTGGACGAATGAACCGCCGGGGCGCGGCTTCGATCGCGGAGCTCGTGCTGGTGCTCTGTCTGTTCGGAGCGGTAGGCACGGTCGCGCTGAGCCACGTGACCGTCCGGGCCCGGGCGGCCGCCACGCAGAGGGACCGGGTTCGGGTCCAGGAGCTCCTGCGCACCGCCGCGGTGGTCCTCGGCGCGGAGCTGCGGTTCATCGCCCGGGAGGACGTCCTGGGCGCCGGCGGCGACTCGGTCCGGCTGCGGGCGTTCCGGGGCGGCGGCCCCGTGTGCGCGGGGGACGGGGCCAGGGTCTGGGTGCGGTACCGTGGAGTCCGGGACCCGGAGCCCGAGAAGGACTCGCTCCTCCTGGTGCTCCATGACACCACGATCGTCTCGGCGATCCGCTCGGCCGTCGCCTCGGACCGGTGCGGCCCGCTCCGCCTGACCCTGGACCCGGCGCCCCCACGGCTCCGGGGGTACGCCCTCGTCTTCGAGAGCGGGAGCTACATGGTCGCGGGGAACGCCGTCCGCTACCGGCGGGGACGGGGTGGTCGGCAGCCGCTGACGGAGACGATCCTGGCGCCCGGAAGCGGCCTGGTGCTGGACTCCGTCGGTGCCGCGCTCCGTCTCGCGCCCGTTCCCGGACCGCGCCGGGACGCCCCCGCGACCCGGATCCGGGCCTCGTCCCTGAACCCGCTGGGTCAGGCGCCATGACCGACCGCCGGGGGGCCGTCCTCCTCCTCGTCCTGCTCCTGATCCTGGTGTCCGCGACCCTCGGGCTGGCCGTCCTCGCCACGGGGAGCCGGGAGCTGCACCTGGCCCGGGCCCTCGAACGCCGGGCTCGGGCCCGGACCGCCGCAGAGAGCGCGGTGCGCTCCGCCGTCCAGCGCTGGTCCACCCGGTACCATCGTCGGCTGCCGGTCCCCGGCGAGGCCCCCGGCGCTCCCGGACCGGACGGCCGGTCGCGGGTCTCCGTCACCCGCCTCGACTCCACCCTCTACCTCGTCCGGGGCGAGGCCACCGTGGACGCGGGGCGATACTCCCCGGCCGTGGCCCGCGCGGGGCTGCTGGTCCGCACCCCCGACCCGGGCCGCCTGGCGGCCGCCTTCGACGCCGCCGTCACGGCCGACTCCCTGATCGTGGCCGGCAGCGGCACCGTCGACGGCTTCGGGGTCTGCGGGGGAGGCGCAGCCGTGCCGGGACTGCGGGCCCCGGAGGTCCGGGTGGCCGGCGCCAGCGTTTCCGGGCAGCCGCCGGTCGAGATGGCCCCGGGACCGGCCCTGCCCCCCTTTCTGAGCCGCGGCAGGGTCGCGGCGCTGGCCACCCGCTTCGTCCCCGGCACGACCGCTTCTCCCCGGCCCGTCAGCGCCGACGGGGTCTGCGTCCCCGGACCGGACAACTGGGGGTCCTCCGTGCCGGACACCCCCTGCTTCGACCTGCTTCCCCTCGTCCTGGCCGAGGGCGATCTCGGCGTCTTCGGGGGGGAGGGTCGGGGCGCGCTCGTCGTCCAGGGCGACCTCCGCCTCGACGGCATCCGCTTCGAGGGCGTCGTCGTCGCCACGGGCCGCACGACGATCGGGCCCGGGGCGTCCGTCCAGGGCGCGGTCCGGGCCCCCGTCGTGTCGCTGGACGGGGGGTCCGTCCGCTACGACCGGTGCGCCGTGAACGCTGCCATGCTGGCAGGGGGACTCGACCGCGCGTTCCGGCCCGATGCCCGGATGTGGGTGCCCGTCTTCTGATTAGGGGACGGGGAAAAGAAGTTCAGCCCCTGCAACAAAATGGGCAGAGCGGGGGGGCGGAATCGCCGGAATCACCGGTCCCGCAAGGACTTGGGGCACGGCATGGATCTGGCGCCGGAGCCGGCCCGTCAGACCGGAAATGAGGCAAGCGACCACGGACGCGCGATCCCGGCTCGGCCGGGATACGGAGCGCGCGGAGGCGACGGTGGGCCTTGAACGACCGCGGTTCGCCGCGACCCGGGCCGGCTTCTCACTGGCCGAGATGGTGGTCGTGGTGCTGATCCTGGAGCTGGGGCTGCTCGTGATGGGCGTCTCGACGGGATACGTGTTGAGCCAGGTGCGGTCGGCGGAGCTCCGGAAGGAGCGGGTGTCGGCGGTCCGGCAGGCGACGGAGACGCTCCGTGGCACGGAGTGGAGCGCCCTGGAGCGGGCCTGTGAGGACGGTCCGTTCGCGATCGGCGAGTTCGTCGTGGCGTGCAGCGTGTCCGTTCGGCCGAATGCCAAGCGGGTACAGATAGTCAGCGTGGGTCCCGGCTACGACGGCGGTCGAGTGGTGCAGGCGGCGGATACGACGGTCCTCAGCCTCGCCGCGCCGCTCGCCGGGACATGAGGACGCATCGAGGCGGGCCGACGCTCGCGGCGATGCTGGTGCTTTCGGTGCTGGGTGTGATCATGCTGGGGGCCGGGCTGCGGGCTTTGATAGCGGAGCGTGAGGCGTACGGTGGAAGGGTGGGGATCGAGGAGCGAAGCGCCCTGCGGGGCGCCCTCCGGATACTGGAAGGAGAGCTGCGTCAGGTGACGAGTGCGGACGGACCATCGACGGGCGGCACCGACATCCGGACGGCGGGTGCGGAGTCGATCGCGTTCCGGGCCCAGCGGAAGGTCGGGTTCGTGTGCGAGGTCCAGCCGGCGGACCAGTGGGTCGCGGCGAGGCCGCTGGGCGAGCCGTTCATCGAGGACGACGCGCTGCTGCTCTTCGTCGACGGGGATTCCCTCGATTACCGGGATGACCGCTGGGAGACCGTGGCGGTGGCCGCGGTGTCCGGGACCCGCGACCCGAGCTGCCCGCAGCGGCTCCAGCTCGGGCCGATGGAGCTGGACGGCGTGTACCCGGGCGCGCCCGTCCGGTCGTACGAGTGGGTCCGGTACGGGCTCTACGACTTCGGCGCCCTCGGGTGGGGCCTCGGGCGCCGCCGGCCCGGTGAGCCGGTCCGGCTCCTGGTCGGGAACCTGGCCGGTCCCGGGGAAGGCCTCGTGCTCGAGTACTTCGATGCCGCCGGGAAGCCGACCGGGGAGATAACGGAGATCGCCCGGGCCAGGATCACCGCCCGTCGTATCTCAGGGACGGGGGAGGGCACCGTCCAGGTCACGACCACCGTCTATCTGCGCAACAACTGAATCGGGTCCCACGACGCCGTGGGAGAATGCCATGAGCTGCCTGACGCACAATCGGTCGCGGGATGGATTCGCCCTGCCAGTGGCGCTCATCACCATCATGGTGATCGGCGCGCTCGTGACGGGCGGGTTCTACCTCTCGGCGCGGGACGGCCGGGCGAGCACCCGCGCCGACCTGGGGGAGCAGGCCCTCTACGTGGCCGAATACGGCGTCGACCGGGTGCTGGGGACGTGGGTCCGGGACTCCCTGGTGGCGGCGATCCGCCGGACCGAGGCCCGCGGCGACCTCGGCGCCACCGGGGTCCGCACCATCAGCGGCGTGGCCGGCCACTACACCCTCCGCGTGGAGCGCCTGGGCCAGGGCCTGGCCCTCGTCCGCTCCCGCGGCGCGGTCCAGCAGGGACCCGCCCGGGCGGCACGGGAGGTCGGAGCCGTCGTTCGCACCACCGCCGCCCGATTGCCCTACCCGGCGGCCCTCACCGTCCTCGGAGCCGTCACCCTGGACGAGGGCGTCCGGGTCGACGCGACCGGGGCGGAGGTCGTCGGTTGCCCCGTCCGGCCTGCGGTGCCCGGTCTGGTGGTCCGCGACAGCGCCCGGGTTTCCCGGGGGGTGGGGTCGGAGATCACCGGCAGCCCCGCCGTGCTGCAGGTCGCGACCATGACCGCGGATTCCCTGGGCGATCTCGGCATGGCCACCATCCGCGACCTCGTCGCATCGGCCACCAGGGTCTACGAGCACGGAGCCCACGAGTCCGGAATGGGACCGGCCACGACCGCGGGTCCCGAGGGCTCACGCTGCGACACGTCCGTGCGGAAGAACTGGGGCGACCCGCGAGGGACCGGCCCGTGCGCGCACCATCTCCCCATCATCCATGCCCGGGGAGATCTCACCCTCGACGGCGGCAGAGGGCAGGGGATCCTCGTGGTGGAGGGCGATCTCACGGCCGCCGGCGATGTCCGGTTCGGCGGCGTAGTGGTCGTGCGCGGCCGGCTGGTGACCAGGGGGAGCGGGAACCGGTTCGAGGGCGCCGTCCTCGTAGGCGGGGACGCCAGCCTCGGCTCCGAAGGCCCGGCGCCCCCGCTGGTCCAGTTCTCCGGCTGCCGCGTGGACGGGGTGCTGAACTCGTCTCTGCGGATCCGGCCGCTCGCCTCGCGATCGTGGCTTGACCTGCCCGCGTTGGAGGCCCATAACGACCTGCGAAAGGAGGACGACCCCCGGGGGGCGACCCGCTTGTTGAGCGCCGCATCCCGTTATTGACACGTCATCGCGGCGGGAGTAGTGTAAAACGTTCCGCCACACGGTCTTCCCCCCGAAAACCACGGATTCCTGTCGAATGGGACTTTTTGGCCGTAGCAAGGTCACCGCCGGCCTGGATATCGGAAGCGGCTTCGTGAAGCTCGTGGTCGTGGATCACGCGAAGAGTGATCCGGAGATCGCGAAGATCGTCACGAGCCCTCTGGTCCAGGATGCCATCGTCGAGGGCGAGGTGATGGATCCGGTGTTGGTGGCGGAGACGATCCGTTCGGTGGTGTCGGAGGCGGACCTGTCGAAGAAGGAGGTCGTGGCGGCCGTCGGGGGGCACGACGTGATCATCAAGAAGATCCAGATGGACCGGATGGACGAGGCGGAGGCCCGGGAGCTGATCCGCTGGGAGGCCCAGCAGCACGTGCCGTTCGACATGGAGAGCGTGCAGCTGGACTTCCAGATCCTGGATCCGGGGGGGAGCGATCCTCAGATGTCGGTGCTGCTGGTGGCGGCCAAGCGGGAGCTGATCGAGAACCGCGTCGCGCTGCTGGCGGACGCGGGGCTGTCGGCGGCGAAGATCGACGTGGACGCGTTCGCGCTGCACAACGCGTTCGAGCAGAGCTACCCGGACAGCATGGCCGGGCTGGTGGCGCTGGTGAACATCGGCCACGAGACGACGAACGTGAACATCCTGGAGGAGGGCGTGCCCATCGTGGTGCGGGACATCCCGTTCGGCTCGCGTCGGATCCGGGAAGCGCTGCAGCGGGAGCGTGGGTACACGGCGGACCAGGCGGAAGCGGTGATCCAGGGTCACCAGAAGGCGGAGGACCTGGAGTCGTTCGTGGTGCAGCGGGTGGACGAGCTGGCGGTTGGAATCGAGCGAGCGATCGCGTTCATCACCGCTCAGTCCGGTGGTGAGGGGATCGACCAGGTGTATCTGTCCGGCGGCGGCGCCCGGGTACCGGGGGTCGTGCACGCGTTGGGCGAGCGCCTGGGAGTCGCGACGCACATGGCCAACCCGCTGGAGCGGTTGGCGGTGCGTCCGGAAGTCAACCTAGAGGTCGCGGTGGACGAGGTGGCACCGATGCTGATGCTGCCCGTCGGCCTGGCCATGCGGAGGCCCTGACCGGGACCATGTTTGAAATCAATCTGTCACCCGGCTCGCGGAAGCGGGAGAAGAAGAAGAAGACCGGCGGTGGGGGCCTTTCGCTGAAGCGGCCCCGTACCGGCTCCGGCGTCGACCGCACGATGCTCTTCATGCTGGTGGCCTGGATCGGCGCGATACTGGTCGGTGCGTGGCTGTTCATGGGGATCCGCTCGGAGCGGGCGGACCTGGAGGTCGCGCTGGACCAGGCGGTGGCCGACTCGGCGCGTCTGGCGGAGGTGATCGCCAACCAGGAGTCGCTGCGGGCGCGACAGGACACGATCGCCCAGAAGCTGTCCATGATCCAGGAGATCGACGCGGGCCGCTACATCTGGCCCCATGTCATGGACGAGGTCAGTCGGGCGCTGCCGCCCTACACGTGGCTGACGGGGATCGAGCAGGTGAGCGGGGGCCCGACGCCCCGGTTCCGCGTGATCGGGCGGGCCGGGAGCCTGCCGGCGCTGACCCGTCTGATGGACGGACTGGAGGCGTCGCCGTTCGTGCGCACCGTCGAGCTGATCTCGAGCGAGCAGGGCCAGGTCGGCAGCGACCCGAACAAGATCGTGAACAACTTCGTCCTCGAAGGAACGTACGAGGTACCGCCGCTGGAGGTGGTGGAGACCGTTCCGCTGTTCGAGGAGGGGCAACTGGATACGGTGACCGTGGAGGCGAGCGATGGCACTGGGACTTCCTGACGACCCGACGAAGCAGCGACGGGTACTGCTCGGCCTCCTGCCGATCCTGCTCCTGGTGGCCTACTGGTACTGGCCCCACAGCGGTGCCGTGGAGGAGGTGGACGCGATGCGGACGCGGCTGGAGAACCTGGAGGCGCGCAACAGCCAGGCGCGGCTCCGGGCGCCGCAGAGCGCGCAGCTCGAAGAGCGTCTGGCGCAGTTCGAGCGCCACATCCAGCGGCTGGAGCAGCTGGTTCCCCGCAGCGAGGAGGTCTCGCGGCTGCTGAACACCATCAGCGAGCGTGCGGACCAGATCGGGGTGGAGGTCGCGCGGTTCAATCCCGGCGCGACGGCCCCGGGGCCCCACTACAACCGGCGCGTCTTCGAGATGACCGTTCTCGGCTCCTACCACGAGGTCGGCCGGTTCCTCTCGGAGATCGGGTCGCTGCCCCGGATCGTCACACCGATCAATCTGAACATGCAGCCGGACGACCGCAGGGAGCGGGACCAGGGTCAGGGGCTCCGGGCGTCGTTCCAGATCGAGACCTATGTCCTGCCGGAGCCGCAGCAGGCGACGCCGGCCAACGAGGGAGCGAGTACCGGTGCTTAGGGTCACGAGGTACCTCGGCGTGGTGGCGCTGGCGATGATCGCCGCGCTGTCCGGTGGGGCGGTCGCGCAGCAGGGGGGGCAGGGTGCGGCGCAGCAGGGTGCGGCGCAGCAACGTGCGGGGCCGCCCGGGCAGGCGGCGGCCCGGATCACCCTGGTATACGAGCGCGAGGTGTACGCCTACAGCGGCGCGGGCCGGCGCGACCCGTTCCGGCCGCTGACCGGGGACGCGGAGATGGGTCCCCGCTTCGAGGAGCTGACGCTCCAGGGCATCATCTTCTCGACCGGCCGGGGCCGCAGCGTGGCCCTCATCACGGATTCGGATGGGCGCGTGCATCGGGCCCGGGTCGGCGACCTGGTGGGCAATGCCCGGGTCATCGAGATCGGGCCGTCACGCGTGGTCATGGCCGTGGACAATTTCGGCAACATCCGCCAGGAAATGCTTGAGCTACCGGAGAGGGGAGGAGCAGTCCGATGATCCCGATCATGGCGCTACGCGCCGTAACGCTGGCTGCGCTGGCGGCTGTGCAGGGGCTGAGCATCGTCTCGGTCGGAGACCGCACCCACGTCCTCATAGAGGCCGACGCGCAGGTCAGCTACGAGCACCAGATGCTGAGCAGTCCGCCGCGGATCGTGGTGGACATCGCCGGCGCCGAGTTCGACCTCCCCCGGAGCCAGTTCCTGGGCATCAACCGCGGCGGCGTGCTGGGGCTGCGGTCGAGCCAGTTCCGGCCGGGCGTGGTCCGCGTCGTCGTCGACCTGGCGCAGGAGGTGGAGTACGAGGTCGGCCAGTCCAACGGGCTGATCCGGGTCTCGTTCCGGAACCCGGCGGGTCCGTTCGAAGCCTGGAGCTCGAGCAGCGCAGAGGCCCGGGCGCAGGCGGCGCCGGCGGCGAGGCCGACCCGGGCGGCGGGGCAGCCCCTCGGTCAGCCGCTGGGTGAGCCGATCGACGAGCCCGCGCGGCCGGTGGCCGCGCGCCCGGATCGGGCCGAGGCCCCGATGCGGCCCGCCGCCGCGCGGCCGGATCGGCAGGTCCAGCCGGTGCCCGTGTCGCGGCCGCCGGTCGTCCAGGCGCCGGTGCAGCGGCAGCAGCCCCGGATCACGGTGGAGTTCCGCAACACGCCGATCGTGGACGTGCTGGGTACGTTCGCCGATTTCTCCGACATGAGCATCGTGCCGGGCCAGGGCGTGGGGGACCAGAGCATCACGGCGGCCATCTCGAACCAGCCGTGGGACGAGGCCATGCGGGCGATCCTCGAGGGGCAGGGGCTGACGGCGACCGAGCTGCCCAGTGGCATCATCATGGTCACCTCGCTGGAGCAGCAGCGGCAGCGCGAGACACAGGAGGAGACGGTCACGGAGGCGTTCCAGCTCCAGTACGTGTCCGCCGACTCGGTGGCGCCACAGGTGCGGGAGCTGCTCCAGCAGGGCGAGGGGGCCGACGGGACGGTGGCGGTGAACCGGGCGACGAACTCGCTGATCGTGTCGGCGCGTCAATCGGTGGTGGGCCGGCTCCGGGCGCTGATCCCCACGCTGGACCGGCGGACGCCGCAGGTCACGGTGCAGGTCCGGATCCTGTCGGTCGCCCGGACGAACCTGGAAGAGCTGGGCGTCCACTACGAGTTCAAGGAGCCCGGCGGCAACCAGATCAACCGGTTCGCGCCGGGGATCGCGGACCTCGACGGGGACGGGGCCCTCGACATTGTCGAGCCCGAGTCGGAGGTGGTGGAGCTGACTGGGGACGGTATCGCGGCGCTGGGGAACGCCAACGACCGCATCGACAACCCGGGGCTCTCGATCCTCACGTCGCTTGTGCTGGGTCGCCATACGCTCCTGACCTGGATCGACGCCGTCGAGCAGCTGACGCTGGCCGAGCTCCAGGCCGACCCCGTGGTGACGGTCCTGGACCACCGGACCGCACGCGTGCACGTGGGTGAGCGGACTCCGATCCGGGTCGTCGACCCGGGCTCCGCCGGCGGCGCGCAGGGTCCCCAGGCGCAGGTCCGGACGGAGGAGACGGGCGTGATCCTGGAGCTGACGCCCCACGTGGTGGGCACGAACCAGGTCCTGCTCAGCCTGCACGCCGAGCGGTCCGACATCGGGAACGTCACGCCCGACGGGAGCAGCTTCACGTTCACGACCCAGGAGACGGACACCGAGATCCTCCTGGACGACGGCGAGACGGCGGTCATCAGCGGGCTGACCACCACGGACCTCCGGGAGGAGCTGCGGGGCATCCCGATCCTGATGAACCTCCCGGTCCTGGGCGCCCTGTTCCGCTCGACGCGGGTGGAGCAGGCCAAGGACGACCTGTTGATCATGGTCACGCCGTACATCGACCGGTCGACGGAGATGTAGCCGCGTGGCCGGCCGGGCGGCGGGACCTCGCCCGGACGGCCCCCGGATCACGAAGCGGCGCGGGGTCGACCCCGCGCCGCTTCGTGCGTACGTACGGCCGCTCCGGCATACCGTTGGCCGCCGCTCATGCCGCGCTCGGCGGGAACGATCGGGAGGCGCCGCCGGCCCGGTTGACGGCGGGGGTCGAAACCGGCATGGTCCGGAGCCCCCGCCTGCGGGGGCTCTGTCCCCCCGGGGCTCGACCGCGGCCTTGTCAGCGTACCGTCGGCCGTTGTACCGATACCCCGGACCCGAAGAGCGGAGCGCATGCACTACACGTTCAGGACGGCGGGGGAATCCCACGGTCGAGGTCTGGTGGCCATCGTGGAGGGGGTACCGGCGGGTCTCGGGCTCGTCGCGGAGCGGGACATCGATCCGGAGCTCCGCCGCCGCCAGGGCGGGTACGGCCGGGGCGGTCGCATGGCCATCGAGGACGACCGGGCGGAGGTGCTCGCCGGCGTCCGGCTCGGGGAAACGCTGGGCGGCCCTGTCGCGCTCCTGGTGTGGAACCGAGACTGGGAGAACTGGCAGACGGCCATGGCGGCCGAGCCGCCTCCGGCGGGCCTGGGAGATCGCGAGCTGCGTCGGGTCCATCTTCCCCGTCCCGGTCACGCGGACCTCGTGGGGGTCCTGAAGTACCGCCGGGACGACGCCCGTGACGTCCTCGAGCGGGCATCGGCGAGGGAGACCGCGGCGCGGGTCGCGGCCGGGGCCGTGGCCCGGCGGCTGCTGGCCGAGCTGGGGATCCGGATCGGGAGTCACGTCGTCCGCCTCGGCGACGTGGACGCGGCCCGTCCCACTCACTGGCCGGAGGACCTGAACGCCGCCGCGGACGCGTCCCCGCTCCGGACGCTGGACCCGGCCGCCGAGTCGCGGATGATCGACGCGGTGGACGCCGCGCGGGAAGCCGGCGACACGCTGGGCGGCGTCTTCGAGGTGGTCGTGACGGGAGTCACGGCGGGGCTGGGCAGCTACGTGTCGTGGGACCGCCGGCTGGACGGGCGCCTGGCGGGCGCGCTCATGTCGATCCCGGCCATGAAGGGCGTGGAGATCGGGCTGGGGTTCGAAGCGGCCCGGCGCAGGGGCTCGGACGTGCACGACGAGATCGAGCACGACGCGTCGTGGAGCATCCGGCGAACGGGTGGGTACAAGCGCCGGACCAACCACGCCGGGGGCCTGGAAGGCGGTATCACCACGGGCGCTCCGCTGGTGGTCCGGGTCGCCATGAAGCCACTGTCCACACTCATGCGTCCGCTCGCGAGCGTCGACCTCCGGACGAAGGAGCGAGCGGACGCGATCCGCGAGCGCAGCGACGTGGCGGCGCTGGCCGCGGCCGGCGTGGTGGGCGAAGCGATGGTCGCCATGGTCCTCGCGGACGCCGTGCTCGAGAAGTTCGGCGGCGACTCCATGGCGGAGCTGCAGCGCAACGTGGCGGCGTACCAGGACGACCTGGAGCGACGGGGCCGGGAGCTGGGCGAGGCCGGCGCCGAGGACCCGTACGAGTCGGGGGCCCCTTGAGCCATGGCGGGGCCCCGCCCCCGGAGCGCATCGTCCTGGTGGGCTTCATGGCGGCGGGGAAGTCGACGGTCGGGCCGGTCCTGGCCCGCCGGCTGGGCTGGGAGTTCGTGGATCTGGACGATCGGATCCGGGAAGAGACCGGGCGCACGCCCGCGGCGATCCTGCGGGACGAGGGCGAGGCGGCCTTCCGCCGTCTCGAGGCGGCGCTCACCGATGGCCTGGCGGGACGCCGGCGCCTGGTGCTGGCGCCGGGAGGCGGTTGGGTGACGCAGCCCGGCCTGGCCCGGCGGCTGGGACCGGGCACCGTCCGGGTCTGGCTCCGGGTCTCGCTGGACGAGGCGCTGCGGCGCGCCGACACCTCCGAGGCCGACCGACCCCTGCTGGGCCCGCCGGACGGGCGGCGGGAGCGGGTCGCGGCGCTGCTGGAGCGGCGACGGGCGGACTACGCGGCGGCCGAGCTGACGGTGGACGTGGACGGCAGAGAGCCGGCGGATGTCGCGGACGAGATCGTGGGGCGACTGGGATTGGGACGGGAGCGCGATGAGCGATAGCAAGAACCTGGTGATCGTGGAGTCGCCCGCGAAGGCGCGGACGATCGGGAAGTACCTGGGCCCCGAGTACGCGGTGAAGGCGTCCGTGGGCCACGTCCGTGACCTCCCGGAGCGCGAGCTCGGCGTGGACGTGGAGGCCGGCTTCGAGCCGCGCTACGTGACGATCCGGGGCAAGGGCCGGATCCTGCGGGACCTGTCCCGGTCCGCCAGGACGGCCGAGCGCATCCTGCTGGCGACGGACCCGGATCGGGAGGGCGAGGCCATCGCGTACCACGTGGCGGAGCAGCTGGGCTACGAGCGGGACGAGGGCAACGGCCGGTTCGGCCGAATCCGGTTCCACGAGATCACGAGGGACGCCGTCCGGAGGGCGCTGGAGCACCCGGAGCGACTGGACATGCGGAAGGTCGAGGCGCAGCAGGCGCGTCGCATCCTGGACCGTCTCGTGGGATACCAGGTCAGCCCCATGCTGTGGAAGCCGATCCGGCGGGGCCTCAGCGCGGGCCGGGTCCAGACCGTGGCGCTCCGGCTGATCACGGAGCGTGAGGAGGCGATCCGCGCGTTCGAGCCCGAGGAGTACTGGTCGATCGTGGCGCACCTGGAGGCGGACGGCCAGGCCTTCGAGGCGAAGCTCCACCAGATCGACGGCAGGAAGTTCCGGCTCGAGAACGAGAGCGCGGCCCGGAGGGTGGTGGACGACGTGGTGGGCGTCCCGTTCCGGGTGGACCGGGTGAGGAGGCGGGAGCGGGCGAAGAACCCGCCGCCCCCGTTCACCACGTCCACGCTCCAGCAGGAAGCGTCGAAGCGGCTGTCGTTCAACGCCCGCCGCACCATGCGCGTGGCCCAGAAGCTCTACGAGGGTGTCGAGCTCGGGGACGGGGCCGCCGGTCTCATCACGTACATGCGGACCGACTCGACACGGGTGGCGGGCTCCGCCGCCCAGCGGGCCCGGAGCTTCCTCGAGGAGCGGTTCGGCCGGAAGTACGTCCCCGGATCGCCGCGGCTGTGGAGCGGTCGGCAGCAGAAGGGCGCGCAGGAGGCCCACGAGGCGATCCGGCCCACGGACCCGACCCGCACCCCCGACCGGGTCAAACCGTTCCTGGACCGGGACGGTCACCGCCTCTACGAGCTGATCTGGCTCCGGTTCATGGCCGGCCAGATGAAGGCGGCCGTCTACGATACCACCACCATCGACTTCGATCTCCAGGGCGGCGGCCGGCGCTACCTGTTCCGGGCCACCGGGTCGGTGATGAAGTTCGACGGCTTCACGCGCCTCTACCAGGAGGCCCGGGAGGAGGGAGACCACCGGACGCTGGACGACCTGTCCCCGCTCCCCGCCATGGAGCGGGACCGGACGGCCGCGCTCCGGAAGATCGAGCCGAACCAGCACTTCACCCAGCCGCCGCCGCGCTACACCGAGGCGAGCCTGGTCAAGGAGCTGGAGGAGCTGGGCATCGGCCGCCCGTCCACCTACGCCCAGATCATCTCCACCCTCCGGGACCGGAAGTACGTGGAGATGGACCGGCGCCGCTTCACCACGACGCCGCTGGGCGAGACCGTGGCGCAGGTCCTCGTCCGGGTCTTCCCGGACCTCTTCGACGTGGGCTTCACCAGCGAGCTGGAGGGCGAGCTCGACCGTATCGAGGAGGGGGAGCTGGACTGGCGGGCGGTGCTGGAGGCGTTCTACGGGCCGTTCCAGCGCCAGCTGGAGAGCGGCGAGCGGAACAGCGAGAAGATCCTGCGCTCGCTCATGGAGCTCTCCGACGAGGCGTGCCCGGAATGTGGGGAGGCCCTGGCCGTGCGATGGAACCGCTTCGGTCGATTCGTCGGGTGCACCGGCTACCCGGACTGCACCTACACCCGCTCGCTGGACGACGAGGACCGTCCCGAGCCGGAGCCGACGGGGGAGGCGTGTCCGGAGTGCGGCGGCCCGCTGATGGCGAGGACCGGCCGGTACGGGCCGTTCATCGGCTGTGGCAACCACCCGGAGTGCAAGTTCACCAAGCCGGTGACGATTCCCGGTCTCACCTGCCCGAAGTGCGGGGAAGGCGAGGTGGGGGAGAAGCGAACGCGGCGGGGGAAGCCGTTCTGGGGGTGCACCCGATATCCGGAATGCGACTGGTCGGTCTGGGACCGTCCGGTGGCCACCGACTGCCCGACCTGCGGGGCGCCGTTCCTCCTGGCCAAGAGCACGCAGAAGCGGGGCGACTTCTACAAGTGTGTGGAATGCCGGTCGGAGATGTCGCCGGAGACGGTGCAGGCGGAAGCCGGCGCGGAGGGGTAGCGGCATGGCGGCGGTGACGGTAGTGGGGGGAGGGCTGGCCGGATGCGAGGCGGCCTGGCAGCTGGCCGAGCGCGGCCACGACGTGACGCTGGTGGAGATGCGGCCGCTGAGGCCCACGCCGGCCCACCAGACGGACGGGCTGGCGGAGCTGGTGTGCACGAACTCCTTCAAGAGCGAGGACACCGGGAACGCCCACGGCCTCCTGAAGGCGGAGATGCGGGTGCTGGGGTCCGTGCTCCTGGCCTCGGCGGATGCGACACGGGTCCCCGCCGGCACGGCGCTGGCCGTGGACCGGGAGCTGTTCTCGCGGCGGATGACGGCGCTCATGGAGTCGCACCCCCGGATCGCGGTGGAGCGGCGGGAGGTGACGGCGCTGCCGGACGGGCCGACCGTGATCGCCACCGGGCCGCTGACGTCCGACGCCCTGAGCCGGCGGATCCAGGAGCTGCTGGGCACCGACGGCCTGGCGTTCTACGACTCCATCGCGCCCATCGTCTCGGGCGACTCCGTGGACATGGGCATCGCCTGGCTCGCGTCGCGATGGGGCCGGGGTGAAGGGGACGACTACCTCAACTGCCCCATGGACCGGGCGACGTACGAGGCGTTCATCGCCGAGCTCCGCGCCGCCGATGTCTACCCCGGCCACGACTGGGAGAACATCCCGTACTTCGAGGGCTGTCTGCCCATCGAGGTGATGGCGGAGCGCGGCGTCGACACCCTCCGCTACGGACCCATGAAGCCCATCGGCCTGCCGGACCCCCGCACGGGCGAGATCCACCACGCCGTGGTCCAGCTCCGGCGCGAGGACCGGGC
>JABAOG010010523.1_pt1 | contig 15644 bp, 15 predicted proteins | sample 7062131 | NCBI WGS metagenome assembly JABAOG01 (sample SAMN14538629, study PRJNA623070) | marine sediment metagenome | biome: marine biome [ENVO:00000428]; feature: marine pelagic biome [ENVO:01000023]; material: deep marine sediment [ENVO:00002113] | place: India: Arabian Sea | collected...
TCCAGGTCCCTCAGCCTTCTTTAGACATCATGCCATGCAAGCCAAACCTGACTCTCCTCTAATCAATTGGCAATTAGAAATTAATCCACCCTGGGAAAAGGTTGAAGCCCTTCGTGAAAATCTGCGGGTCTTTAACAGGCTTGAAGGACAGGTTGATCAGGGGACGGGGTTGGGTATTTTTCTGCGAGATGAAAAAGGAGAGCTCATTGGTGGGGTGTCGGCCTATGTCTGGGGAATGACGGTTGAGATCAACTTTCTCTGGCTGGCTGATAGTTTGCGGGGACAGGGGGTTGGACAGCGGTTGATGACGGAGATTGAAAAAGCGGCCGTCCAGCGCGGAGCAAAGCAGGCGGCTCTTTCGACGTATACTTTTCAGGCGCCGGAATTTTACGAAAAGCTGGGCTACGAAAAAATTGCCACCATTGACGGTCTGGGCGACGGCCATAAAAAATTCTATCTTCGTAAAGCTTTATGACCGTTCTAAAATCTATTTGTCGCCGTGTCTCCGAAGTTGAATGGCTCATTCTGTTAGCTATCTTTCCGGTTATCCTCTTTATGACGCCGGCCAGAGCGCCTGTTTTGCTGCTGATACCGTTTTTTTGGTTGATCCGGCGGGTTTGGAGCGGCCGTTTTTTCCCCGCAACGCCTGTTAATTGGCCCTTGCACCTGCTGCTGATTATGGCTGTTGTCAGCCTGGTGGCTACGACGTTTGACATTGATAACACTCTGCCAATGGTCGGCGGCCTGATTTTTGGCGTTTCCCTTTATTATGCCCTGACCTTTTTTGGTGGACAGTCTCGCCGCCGCCTCTTTCTGCTGCTGGCCGGATTTATTTTGGCCGGAGCCGGGGTCACTTTTTTAGGTTTAATCCACCCAACTTTTCTGGATAGATTGCCCTATTTTCGAGCTTTGTCGGCTTTCTTNNTCGAGCTTTGTCGGCTTTCTTGTCGGCCGAAATCATTCGCTTTCCGGGGGATGCCGATGGTTTCAACGCTAATCGTATCTCGGGCACATTGTTATGGGTCGCGCCGCTGACCTGGGTGTTGGCGGTGACGCGCCTGGCGGGGGAGCGGGAAATTTTGCCTGGTTGGCTGTCGGCCGTTTTGACGCCGGCTTTGATGCTCCTGGCGCTTTCGATGAGCCTGGTCCTGACCTTTCTCTTCTCGCGCGCGGCGCAAGCCGGTTTTTTGGTAACAATGATTTTGCTTTTTGGGTTGCTGGCCTGGCGCCATCGTTGGCTCATCGGAGTAGCGGTGGTTGTTTTGATGGCCGGAGGGTGGTTTCTGGCTTCATCGGATGAATACCGGCTGCGGGTGCAGCAGTTTGTTTTGACTGTTGTTGGGGAGACGACCGGGGGCAGTACGGCCGTTGAATCTTTCAGCGGGAGAACGGCGGTCTGGGAACGCGCTATTTATGCGGTGCGCGACTTCCCTTTAACGGGAATGGGCATGAATAATTTTCCGGCCGTGATGCTGACTTTTTACCCACCTATTGCCTTCAGGAATGCCAGTGATATTACCCACGCTCACAACCAACTGCTCATTATGGGAACCGATCTGGGCCTGCCCGGCCTGATTGCCTATGCGGCCTTACTGTTGGGGATGGGAGTGATGTTATGGCAATGCTGGCGGCAAGGGTCAAAACGGCCGGAAGGATTGCTGGCCCTGGGTTTTGGTGCTTCGCTGCTGGCGTTTGAGCTGTTTGGCCTGTTTGACGGCATTGGTTTGGGGGAAAAACCGGCCGTCTTTTTCTGGTTCCTGATGGGCCTGAGCGGGGCTTTATACCACCTTGTTCAGTCATCGACGTTGCCAAAATCCGCAATCCTGACAAAATAGAGAGTCGTAAAACGTAATGCGTAAAACGTAATATTNNATGTGTAAAACGTAATATTGTCTCTCTTTAATTACTTTTTCGGATTACGGATTATTTCAAAATTACAGACCATCCAATTGAAGCTGGAGAAACTACATGACAGACGAAACGACGACTACGCCGTCTAATTTTATTCGCAACATCATTGATGAAGATATGGAAACGGGAAAGTTTAACGGCCGGGTTCATACTCGCTTTCCCCCGGAACCTAACGGCTACCTCCATATTGGCCATTCAAAATCGATCTGCCTTAACTTTGGGCTGGCAGAGGATTATGATGGCGTATACAACCTGCGCTTTGACGATACCAACCCCCTGAAAGAGGAACAGGAATATATTGACGCCATCATTCGGGACATCCGCTGGCTAGGTTTTGATTGGGAGGACCGCCTCTTTTACGCGTCTGACTATTTTGAACAGCTTTATGAGTGGGCGGTGCAGCTTATTAAGCAGGGCGATGCCTATGTCGATGATTTATCGGCCGACGAAATGCGAGAATATCGGGGGACGTTGACCGAGCCGGGTAAAAACAGCCCTTATCGCGACCGGCCTGTTGAGGAAAATCTAGATCTGTTTGCCAGGATGCGGGTTGGTGAATTCCCGGATGGGGCGCGGGTGCTGCGGGCGAAAATTGATATGGCTTCGCCGAATATGAACATGCGCGACCCGGTAATGTACCGCATTATTCACGCAGAACATCCTCGAACCGGAAATGATTGGTGCATTTATCCGATGTACGATTGGGCGCATGGACAGTCGGATTCGATTGAGGGCATTACCCATTCGATCTGTACCTTGGAGTTTGAAGACCACCGACCGCTGTATGACTGGTTCATTGAAAAACTGGGCATCTATGCCCCGCAGCAGATTGAGTTTGCCCGTCTGAATTTGACCCATACGGTGATGAGCAAGCGCAAACTCGGCCGTCTGGTCAAAGAGGGTCACGTTAGCGGTTGGGATGATCCCCGGATGCCTACATTGTCGGCTATGCGCCGCCGGGGTTACACGCCTGAGGCTATCCGGAATTTCGTCGACGCAGTTGGTGTATCAAAGGCCAACAGCGTTGTTGAAGCGGCGATGTTGGAATATTATATCCGGGATGATCTCAACCACCGGGCGCCAAGGGCAATGGCAATTTTGGATCCCATTAAGGTGGTTATCGAAAATTATCCTGAAGACCAGGTCGAGGAATTTGAAGTGCCTAATTATCCTCAGGATAGGGAGAATACTGAAACGCGGGTGGTGCCTTTTTCTCAAACGATTTACCTGGAGCGAGAAGATTTTATGGAAGAGCCGCCTCGAAAATTCTTCCGCCTGGCGCCGGGCAGGGAAGTGCGCTTAATTGGGGCCTATTTCATCACCTGTACTGAGGTCATTAAGGATGAAGCGGGTAAGGTGATCGAATTGCGTTGTACGTTTGATCCGGCCTCGCGCGGGGGGCAGTCGCCGGATGGCCGTAAGGTGAAAGGGACCCTGCATTGGGTTTCGGCCGAGCATTCGATTCCGGCCGAAGTTCGCCTCTATGAACCGCTGTTTGCCAAGGAAGATCCGGAGGATGGCGCACTGACGGATAATCTGAATCCTGAGTCGTTAACAGTTCTGACCAACTGCCGGTTGGAGCCATCGCTGGCAGAGGCCGAACCGGGGGTTTCGTTTCAGTTTATGAGGCAGGGATATTTTACGGCCGATTCAGAGGACTCCGCACCCGACAACCTGGTGTTCAACCGCACCCTTCCACTACGGGACAGTTGGGCTAAATTACAAAAGAAATAGCCTAAATACCCACCCCCAAATATTGTTTTCGTTATTGACGAATTAGAACGTTTGTGCTATTATATGAGAACTAATGTTCTACCCTCTTCCCTAAGGAATAGTGGGGATGATTTTTGGCAGAGGATTATCCCCACTACCTCCTCCAAATGCGGCAATAAAGGTTGATCCATTAGCAACGAATGGTAATTGTAGCAACCAATGACCATTCACCATTGTGGCAGATAGGAAGCAAAAATCACCACAAGGCCATAAATCGGTTGCGCACTTCTTGTTAATTTGACGGAGAGAGGATAATGAGACAAGAAACACTTTTTGAGAACAACCAGGGTTTATATTTCGGGGATCGCGTATCCGGCCGTAACCCGGGCCAAACTGTGATAAGCGACCAGTTGAATAAGTTAAACAGGTTGAGTTTGTCTGTGCCCCGGCAGACCATTATTGGTCTCATTCTTGTTGTTGCCTTACTGGCCTTTGAAATCTTCAATTTTGATACCACCCAATATGCTTTGAGGGATTTGTTAGGCGATGTCCGGTTTGTTGGGCTAGGTTGGGCAACTATCCTGGCTATCGCATTTTGCGCGATTGATTTTGCCGGATTAGCCCATCTGTTTACCCCAGAGCGTGGTGCCCAAGAACCAAAAGAGGTCTGGTATTTGACCGGGGCCTGGCTTTTAGGGGCGACGATGAATGCTTTGATGACCTGGTGGGCAGTCTCATTGACCTTGTTAAATCATCAATTTGGCAATGAGGTTTTGAGTCGGGAGACATTACTTCAGGTTGCGCCAATTTTTGTGGCAGTTCTGGTCTGGTTGACTAGAATCCTTTTCATTGGCGCCTTCTCCGTTGCGGGCGACCATCTTTTTAATCCGGCTTACGATTATACAGCGGATAATTATCAGCCGGCAACGCGGCCGGCAGCAGTAAATCGCCAGCCTGTAAGGTCCCGGCCGGTTCAAAGAGAGGTTCCAAAACCGGCACCAAAGCCAACATCTCAACCAGCCAGCCAACCTGCCTCCGCGCCTCGAACGAATAGTCGGGTCCGCCAAAGACCGCCTCGTCCGGGAAACGGGCGAACTGTTCCGGCAGCGATGATGGCCCGAGGCAGAAGGCAATAAAACCTTTCACAACAGATTTATTTTTTTAAGAGAGTCTGACGGGCCTTATGGCGGTGGTCTGTCAGACTCTTTTTTATTAATTTACTGGTTGCGCTTACCATTTCATTGTGCTACGATCTCTATTGCACGTAGTACTAATTTGCTATTATTTTCATTATTCTTTTGCAGGCTGGTGTGCGAATATCCCCTTAGGGGTCAAGATTCATTTAGGATCTAGCTTTTTACCCGGTTCTAAAACTACCAGTTAAAATAGGTTCAGAAATTTCAGATTTGCCATCTGTTCTTTCAAGCACCCGGCAGATTAGAGGTGAACGTGCAATTTGCATGTTCATCTTTTTGTTTTTATCAGGTTATATATCATGGGTTTCTTTAGTATAGAATTTTTCTTTCGCTTGATCGGCGCCGCGGCTTTCGGTATTGGCGCAGCCTATTTTGGGGCTGTATTCTCGGATTGGATTGGGGCGGAAACGCAACGCCAATTTTATGTTGTTTTACTAGGGTTGGTCGGGATTTTGACCGGCCTCATTTTGACGCCTTATTTAACTACACGGCCGTTACGACATATTCGAGATTCATTGGTAAAAATGTCTACTGAGCGGCTTGTCGCCATTATCATGGGCATTTTCATGGGTTTGATTGCTGCTTCGCTGTTGACATTGCCGCTTTCATCACTACCGGCGCCATTCAAGCAAATTTTGCCCCCGGCATCGGCCGTTGTTCTGTGTTATTTGAGCATTGTCATTTTAACGCTGCGTCAAAATGATTTGCGCTCGGCATTATCCTATCTTCGTGAAGAAAGAGGTCGGCCGTCATCATCGACCACAGCTCCTGAAGATCGGGTTATCCTGCTTGATACGAGCGTGATTATTGACGGCCGGATCACTGACATATCTAAATCAGGTTTCATTCGTTCAACGCTTTTGGTCCCAAATTTTGTGCTGATGGAATTACAACATATTGCTGACAGCGCCGACGCCCTGCGCCGTAACCGGGGTCGCCGGGGTATGGACGTCCTCCAAATGCTCCAAAATGAATGCCCGATACCGGTCCGGATTACCGATATGGATGTCAGTGATGTACGGGAAGTCGACAGCAAGTTAGTGGCGCTGGCAAGGGAATTGAACTGCCCGATTATGACGAATGATTACAATTTGAATCGGGTCGCCGAAATTCAAGGGGTAACGGTTCTCAACATTAACGACCTGGCTAACGCTGTGAAGGCTATTTTCCTACCAGGGGAAGAATTCTCAGTTAAAGTTGTTCAGGAAGGCCGGGAAGAAGGACAGGGGGTGGCTTACCTGGAAGACGGTACGATGGTTGTCATTGAAGAAGGCCGTAATCTCATCCAGCAAACCATTAACGTTGTTGTCACCAAGGTGCTTCAGACTTCAGCCGGTCGCATGATTTTTGCCCGTCCCCAATGAGGGCTTAAATGGGAATAGAATATCTGTACCGGCGCAATACCGTTTTGGAGGCGCTGCGGGGCAGCCGGCGCGAGATTCACAAGTTATGGCTTCAAAGGGACGGCCGTGATTTTAAGCCCTTCCTCAAAGCAGCCCGGCAGCGACAAGTGCCGGTTGAGGAAAGTCACAAGAATCGTCTCAGCCAGTTGGCCGGGGACAGCAGCCACCAGGGAGTGGTTTTAGAGGTTGGTCCTTATCCCTACAGTGATATTGAACAGATATTGACATTGGCAGAGAGGCGCGGGGAACGGCCGTTTCTCTTGCTCCTTGATTTGCTGCATGGCCCCCAAAATATTGGCACTTTGCTGCGGACGGCCGAAGCCTGCGGCGTGCATGGGGTGGTGCTGCAAGACCGGCGGGCGCCGGATATTACGCCCAATGTGGTTATTTATTCGGCCGGCGCGGCCGAACATATGCATATTGCCCAGGTTACAAATCTGGTCCAGACCATTGAACGGTTGAAAGCGGCCGATATCTGGGTGGCCGGACTGGACCTGGACGAAAGCGCCCAACCGTTGGGGCGAATAGACTTGAATATGGCCCTGGCAGTTGTCGTCGGCCATGAAGGGCAGGGTTTGCGGCGGCTGGTACGTGAAAAGTGTGACTTTTTGCTTTATTTGCCAATGCGGGGACAGGTTGAATCGCTGAATGCGGCCACAGCCGGGAGCCTGCTGCTGTATGCCGCCTGGCAGGCACGGGGCTTNNAAAATTGAAGCGATGAATTGTCTAATTACCCGTTTACATTTATACGGTGGCTAAAGCATCAGGTGGGGACGGCCGTTAATTCCTGGTGTGGTTCGACAATGGTTTCCGGGACAGACGGCTTATCTCGCTTAATGACCCGCATTTTTAGACCATGTTTGGGGGAAAGGGTGATCTGGGGGTTGAGTTCAATTTCCTGGTCAGGGTCTAATTCCAGGTGGAATTGTTGGGCAATGGTAGCTAGAATGAGGCGCGCTTCCATCATGGCGAAGGAGTTGCCGATACAGACACGCGGACCAGCTCCAAAGGGAATGTAACCGTAGCGGGGCAGCTTCTTCTCGTTTTCGGGAGTGAAACGTTCCGGGTCGAATCGTTCCGGTTCTGGAAAATAGTCGGGGCGGCGGTGAACGACGTAAGGGGATATAAAGATCAGTTTATCTTTTGGGATCAGGTAGTCGTTGACGGCCGTGTCTTCCAGGGCTGAACGGCCACTTAATATCCAGGCGGGCGGGTAAAGGCGCATTGATTCTTTAAGGACCATTTCGGTATAGGGCAAATCAGGGAGGTCCTGGAGGGTGGGGAGACGGCCGTTTAAAACAGTGTCGACTTCTTGATGAAGCTTTGCTTCCACATCAGGATGTTGGGAAAGCAGGTACCAGGTCCAGGATAGTGCATTGGAGGTTGTCTCATGACCGGCTGTAAATAACGTTACCAGTTCGTCGCGCACCTGATTGTCAGCCATTTTTTGTCCTTCGTCGTCCTGGGCTAACAACAACATTGAGAGCAGGTCGCCGGTGTCCTTTACCTGGCCGTTAACTACCGTTGCCCGACGTTCGGTAATAAGTTTATCAATTGTTTTGTAGAGGATTGCTCTCCCCTTTTTGCGAAGGCGATTATTCCTGGTTGGCACCCATTCAGGCCAGGTGAAGAGCGAACGGAATTCAACGTTAGAAACTTCTTGAATATCCTCAATTGCCTGACCGATTATTTTGGCTTCGCCGGCCATGTCATCCATATCGGCGTTGAACAATGATTTAGCGACGATAAACATGGTTAAAGACATCATCTCATCAGAGATTTCCCGGTTTTCATCATGCTGCCATTTCTCCATAACTTTTACAGTGTAATTGACCATTGTTTCGGCATAAGATTGGATGCGCTGTTTATGGAAGACCGGTTGGGTAAGTTTGCGCTGCTGCTTATGAAAGTCGCCCTGGCTGGTCAACAGGCCATTGCCGAGAAATTTGCTCAATATGTCGATATCTCTTTTGGCTTTGGGAAAGTTTTCGGCTTTGGTGACGAGCAATTCCCTGATGAAGTCGGGGCCGGTGACCATGTAAAGGGGGCGGCGGAAAAAGTAAAAACGGACAATATCGCCATAGTCATCCGCTAGTTGATTCAGAAAACGGGGCGGGTCATTTGAGAATTCCATCGCGCTACCAATGATAAAAGAGCGTTTTGGGCCGGAGATTGTCTTATATTTCATTGCAACTCCAAGTTTCAACCATATTTTAATTAACCGTTTGGTTGCCAGAGGGAGACTGTTTGGAGATGGTAGGTCTGGGGGAACATGTCGATGGGTTGGAGGTTGATCAGCCGGTAGCCGTTTTCTGTCAGGCGGCGGGCGTCGCGGGCCAGGGTAGCCAGGTCGTTGCTGGTATAGATGAGGCGGTTGGGGGACAAACGGCCGATTTCGTCTATCACCGCCACCGGCAGCCCGGATGGGGGTGGATCAACAACCATTACCTCAGGAGTCAGGTTGAGCAAGGGCATAATTTCTTCTACCAGTCCCTGGTAGAGGGTGATGTTATCAGCTTCATCCAGGTTTAAGGTCATATCTTCGGCCGAATCGGGATTGGCTTCCACGGTGATGAGTTCTCTGGCCTGGCCGGCCAGAAAGCTGGTTAAGACGCCGGCGCCGCCAAATAGTTCCAGAACGGTTTCCTGGCTGGAGAGGCCGGCATATTCCAGGCAAGTATCTACGACCATTTCCGCTCCAGCCAGGTTGTTGTAGAAAAAGGAACCGGCCGAGACACGGAAATCACGGTTTTTTAGGGTCTGGATGAGGTAGTTTTCGCCGACGAGGTTGACGGCCGTGCCATCGGCCAATACCAGGGCGACTGAGATGGGCAAGTCGGTTTCCAGAGCCGGGGCTTCTTCCCCTTCTGTTTCCAGGGCGACGAGCAGGGCGTCTTCCTGGTTGGATCGCAGAGTGACCTGGCGCAGGCCGGGCAGGGCTAGATCCATATCTTCAAAAAGGGAGAGGAGAGCCGGCCGTATGATATGGCAGGTCTCGATATCCATGACGCGGCCGAGTTGGGGGGACCAGAAGCCGGGTTCCCCTTCGACGGTGGGGCTGAAGGTGACTTCGAGGGCGTAGTGCCAGGGGGTGGGGTTGGATAGAATGGGTTGGATGGGGGCATCGGGCAGACGGCCGATACGGCCGAGTTGGTCCTTGACGATCTGCTCTTTGAATTGCAGTTGGGCCTGGTAGTCGATGTGCTGGTAGTGGCAGCCACCGCAGGGGCCGAAATGGGGACAGCGGGGCTGGATGCGGGAGGGGGCAGGCTCCAATACCTGGCGCACCCGGCCATGGGCGAAGCGCTTTTTTTCTTCGACAATCTCGACTTCGACTGTCTCGCCCATGATGGCCTGGGGTACGAAGATGACGCGCTCTTGTTCATCACGGCCGAGGGCGTCGCCGCCGTTGGCCATGTCGGTCAGGGTCAAAGTCAGGGTTTTCATTTATCCAATAGGGCCGGTGGCGGCCCCACCGGCGATCTCTTTGTTAAAGTGAGTATCAACGTTTCCTTCCATTTATCCAATACGGCCGGTGGCGATCAACATGGTGAAGGAGACAATAAAGGTATGGATGAGGAAGGGGTAAAGAAAGGAGCCGGACTGCCAGGCGATGAAGCCGAAAGCGGCGCCGCCGAAGATGGTGCTGAGAGTTTCCAGTTCGGGTTTGCCGAGGTGCATGAAGGCGAAGGGGACGGCTTGCAGGAAAATGGCCGGTCCCGGGCCTAGGACGCGGGCCAGACCGAAGAGCATAAAGCCGCGCCAGACAAATTCCCAGGCAAAGATTTCTACGGCCGAGATATAAATTAGAAATCCAGTGCTGTCCGGGGCTTTGGCTTCATAGTATTGCTGCATGGCTGGGGTGCGGGCGGCAAACCACAAGATAATGGCCATAATGCCACAACCAATGAGGGTCCACATCAACCCTTTGCGCCAATCCCCGATCCTAAAGCCAAATTCAGAAGGGGATTCTCGATAGATGAGCAAGATGACAATCATGGGGATGATAAAGTAAAAGATGAAGCGGTCGTATGCTTTGGCACCCGGGACGTTTTCGGGGTCAAAAAAGCGGTGGCTGTAGGCGTCGAGCATGGGGACAATGGTGCCCAGGATAATCAATAAGGTTAATTTCAGATCAAACTCTACGCCGCCGATTGTCATTTTCTTCTGTTTCATTCTTCGCTGTGCTGAGATGTATCTACCATTCCAATAAACTAAAGAGCCACTCCCAAATTACCTGCTCGCTGCTTATTTTATTAGACTCTTGCTTGTGGACAAAAAAAGAGCCTGGATTGTCGTCCAGGCTCAAGATAATCTGGTGATTTCAGTTGGCAAATTGAACGAAGTTTTGGTCAGTTGGCCGGGATGCCAATCTCAACCATGTTCCTCAGAACGCGCTCCATAGCCATGGTGTGGCTGCAAACGCCGCGAGAAGCGAAAAAGTCACAATCACAACCCCATTTGCCAAAGTTATAATTGACAGTATGGCTGTTATTTTCGCCCTTTATTTGAACTTGTAAAGAATCAAAATGTATTCGATTTGCAGCTTCTTCTGCGTAGAATTTTGATTTTTCAATCTTGCCAATCATACCATAATCCATTTTTGTCTCCTCGCTAAATGAAACATCCTCAATTTCGGCACCAATAAAACAAAAAACGCACGCAAAGTGCGTGCGTTTATATCCCGATGGGTATCTTTGGTGAGATTGTTTTTCCACCATTCATACTATTAAGTATAACCTCGAAAATAATACTGTCAATTGTCGAAAGTACCATTTTCGGGGCGAATAGGTGGCAATTAAATGAATACTAATCTATTCATTTGTGGTAATGTTGTCCAGCATTTCCCTGACCAAATGGCTGGAGGCGTTGTAAGGTCTCCGGGACATTAATGTAAATCCAATAGACATTCAAGACCGGCTATGGTAGAATATTGGTGCATGGGGATGACAGGCTTCGACGGGGAAGGCTGGTCCTGGACTGCAAGCCGAGCACGCTTTACAACTCGTAAAACTGGAAGCAACACAATAAGTGCCAATAATAGCACTAACTACAATGCTCTTCCTCTCGCTGCGTAAGCGAGTGTTAGAGTAGATTCCTAAAAACGGGAATCACGTCTGCCTGAACCGCTCGTTGGCCGGTTGAGTGTCAGGCGACAGAGACGTCAACGTGCTCCGCCCCGACGCCGATAGGGGTGGCTAAGAGGCCCTTTAGGGGGCCATCGGATAGTAAATGGTTGACCTTGTTGGCCGGGGCGTCCATTTACGAAACTTAAATAGGCTGACTAAACTTGTAGACGTGCAGCGGTCGAATTTTTCGGACGTGGGTTCGATTCCCACCATCTCCACTAAAACAAAACGCCCCCACNNTTCCCACCATCTCCACTAAAATAAAACGCCCCCTTTGTGGGGCGTTTTTGTTTTTACCAGAATACGTTGGTTAAGTAGAGTGCAAGAAAATTGCGGGAAAAAATAGCAACGAATTTCACGAATTACGCAAATCGTTACCTGGCGCTGGCCGCCATTCTCTTTTTGCTGATGTTATTGCACACGGCCAACGGGCTATGGATTGGTGACTTCTGGGAACACAGCGCGGTTGTGCGTGAACTGGCCACTCACCCGCTACAACCGCAAAACCATCGCCTGCTTCTGGATGCCCCGCACGTACTTTATACCCCTTATGCGCTGGCCGTCGCTTTATTGGTACGCCTGAGCAGCCTCACACCCATTACGGCGCTGGCCCTGAGCGGGCTGTTCAACCTGATATTGTGGCTGGCGGCACTCTGGCTTTTCAGCCGCCTGTTATTGGGCAGCGGCGTCGCTTTTTATTCCCTCCTCTTTACCCTGTTGCTCTGGGGGGGGCGGCCTGGGCGTTTAGCGGCTTTTTTCACCTAGGGACCCTGGGCTACTGCCCTATCCCTCAACGCTGGCCACGGGGTTCTCGCTGTTGGCGCTGGCCTGTTTTTTGCAAAGCCGGCGCCGGAAAAGCTATCGTTGGTTTTTGCCTCTATATTTACTTGCTCCGCTGGTCCTGCTGATACACGGCCTGACCTTTATCTTCCTGGTCGTTGGCCTGCTGGCTTTTAGCATCGCCTATTCGCCCCTGGCCCGTCGCGATTATCTTTTATTGCTGGGCCTCTTTGTCCTATGCGGCCTGGTAGCCCTGGCCTGGCCCTATTACCTTTTTTACGCTTTCTGCAAAGTGAATCGGCCGTTTACCACGTCGATAATTTTCCTGTTTATCAAGGTGTTATCGGCCGTATCTGGCCCGCTTTGGCCGGGCTTATACCGCTCGCTATTCGCCTGCGCCGCAATTGGCGCGATCCGCTGGGCCTTCTATTTGCAGGGCTGGTGGCCGTTTACCTGGCCGGAGGCCTGCTGGAAAATTGGAGCTACGGCCGGATTATGCCCTTTATCATCTTGGCGCTGCACCTGGCCCTGGCCTGGGGAATCGTCACACTTGAGAGAAACGGCTTCACGCTATTCTCTCGCTTTACTCTGCGGGGCCGGGCAGTGTTTTTTCTTACCCTGTCGGCCGTTTTACTCCTCTCTTTTAACAGCATGATCCGCCCGGCCCTTTCAAGAGCACGGCCGGAACAGGAAAACAGTTACCAGGCCTACATTTTCTTGGGTGAATACACCGGACAATACGAAGTGGTGCTGACCGACCTGGGCCATAGCTGGTTTGTGCCTACGTTTGGCGGTAAAGTGATTTCTGCGCCCAAAGCTCTGCCCTTTGTGCCCGATCACGAAGCCCGGCGAGAAGATTTACGGCGCTTTTTTGACCCGCAAACAACTGTAGCCGCGCGGCAGGCTATTATCAAACGCTACCAGGCCGACTACCTGCTTATTTCTCATGCTTATCTTGAGGAAAGCCCGCAAACCATCGAGGTCTTGGAGGCAATGGGCACAGTTGTCTTTGACAATGAAGATTTTTCACTGGTTGCCCTGCCTCCTTGAGGCAGACTCAGGTAACGNNCGTTTTTTGTTTTGGGGGAGCTGGGGCGCTAATTATTGTTTTCTCGCCAACGGGCGACTAAATCCCGGGCTGCTTTTGACCAATCTCCATAGGCGAACGAAAAGCCTTCGGCCAGCAAACGGCCAGGAATGACGCGGCGGCTCTTCAACGCCAACTCGCTTTCGGTGCCCATCAGAAAAGCGCCGATCTCGACCATCCATTTGGCGGCGGGTAAGCCTATTTTGATGCCCCAGGCCTGGCGTAACAGGCGCATGAATTCAGCGTATGGTAGGGGATTGGGGGCGGCGAGGTTGACGACGCCATCTATTTCCTGGTGTTTGATGAGCCAGTTGATGCTGCGAACAAAATCGGCGTCGTGAATCCAGGAGACGTATTGACGGCCGTCCCCAACACGGCCGCCCAGCCCAAATCTGACAAGCGTGAGCAGGGTGTCAAATATGCCGCCGCGATCGGGGCTCATGATCATGGCCGAGCGCATCTTGATCTTTCTGGTATAAGGCACAACGGTTTCATCAAGCGCCCGCTCCCAGGCCTGGGCAACTTCAACGCTAAAGCGCCATTTGTCCGGGGCATCGAGTTCTGAGCCGCCAATAATGCCGGTTGCCTCATCATTGGGGGCGTCATAACGATGGGCGTAAATGGTGGCTGTGCTGGCCTGCAGCCAGGTATGCGGCGGCCGTTCTACTTGCTGGATAGCTTCACCGACGACGCGGGTGGAGCGGATTCGAGATTCGAGGATGGCTTTCTTGTTTTGAGGGGTGTAGCGGCAATTGACGTTACGGCCGGCCAGATTGATGATGACATCGGCGCGGCCAAATTCGGAGACCCAGCCTCCAAGTGAGGCCCCGTCCCATTGGGCAAAGCGCCAGGGGGCTGGCCCAGGGTTGCGGCTCAAGACCAGAACATCGTGGCCCTCAGCGTGGAATGAGCGGGCGAGTATTGTTCCAATTTGTCCTGATCCTCCGGGAATGATTATTTTCATACGCATTTACCTTGAACCCTATAGTAAAAGTCTTTCTAATTCATTGTGATATTTAGTATTCCTGGAACTAGCTACCTGACACAAAAATAAAAAAGATGAGATGACAGCCAGCAAACCTGTTAAATTAGAAGTTGACCATTTCAAAATAACAGGAGTTGCCAATGACTGTCATCCAAACCTATCATACAATGATTGAAAAGATTCAACATNNGTATATTCTGACACTCCCACCTAGTGAAAGGCTTAGCAGTTTATTCCCTGTGCCAGTTCTGCTCATAGATATGGCTCTTTCAGGAGATATGTAAGTAACGATTTCGAAAATTCCATCAATTAAGCTAATGCCACCCGTAAACCAGTAGGTCAAAGCAAACAGCAAGCCTGGTCCATGGAGAAATTGTGTTAGGAACAGAAACAGAAAAATATAAGATACAAACCAAATAGATGGCACATTACCTAGAAAGCGACTTACCCACTTGACCTCAGGATATTCTATTGAAAAATCCTCTGGAGAGTACTTATCAATACCTGGATATTTAATTATCCGAGGGAAGTTAGTAAGAATGAAACCGATGAAGGCTCCCGATAAAAAGAAGAAAACCATTATTTGGCCTAGAAGGAATTAATTCTATAGCGTGTCTATTACTATAATCATTTTATAGTAAAAATTGCAAACGCTTCCACTATAATTTGTATTTAGCTGTCTAACTACGATTAATCTTTTAAGCTGGTCGGGATTTAGAGAGAAAAAAGCTGTCCTATATAGGCGATGGAAGCCTCGGCCGTTTCCACCTCCTCTCTCTCAACACCCCCTTTGTCAAGAACTGGATTCGTATGGTTCAAATGTGTGAGAATCAATTGGCAGGGAAGATCGGCGAAGAAGGCCAGGGTTTCGGGGACCAGGGGATGAACGGCGATGGAACGGCCGCCTACTTCGTTGGTGCTGTAAAAGGAGGCATCGGCCAGAACGGTGTCTACCTGGGTGAGGGTTTTCCTGGCTTCGGGCCAGAGATGCCATTTGTCGATGTCGGGTAGATAAAGCAGGGAACGGGATGGTCCCTGGATGAAAAAGGCGAAGGTCCCGGTCTTTAANNTGGATGAAAAAGGCGAAGGTCCCGGTCTTTAATTCATCGCGGTGAGGCACGGGGATGGGGGTCAGGGTTAGATTCCGGCCCAAGCTGACCGGTTGCCCGGCAGAGAGCGGATTTAGCCTCAAATTGGCCGTCAGGGGCTGCCAGAGGGTGGTTTGCTCTAAGATGCGATTCAGCCCGGCAGAGGCGAAAACGGGCAAATCCTGGACGGCCATACCTTCGGGTCCTAACTGGGCCAGTCCGGCGATGTGGCCCATATGGGCGTGGGTTAAAAAGATGCCATCCGGCTGGCGGAAGCGGTTCGGCCGTTCCGGATTCAATCCCAGGTAAGGATGGAGCAGATAAAGCTGGTGGCGAATGTCGGGGGTGGCGT
>JABAOG010013717.1_pt1 | contig 15639 bp, 15 predicted proteins | sample 7062131 | NCBI WGS metagenome assembly JABAOG01 (sample SAMN14538629, study PRJNA623070) | marine sediment metagenome | biome: marine biome [ENVO:00000428]; feature: marine pelagic biome [ENVO:01000023]; material: deep marine sediment [ENVO:00002113] | place: India: Arabian Sea | collected...
CACAATATAGCCTAAAATGAGGTATCCGTTGAATTGGTTGGGATCATCTATGCCGGTTTGTAAGAGAATATTCAATAAGATAATAAGCGTCATTTAATTACTCCAAATAGTTTAGCCTTGCAAGCGGGCGATAACCTGAGATTTCAAATCGGCCGCTTCGTCCACCATGCGCTGTAAATTAATTCGATTAACCAGCCAGGCCAGGTAGATGAGGGAGAAGGTAATCACAGAAACGGTCAAGGTGATGCCCATTTTGGCGGAGTCGAGGCCGGGGGCGATCTCTTGCAACCCTTCTTCCGCTCCCTGGGCAGTCTCCAGTGTGCCGCCAAAGACGACCGGATGGATGTCGCGCAGGAGGCGGATGCTGATATAGGTCATGATAACGGTAACAAAGGCGGCAATGACGTAAACGGCCGCAAAACGGCCGCGCCTGTCTTCATCCTCAATCGCGCCGCGCAGCATCAAATAGGCGACGTAGACCAACCACATAACGGTGATGGATGTCAGCCGAGGACTCCAAATCCAGAAGGTATTCCAGGCCGGCCGGCCCCAAACGGAACCGCTAACAATGGTCATGGTGGTGAAAACTATGCCGATTTCAACGGAAGCGAGCGAAATAATATCCAACGTTTTTGAAGGGCGGCGGAGATAGAGGACGCCTGCCACCAAGGCGATCAGAAAGGTGACTGCGGCCGTCCAAGCTGAACCAACATGAAAATAGAAGATGCGCTGGACGTTGCCCATTGTGCGTTCATCCGGGGCGAAGAAAAAGACCATAAAGAGCAATATGAGCATCATTAACCCGGCAGCAATATTCAAGATGGGAATACTCTTTTGCAAAGAAAGTCGTTTTAACATAAACAATTACTCCTCTTCTGAAGCGCGAGCATCCCTGCTCGCTAATGGCAGGTTGGGAATCCAGCTCCTTCTCATTAATTATTCCTCAACAACGTAATGATAGGTCAAGAATCCGGCCGTTATCATACAAATATCATAAACAATAACAAGGGCAATCGGAAATTGGATTTCGCTCCAGGCTGGTAACTCGGGCCTGATCAAGGCGGCCGTTGCCGTTCCGGCCGAAAGCAGCGATGGCAAGGTCAGGGGCAGCAGCAGAACCGGCAGCAAGACTTCTTTCAACCGGGTCTGGGTTGACATGGAAGTGACCAGGACCCCGGCAGCCAGGTAACCAATTGTCCCTAAAACCAGGACGCCAAGTACCTGTGGCCGCCAGAATGGTTTATTGAAAAAGGCGATAAATATCGGAATCAATATAGCCTCAACAATCAAGGTAAAAATCGTAATACTGAGGACCTTGCCCAGGTATATGGCGCTGCGATCAATTGGGGCCAGCAAGATGGCATCCAGACTGCGATTTTCCTGTTCCGAGGACAAGGAGCGGTTCAGGCCCAAAGTCCCGGCCAGGAGAATGGTGGCCCACAGGAAGCCCATGGCGGCGTTACCGGCCGTCTGGGAGCCAGGGGTAAGGGTGGCAGCGCCCAGGGCGAAATTGAAAACGACCACCGAAATGATGGAAAAGATAAGCATAATGCTGATCAGCTGGCGGGTATGGCGCTCAATGCGGAGGTCCTTCCAGAGAACAGCCCAAACGGCCGTCATGAAACCGGTTTTGGCGGTGGTTGGCTTAGGCTGAACAACGGTCTCTTTTGTTTTGGCGCGCTCGGTGGTTTCGCTAATCATTTTTCGACTGTCGCTTGCGAGTTACATCAGCATAAATATCTAAAAATTCGCCCGGGGTTGTTTTTTCACGGTCTAATTGTACCGCGATTTTACCACGATTCAGGATCGCAATCTGGTGGCACAGGTTTAATCCCCGGGCCAGATCGTGAGTGATCATCAGAATTGTCCGCCCTTTTTGGGCTTCTTCAAGCAGCAGCGTATCAAGCAGATGGGTGGCGTCCTGATCCAGACCGGTGTATGGTTCATCGAACAGGAGAATGTCCGGTTCGTGAAGGGTGGCCCGGGCCAACGTCAGCCGCTGGAGCATGCCACGCGAAAAGCTGCGCACCGGATCGCGCCGGCGGGCAGCCAATCCAACGGTCCGCAAGGCCTGGGTTATTCTGGCTTCTCTGTCGTCTAACTGGTAGAGACGGGCATAAAAATCCAGGTTTTCGGCCGCAGTCAAATCACCATACAAGAGGGGCTGGTGGGAGACAAGGCCGATATGGCGGCGCACATTGGCGGCGTGGCTGTTGAGGGGCCAGCCGCCAATGGTAACCGTTCCGGCCGTTGGCGACAGCAGAGTGGCAACTATGCGAAGCAACGTACTTTTTCCGGCCCCATTTGGGCCAACCAGCGAGACAAACTCGCCGGGCTGGACATGCAAATTAAGACCACGCAGGACGGGGTTGGTACCGTAATTTTTAACTAAGCCTTCAATCTTGATCATGACTATTTATGCCAGATTTCTCTCAGATCGTCCATCAGCATCTGGCGTTCTTCAAGATAGGTTTCTTCGTCAACTTCACCGTCTCCATACTCATCGTCAAGGTCGGCAATGGCTTGCAACAGTTCGTCTTTGTCAGCTTCAATGATTTGGGCCGGAGCCTGCCACTGCCGGATGGCAAAAACGGCAACCGCCATCACAACCAGCAAAGCGCCGCCGCCAATTAGCAGTTCGGCCGTTTCATTCCTGACGACCGGCCCCGTTACGGCCGATGTTTGTTCGGGACGGCCGCTAATGGTGGCGTTAAGAGTGGAATCAGCCGCTAAATTTAGCAGCCGGTAGCTGGCGAAAGCGCCACTTTCTAAAGTTTGTTGGCCAGTATCCTGCCAGTTATCGCCGTCACTGACACGGATGCCTTCCGGTAATACCAGATTAATCTCAAAAGCATCATAAAGAAGGGGATGGGACAAGGTCGTGCCATCTTCATCATATGGCATGGTATAGCGAACCAAAAGCACCAAGCTGCCCTGTCCAGGCCGTACTGGTAGTGTATCAGCCCAACCATCACCGGTCTCAATTATTTCCTGGGTTGGGAAAAATGAATCCAGGGAGCCAAAGCCCCGTTGAAATTCTAAGAGTTGGGCATTTTCCGGCAGAATCAGCTCGAAGGTACCGTTGGCCACCTCACCGGTCGGGCCAACATAGATCGTATTGCCTTCATTGCTAACCACATACAACTGGCTGACTTCAATCTCGTCTTCCGCCATAAACTGCATAATAGTATGGAGCTGGCTGATGACAATGCCATCCGCCTCGCTGCTCTTGTCATAGATAATGATGGGTAGTTCTAAGTCGGGCTGGCTGGCCGACACCTGATTAAATTCGCTGCCGAACTCAGTCTCATCATAGATGACGGCCGTCCGCAAGAACCATTCCTGGGGCACCTCGGTCAGATCAAATTGGAACTGGCCTTCGGCGTCAATGGTGGTGGTCAAGCTCAGGGTCCGATTCAAGTCGCTGGTGAAGGCTCGAAGTTGAACTTCTGTACCTTCGGGGGCCGGTTCCATTGTGGTACCGTTGGTGACAAAGCCGCTGACGGTAGCTTCTTCAACCGGTTGGAAGGCGGCCATCGGGTCAGCGTAAAGGTAACTAAAGGTGCGAATGTAATCAACGACGGCCCAAATATCATCATCGCCGAGATCATAATCATGGACATCGACCCGCTCTTCGCCGGAAAGCTGGTCGAAAACGGCCTGGTTACTGATGTTGCTCCAGTAAGAAAGGTCGGTTAATGCAGGTGGTGGTTCTGTAGCTTCAGGGCCATCGCCTTCACCTAATTCACCATGACAGGCCAGACAATTTTCTTCATAGATGATCTGTCCCTGCTCAACAGCTTCAGCATCCGTTCCCAGACTATAAACGGCCGCAATGGCCTCCCATATACTTGCCTCCGAAAGCGGATTGCTGCTAAGGGGACCAAAGGGGGGCATGCCTGCTTCAACACGGCCGTTCGTAATGGTGTTAAACAAATCGGCCGGAACAGCCTGCTTTAAAAAGTCAGGGTCGGTGTAATTCCGGGGCGGCGCCGGTAAATTGGCGGCCAGTTCGCCATCTCCCATCCCCAGCGGCCCGTGACAATTGGCACAGCGCTCGCCGAAGGTGGCAAGTCCGGCGGCGGCATCGGGCGGGGACGGCGGCGCTAAACCTTCCTGGGCAATAACCGTGCCAACCCCGACCAAAAGCAGCAGTACCAGCAGGGAAATTACAGTCATATGGTTCGGTAAATCGCGGCCCGATTTACGCATTCGATTGATACCGGGAGGAGATTTCATGTGCTTTGGGGTTGGATGATTTTATGGCCGCAGTAAGCGCAGAAGTTGTCGCCTTTTTCAACAGGCTGGCCACATTGTGAACAGAATTTCACCTGTCCATTCGTTGGAGTGGATTTTTCGGCCGTATTAACAGCAGTAGGTTTCGGTACAGTTACGGGTTTTGGCGAAGCTTTTTTAGCTTTTACCGGAGTGGGTGCAGTCCGGCGCGGTTGGCTGCGGAGCCGGCTGACGGCGGCTTCAATTTCCTTCTCAGCCCCAGCAGCAGGCGATGCTTCGGATGGCTCCGAAAGCTCATCGAGACTCTTCAGGACTTCAGCGGCTTCGGCAACCAGCTGCTGCCGCTGCTGCCGGTAGTCTTCTTCCGGGAGGGTGCCGGTCTCATAATCAAACTCTAGAACCTGAATTTGGGCCAGAATGCCTTCCTTGTCGGCCAGTAATTCCTGTCGCAGACTCGTTCGTCTTCGTAACCTAGCATTGGCCAGAAGAAATGGCCGGGCCAGATACAGGCCAACCAGGATAAGCAGTGTTGCTCCAAGTAAGAGGGAACCGATAGACATTCATCACCCCTCTACCAGCATCTGGTCAATGAGAGACGTTAGTATCGTTTCGTTTACCGGGCCGATCTGGATATGGGTGATTTCCCCTTTCTTGTTGATGAAGAAGGTTTCAGGCACACCCGTTATCTCGTATTTACTGGAGATAACTGACCGGAGGTCGGGCGCGTTGGGGTAAGTGATGTTGAAATCTTCTAGATAGGCCTTCGACTTCGGTTCGACATCAATATAGGCAACGCCCAGGAAAACAACATCTTTGTCAGCATAAGCCCGCCAGGTCTCTTCCAGCAGTTCGGCTTCCAGGAGACATTCAACACACCAGGAAGCCCAAAAATTGAGGACCACCACTTTACCTTCAAAATCGGATAGGCTGGCGGTTGGCTGGTCTTGCCATTCGTAACCATCAAAGAATTGCATTTCAAAGTTGGGCGCAGTGCCATCCGGTCGTTCGGCCGTAGCCTGCAACAACCCCCAACCTAAAACAACCAGCAAGGAAATGACTGCCAGCCAGGCCAGGTATTTGCCAAGTGGGCGCTGCTTTTGGGCAGCAATGGGTTCAGCATTGTTTTCCACGCCAGTTTGTTCCACATTGGGAGTGGTTGGAGCCGGTTCAATATAATCGGTCATTTTGTTCTCTCTTGTAATTCTCTCTCTACCCGAGTGATGTAGTCATCCTGGGCCGGTTCGGGCGCCGGTTGCGATGATTCCTGAGTCACACTGGTTGAGGTGGAAGCGGCCGTCTGGATGCCTCGCAGGTAGCGGGTGAAAAAGAAACCGCCGATGATAACGGCCGCAATAGGGATGATCCAAACAGCCAGGGTAAATCCTTCCCGGGGGGGTTCGGCCAAAGCCCTGGGACCGTACTGGTCGACGAAATAATCTTTGATTTGTTGTTCCGTTTCGCCCTGGCTCAATTTGGTGCGAATGATTTCGCGCCAATCTTCGCAGGCTTGGGTGGGGCAAACATCCAGGGGCGTACTTTCACAGATAGGACAGTATAGATCCTGGGCGATCTCATTGACTTCATCATCGGTCACTTCGCGGCTGCCTGATTGGGCTGTGGCCGTGTTGACCAGACCAACCCCCAGAACCAGGGCCATCAAGATGATGGAAAACTGAGCGGTGAAGCGTCTGGATAGGAATGGTAGAGCCATCTTAATCACCTCCAGCTACACCCGGCACCGGGATCCGCCGCCGGGATGTAATTGCCCTGGAGATCTTTTGCTCAACCGGATCAGGCCAACCGGCAATTAAGGTACCGACGACAAATATAAACCCGCCAGCCCAGACCCAGTTGATTAACGGGTTTAAAAAGAGCCGGAAGGTTGAGAAGTCGTTCGATGTCCCTTCCCAATTGACCAGGAGGACATAAAAGTCTTCAGCGAAAGTAGAGCGAGCATCAGGGATTGTCATGGGCTGGTTGGTACGGGTATACAACTCGGTTCGGGGATTGAGCGTGGTGACAAAGCGGCCGTTTTGATAAACATCGGCCGTCGCCTCCGTAATGATCAGATCATCCGGGCCGGGAAATCGTTCAATGCCGTTGAAAACAAGTTCGTAATCACCCAGCGTGACCGCGTCACCCCGGGCCAACCGGATCTGCGTTTCCTGCTGATACAGCTCATTGCTGATAATGCCAAAGGCCATTACCAGGACGCCCAGATGAATGATGTACCCACCATAGCGGCGGCGATCCCGGCCAATTAGCGCCGCCAGGGCAGCCAAGGGATTTTCTTTTTTGCTCCGCATTCTGGCCCACATCCCTTTCCAAAACTCTAATAAAGTCAAGGTTAAGGAGAAGGTCACAATCCAGTAGCCAAATAGGGCAATCCAGTTGGTTATATCGAGAAAGAAGAGGGCGACGGCCACAACGATGGAAAAGACGGCCGGTTTTATCGTCATCCGGCCTAATCTCTGAATAGTTGTCCGGTGCCACATCGTCAGCGGGGCGACGCCCATTAGCAAGACCAACGCCGCAAATAATGGGCCGTTTACTTTCTCATAGAATGGTTCCCCAACCGTCACTTTTTGCCCGGTGAATAGTTCGGACAAAATTGGGAAATTGGTTCCCCAAAAAGTGGCCGCCAGGATGCCCAGGATGATGAAGTTGTTCAATAAGAATGCCGCTTCTCTGGACAACAAGGAATCTAGTTGATTGTCTGACTTCAGGTTCTCCCATCGTTTTGTTAACCAATAGACAGACAGGAAGAACATGAGGGCTATGAAGCCAAAAAAGAGGGGGCCAACGGCCGATTGGGCAAATGAATGGACAGAGGAGATAACCCCACTCCGAACAATAAAGGTGCCATATATAACCAGGCAGTAGGTCAGAATAACCAGGATGATGTTCCAGTTTTTGAACATCTTTCGCTTTTCCTGGATCATGACCGAATGTAGAAAGGCCGTTCCGGCCAGCCAGGGCATGAAAGAAGCATTTTCGACTGGATCCCAGGCCCAATAACCACCCCAACCGAGGACATCATAGGCCCAACGACCGCCTAAAATCAGCCCCAGACTCAGGAAGAGCCAGGCGGTGAGTGTCCAGCGGCGAGTGGTCCGGATCCAGCCATCATCGAGTTTGTTGGCGATGAGGGCAGCCAGGGCAAATGTGAAGGGAATGGTAAAACCGGTAAAACCCAGGTAAAGCATGGGCGGGTGAATGATCATCCCTGGATGGCGCAACAGGGGGTTAAGTCCGTTGCCATCGGGGGGAGCGACAGCCAATGTCGTGAATGGGTTTTCTACAAAGACCACCAATCCCAGGAAAAAAATCTGGGTCAGGCTGCCAATGAGAATAGCGTAAGGCATTAACTCCCGCTGGTCATCCCATTTGCGGGCCATGGCCGCGGCCGTAAATCCAGCCAGCAAGAGATTCCAAAACAGTAGCGAACCAGCCTGCCCACCCCACAAGGCGGTTACTTTGAGATAGGTTGGCATGTCCCGGCTAGAAACACGAGCGACATATTCTATTGAAAAATCGCTCCGCAGCAGGGCTAAAATCAACAAGCCGCAGGCCAATATAACCAAGGGAAAAATGGCTAGGGTGGCATTTCGGCCACTTTCAACCCATCTTTGCTGGCTGGTACGGCCGCCATAATAAGCTGCCACACCGGCATAGATGGCAACACCGAAAGCGATAAGAATACTGGCAAATCCGAGATCAGCAATCATCGTACAATACGGTAATTAGTAATTGGGTAATTAGTAATTGGTAATTTTGAGACTAGTGGTTCAAATTACCAATTACCAGTTACAAATTACTAATCTACCCGCTGACCTCCGCCCCAGCCTCTTCATAACCACCCTCTTCATAGCGGGTGGGGCATTTGAGCAGCAGTCCGCCGGGGACAGCGTGGAAAGCGCCATTCTCAGAATGACCCTCCACCAAAGCCTGCGCTTCATGCTGCAATAAATCCGGCATCGGTTCATTCATAGCCACAATATGCAGCGTCTGTCCTGGATTGGCGAGATCGTCGACGATATCAAATTCCAATCGGGAGGTCTGGTCGTCAATTTGAGTATATTGGATGGAATCACCAATCACCCAACCGGAAACTCGCAAATCGCGGCCGGCAAGCTGGCTTTGTTGGGCATGAAACTCCTCAACAGTCAGGTAAAGTTGGGTTGTGCCGTTCATGGCATTGAAAACCAAAAAGATGATGGCTGCTAGAATGACCAGGCCACCAACCACAAATTTCATGCGATTCGGCCGGGGTTCTTCTAGAACAGCTTCTTCATTTGTCCATGTCGCTTGAGTCATTTAATACTCCTCTTAAAAATTATGAACAGGGATACAACAACAGTAAACAGTTTTATTTGTTGTTGAAACGCCAACGTTCGTGCTTGTGCTTAAAAAAGTTTGGGTTTGAAAACACCGGATATCTGGCTGTTTCCATCTATTAGTCGTTAAACAGTTAAATAAGTAACGATTGTTCTCTTAATTCTTAATAAAATCTGAATTTTTTCCAAGTGACAATCATCAATAAAATGACGATAAATGTCACTCTTCTTCTTCAAATTCTTCTGCCAACAACGCTTTAGCCTGTTCGAGATAGGTTTCGGGAACCATAACATAGCCATTGCCCAGCAAGCCGACAGTTAGACCATAGGCTTGTCCGGCTCCTTCTTGCCAGGCCCGGGCAGGTATGCCGTTGGCTTGCAGCCGCCCGGCAATGATAGTGGCGGGAGTGATTCCGGCCGTTTTGGTGGCGACTTTCCACTGGTTGGGCTGGTCACCGCCGGGCGTGGTGGTTTGTGGATCGGCCGACTCTTCTTCTTTTTCTATCTTGGCCTCTTTATCATCGTTGAATGGCATTAAATCGGATGCCAGGGTACTCATTATTTCATCCTTGTTCGGCAAATTCAAACAGCAGTTCTCAGTTATTGCAACATTGACCGTTTATTTTATGGAAATTCGTTAAACGACCAAGCTTTGGGGCATCGTTCCCGAAAAATATTTTTTTGCGAACGATGCCTAATTATAGCACAAGAATTACATAGGGGGATGGAAGAAGCAATTAAGGGGGGCAAACTTATAAGGAATTAAACAATATTATTGCTTTGACAGTTCCCGGCGCAATTTTTGAACAGCTTTCAAATCAATGGAAGCCTCTAAACGCTCGAAAACTGCTTCGGTTTTGTCGAGTAATTGTTTTACGGCATCCAGCTTGTCTTGTTCTAAATATAAGNNTCTTGTTCCAAAAATAAGTGAGCCAGCAGTAATTGGCTGCGCGCCCATTCATACTCATCAGCCACCTCTTCTAAAATGGCCGCACTATCAATTAAATAATCCTCGGCCTGCTGGTAATCGCCCTGAGCGACAGCCACCTTGCCCATGGCGTGCAAACTGCTGCCTTGTTCACTTCGCATGGCTAACTCATAAGAGAGGTTCAACGCTTTTTGGCTGTGTTCAACTGCCTCCTCTAAATTTCCAGCAAGCAAAGCCATTTCAGTAAAGTAGCGATGCAGTTCCGGCAGGAAATCCTTGGCTTGAGCCTGGTCAAAATAACCCTGGCTCGTTTCCAGGAAGCGACGGGCGGCGAATACATCTCCGCGGCGGACGTAGGTGTAGCCGAGATTCATGTACAGCACCCCCAGCACATAGGGGGAACTGCCGATTTGCTCCTGGGCATGAAGCGCTTCCTGGTAAAAAAGGAGGGCATCATCCAGGCGACCCTGCTTCAGAGCAATTCCCCCCAGATTGTTGTCAACAAATAGGCTGTTGTAAATATCGCCTAATTGGTGAAAAACATTCCCGGCCTGGCGATAATAATAGTCAGCCTCGCGCCACTGCCCCAGATCAAAATGGGCGGTCGCAATCTGGTTTTGGGCCAACGCCTGTCCGTGAATGTTATTGACAGATTCGTACAGTTCATCAGATTTTTGGAAATATTCAATGGCTTCAGTAATGTTGCCTTTCAAGCGGGTGACCACACCGAGCATGTTATAAGCCCGGGCCACCCCGCTGGTAGCGTTTATTTTTCGGCCGATTTCCAGGCTGCTGTGGCAAAGGGCCAGGGCATTTTCAAAGTCGCCCTGACGGGAGTTAATGAGACCGGCCGTAATCATCAATTCTAAGGATTCGGCCGTTTCCTGGGAGGCCAAAGCAAACAGCCCCTTTTGTATCCAAGACAGGGCTGTTGGGTAGTCGCCCTGGTTTTCATAAACACGAGCCATCAAACGGCAGGCCCGGGCTTTGACTTCAATTTCATTTTGTTCCTCGGCCAGGGCAAGGGCCTGCTCGAGATGGGTTTTTGCTGTTTTAAGCTGGCCGGTTGTTATCATCAGGTCGCCCAGCGCAATATGAATTTCCTGGCGTTCGACCTTTGTTGATGCCGGTGACAGGCTTCCGGCGCATTGAAGGGCCTTTTGGAAATGATCTAGGCTGGTTTGGTTAGCAAAAATTTGTAATGCTTGCTTCCCAACAGCCAAATGATATTTCATAGCCCGGTGCCAGTCTTGCCCAAGAAAGGAATGGTAGGCTATTTGATCTAAAGCATCTGGATGAAGATTTTCCAGGGCCACACCGACAGCTTTATGCAGTTTGCGGCGTTGGGCAAATAGAAGTGTTTCATAGGCCACTTCCTGGGTTATATTATGCTTGAACAAAAAATGGTAATAAGAATCTTGTTCATGNNCCATTTCAGCCAATTGGTTTAGCAGCATAGGCAAGTCTGGTAAGGCTGGATGGGATCTTTCCAATAGGTCTAATTCAAAATTACGGCCGATGACACTGGCCGACTTCAGAGTCAATTTATGAGATTCTGGCAGACGGTCAATACGTGACAAAACAGCGCCCTGAATCGATGCCGGCATATTTAAATCAATTGTTGACAAGGGTGCGTCCTCAATCAAAAACCACTCATCATTCTCTTCCTGAACAAATTTAGCCGACTTTAGCGTCTCAACAATTGAAGAGGCCAGTTCCCACACGCCATCAGTCTGACGTTGAATGCTGCCCCCTTCCCGTAACGCCTCAACCAACTCCTCGACATAGAAAGGGTTCCCCTGAGCCTTTTCCTGTATAAGGGATAAGGTCAAGGAAGAANNAGTCTATGGCCTGGTAATAAGGCAGGTCATCCAAGTCCGCTTTGACGGTCGGGCCGGCTTTTTCCCGGGCGGGTGGCCGTTGAACGACGAACAAAGCGATTTGTTCTTTCTCAAGGGTACGGCTGATTGAAGAAATCAGGCCAATGGAAGCGTCATCAATCCAGTGGGTATCTTCGATTAAAAGCAGTAAGGGTTTTTCTTTCGACCAGGCGACCAGCATTTCGGCGACCAGCGCGAATAGGGCCCGCTGCCGCAGGCGAGGCTCGAAAGCGGCCGTGGTAGCGTTGTCGGGAATGGGCAGATCGAGCAAGTCACCTAAAAGAGGCAGACGAACGAGCCATTCCGGGTTCATATCGGTAATAACTTCCTCTATCCGATTGATCTGGTTTGCAATAAAAACATTGGTGTCCTGACTGGAAGGCGCATCTGTCGAAAGCGCCAATAATGAGAAGATTATTTGCTGCCAGGGAAAATAAGCTGTGTCAGCGTTAATGCTTTGACAGTTCCCGATCGCTTCCTGCCAGCCCATATTAATTGCTTTTTCAACAAAAGCGGCTACCAGATGGCTCTTCCCAACCCCGGCTGGACCTTCCAATTTAAGGATTTGCAGCTCCTCATTTCTGGCTTTTTCGAGGACGGCCGTCATTTGCTCCAGCGTATCCTCACGGCCGACCAGCGGGTGAGCGAACATAGTCACCGGGCGTTGCAAGGAGCCGGTCAGGCGGCTAATAACCTCTGCTACCGGGAATGGCTTCGTTTTCCCTTTGACAATGATTGGCTCAAGGTGGTTAAGCCGGTAGCGTTTCTCCGCATTTTTAGCCACCCTTTTGCTAACCAAAATTTGCCCTGGGCGAGCATTGCTCATTAAGCGGGCGGCCATATTGGTTTCGTTACCCATAACGCCGTATGTTCTCCGCGTGGTTGCGCCACAGGCCCCTGACCACATCTGGCCCTGGCTAATCCCAATTTGAGGCCGGGTCATATAATCAAACTCGGCCGGTGGATGTTGTAAATCCAGGGCAGCCGCAACCGCCCGCTCCGGATCATCACCGTGGGCCAGCGGGGCGCCAAAGGCAGCGTAGAAATAACTCCCTTTATCACCCACTGTCACTTGCAGGAGATACCCTTCATACCGCTCCAAAACATTTTCGGCCCAGCGAATGTAGCTATCCAATTGGGAACCTGCCGCGTCGTCATCATAGTCCAGCCCGCCAAATTTTAGGAATAGGGCCACGGCCGGGCGAAGTTCTCCCAAGAAGTCACCGCCACTCTTCAGGCGCTCATAGACCGGTTTTAAAAGCCAGGATTTCATCTGGTTTTCACTTAATTGATCCTGAATTTCTTCGGTGGTGGAAAGCAAATTAGGCCAGGGCTGTTGGGGCACCTCTACCTTCAAGCCTTTTAATACGGCGTATTGTTCGGTTTCACTCTCCCCTTTACGCCAGTCGCTGATGACAAAGACGGCCGAGCCGCCATTATCATTAACAACATCAGCACTGACAACCACTTCCCCTTTTTTGGCAAGACCCTCACCCATGGCCATCCTGTCCAATGTTGCCCCGGCCAGCACATCAACAAGTTGAATATCCGGGTCGCCAACAATGAAACGCCGCACCGGACCGGTAGCGACCGCTACCTTTATCGCCAGTGTAACCTCCTTACCGGAGGGCGTCGTCAGGGTGGCAAAGTCAGACATCAATCGCTGCATACCTATGGCACAGGCTGTGGCCCGCAGACCATTATCGCCATCCAACCAGCAGGTGATGGAATCCCCGGCAAAATTGATGACGGAGCCGTGATAGCGGTGCAGTTCTGCAATCAAGACATCATATATTGGGTTGATCTGTCGTAAGACTTCTTCGGCCCCCCTGGTTGGTCCCATTTCTTCAAGCAGCAGCCCGGTTAGGGCGGTAAATCCTGAAATGTCAGCGAATAGGGCAGCGCCTGATGTTCTATCAGGTAAATCGCTGCCGGCCACAATGGCATGGCGGCGATCCATAGAGATATAAATGCTGGGAGAATCCATTCGTTCCTATGAATCTGGCCCTTTGGTCTTTTTTCTTAATTCATTGGCTCGTTGTTGTAGGGTCTGAAAATATTCCGATTCTGTTATTTCGGCGACTTCGCTGGCTCGACGATTTTCGTCAATTTTAATGCGCAGGCGTTGAACCTGGAGCTGGAGTTCTTCTTCGCGCCTCTTTACACCTTCTATCATTTTGAAAATGGCTGCCAGGAAGGAGCGGGCCCGATCTTCGTCAGTTAGCTCCTCTTCGCCAACGTTGGTTTGCGCTTCTCCTATTTCCTTAAGGGCAAAATTATAATTGCCTTCAGCGATGTATTGGCTCCACTCAGTCACTTTTTGAATATAGGTAGCGGCGAACCTCAGTTTGTTTGAGATATCACGCAGCAATTCTAAGGAAAACGTTGGGTTTTGGGTCAGAATATTCAGGAAGCTTTCCTGACGAAGCCTGAGCAGTCGGGTCGGTTGGATAGCTTCAATTGTCGCTGACCTTGGACGGCCGTCTACCAATGACATTTCGCCGAAAGATTCACCGGGACCAAATTCGTTTAGCACAACCTCTTCACCACGCGAATTTTCAGCATAGGCTTTGACCCACCCTTCCCAGATGATGTAAAGGGCGTTACCCGGGTCTCCCTTTTTAAAAAGGATTTCATTCTCTTTTAAGATAATGGATTCTAAACTTTCAGCCAACCCTGACAGAGCTTCTTCTGATAGGCCAGCAAAAAGCGAGATATTTTGAAGGGATTGCTTGTGGTTGTTCATCAGAATTTGAGTTTTTGCCATTAAAGTGACAGGCAAATGATACCGGCTTATAGAGAAGTTGTAAATAGCTACTCAGTTTAATTTATAAACCAGTAAAACTCACTCTTCCGATTGGTGGAGAGACGGCCGTCAGGGAGCGGCCGGTTGGGGAATAATCAAAACGGTCCCGACGAAGATTTGATTTGGGTTTTGAATGTCATTCGCAGCCGCAATTTCTTCAGTAGTGACACCATACTGCCGGGCGATGGATGCCAAAGTATCTCCCGTGCGAACCAGATGGACCAGCACCTCGGATGTAACCGCTCCCTGAATCGTTGGGGTAGCGACCGGAGTGAATTCGCCGCCAATGCCGGTCTCCGATCCCCCGGGTTGGGTAACATCTGGCGTTCCAACCATATCGGGTTCAACGACTTCATCCATGATAACGGTAGGCGTTTCGGTGGGAAGGTTAGAACCAAGGACAGTTGGCACAATTTGGCCAAAGATAAAAGGGATGAGCAAAGCGATGACCAGCGGTGTCCCCAACAAAATAACGGCCAATATGCCAAATTTGATGAATTCCCCGAGATTACTTCCTTTTTGTTCGCTCTCAGCCTCCCGAACCACTACTGTTTGAGCGGGCTGCTCAGAGGATGTCTCTCTGGCTGGACTATCATTGGGCCTGGTTTGTTCTGTATTTGTACTGGCCTGGTTACTTTCATCGCTCATATGAAACCTCCATGAGCCTCCAATCAATGAAGAAACCGAAAATATTCACTCAATATGAGATGGTTTCCCACATATGGGACTTCTGCCAGTAGTTTAACACAAGGATTTGCGAACAACAAACATTATGTATAGCAAAATTCTCTAAAAGCGATGACGCTTTTGAAAGAAAAATGGGGTTTTTTATGGAATGAGGGCCAGGACGGCCGCGTCAATAGGATTATCCGGGGTGCTTTCCTGAGCAATGATCCAGTCGATGACCGGCTGCCGCCAGTCAATGGCCGTGTTATAGGCTTTAGGGTCAAATACGGCCAGAAAGTCGAAGTCGTCCCCACCGGCGTACATAAAATCGTTGACCAACACCCGGTAAATACTATCCCGCTCAATCCGTTCATCTGTGGCGGATAGATGCCAGAAGACGCCCTCCCGGTAAACACCGCTGATGGCCAGTCCACTCCGTTCAATAAGCGTTGTTAATTCCTCTCCGGTCAGCGCCAGTTCAACCAGAATATTATTGAAGGGCATCACGCCGATTACATCGCTCAGCGTTATCTCGCCGGCTGGAATGCCGGCCCGGATGCCGCCCAGGTTGGTGACGGCGACATCGGCCGGATAGGCGGCCAGCCAGGAAGCGGTAATCAGACTTTCCATTTCCGGGCTGCGCCGGGGGATATCTGATTCGGTATAACCAATAACCTGTTCCAGTTCGACGTTAGCTTCCTCGCGCCACATAATCACCACGTCGTCTACCTCGGGATCGGCCGTGCTGCCGGTGTTGAAGTTGATGCCATAATCGACCGAAACAAC
>JABAOG010008376.1_pt1 | contig 15637 bp, 14 predicted proteins | sample 7062131 | NCBI WGS metagenome assembly JABAOG01 (sample SAMN14538629, study PRJNA623070) | marine sediment metagenome | biome: marine biome [ENVO:00000428]; feature: marine pelagic biome [ENVO:01000023]; material: deep marine sediment [ENVO:00002113] | place: India: Arabian Sea | collected...
GGCCTCGTTCCTGTCGAGCGGGCATCCCTCGTCGTACGTCAACAGGGCCGTGGCGGCCTTCCGTCACATCGCCGGCGTCCCCACGGATCTCGACCCTCCGTACGCGCCTTGATCCGGACCGCCCCGAGCGGCGGGGGCGCTCGGCCCAAGCGGGGCGCCGTCGCCCCTCGCCGTCAATGGATGACCACCACGTCCACGTCTCCGGTGCGCCGCGGGACCCGGGCGGCGACCGCGTCGTCCTGCTTGTGCACCACGAGGTCGAGCTCGCTGGCGCCGATTCGAACGCCCGAGAACCGCATCTCCTCGACGAAGTCCGGCAGGGCGGGACGGTCGAGGAAGAGCGTCCGATTCTGTGCGTCGAAGCGAAGGCCAAGCGCCGAGCGCACGAGGCCGAGCAAGGCGGCGCTCGCCCAGGCCTGCGGCGAGCAGGCGACGGGATAGTGGATCGGGCCCACGTCGGTGCGCGAGCGCGGAAAGCCGCAGAACAGCTCCGGCAGGCGGCCCTGATCCATGTGCAGCGACGCCTCGTAGAGCGCCGAGAGGATGCGCAAGATGCCGTCCTTGAGGCCGTACCGGGCGAGCCCGAGTCCGATCATGGCGTTGTCGTGCGGCCAGACCGAGCCGTTGTGATAGGCCATCGGATTGAAACGCGCCGCGTCGCTCGCGAGCGTGCGCACGCCCCAGCCCGAGAAGCTTTCCTCCGAGAGCAACGTCTGCTCGAGACGGCGCGCGCGCTCCTCGAGCGCGAGCCCGCCGAGCAGCGCGTGTCCCGCGTTGGAGGACCTCACGCGACATGGCCGCTTGGCGCCGTCGAGCGCCATCGCGTACGTCGACAGCTCGTCGATCCAGAACGCCTCGTCGAAGCGCCGCCGCAGCGCGGCGGCCTGCCCCTCGAGCGCGTCGGCCTTCTCCGGCTCGCCCATCAGCCGCGCGAGGCCGGCGAGGTCGGTCTTCGCCATGTGTGTGTAGGCCTGCACCTCGCACAGCGCGATCGGCCCCTCCGCGAGCGCGCCGTCGGCGTGGAAGATCGAATCCCGCGAGTCCTTCCAGCCCTGGTTCGACAGCCCGATCGCCGTCTGGGCTTCGTACTCCACGAAGCCGTCGCCGTCGCGGTCGCCGTAGGTGTCGAGCCACGCGTCGGCGCGGCGAAGGTTCGGCCAGATCTCCGCCAGGGTGGCGAGGTCGCCGGTCTGAGCGACGTAGCGTGAGGCGAGCACGATGAACAGCGGCGTGGCGTCGACGGTTCCGTAGTAGCGCGCGAACGGCACTTCCCCGAGGCGCGCCATCTCGCCCGAGCGGATCTCGTGCACGATCTTGCCGGGCTCGGCGTCCGCGGCGGGATCCGAAGCGTCGGCCTGGGTCGCGGCGAGGACCTTGAGAACGCCGCGGGAGATCTGGGGGTCCATCCATCCCGCGAGCAACGCGGTGATGAGCCCGTCGCGTCCGAACACGGTGCTGTACCAGGGCACGCCGGCGTAAGGGTAATCGCCATGCTCGGTCGTGGTGGTGAGCAGACAAAGATCGCAGCACGCCTGCTCCAGGACCTGGACGAACTGGGCGTTCGAGCCGCTGATGGCCGCCGCGGACTTGCGCCGCGCGGCCTGCGCCTCACGCGCGTCGCGCAGGCCGCGCTCGAACTGCGACGGCGCGAGCGCGCGCAGCGCGCCGTTGCAGCTCACCGTCACGATGATCTCCCGGACGCCTTGAGGCTCGAGGTCGAAGGCGAAGCGCGCCGAGCCGGCGGCGAGGCTGTCGGGCGCGGGGTCGAACGCGATGCTGGTGGTCGCGACGAGGCGGTCGAGCGCCTCGTACTCGAACGTCAGCCCGTCGTCCCTGACGGCTGAGCGGACCGCGCCGCGGGCTCGCCGCGCATGGCCCCGCACCTCGAAGATGTCCTTGAAATCGGAGTCGAGCTCGATGCTCAGGGGCACGTGGAGGTGGACCAGGCCGAAGTTCCGAACACGGATGCGCTCGACGCAGTCGGCGCCGAGGATGAACTTGGTGCGGCTCACGTGAATGACGTTGCGCGGCGTGCGGAGCTCGCCCCCGCTGTAGAAGTCGGGATTGGTGAGGTCCGTGGACACCGACGTCGACGTGCGGTTGGAGGAGACCATGAGCAGCGGCCGGGCGTCGAAGAGCTTGAGCTCCCAGCGCGACACGTGCCGCGTGTCCTTGCGGAACAGACCTTTGCCCAGCGGGTCGCTCGGCGAGATGTCGCCCCAGTGGTCGATGACTCCGAACAGGTCGCCGTTTTTGAGGACGAGCGGCTCGGGATCGGTCGCGCCTCTATCTTGAACGGTGTATCCCGCCACCTCGCTCGCGCAGGCTCCCGTCAGAGCCGTGTCTCGGCTCCCGCTGTCGCTCATCGGTCATGCTCCCTCCACGGTCGCGCATCGCGGTCTCGATCTCGAGCGGCATTCCCGGGGCCTGCCGCACGAGCCGCTCGTAGACGCGGAGATAATCGTCCGCCATGCGTTGCACGCTGAACCGCCGTTCAAACACGGAGCGAATCGTCCTGCGGTCGAGAGCGCCCGCACGCTCGACCGCGAAGGCGGCCTCCTCGACGCCGGCCACGACGAAGCCCGTGAGGCCGTCGTCCACGATCTCTCGGGCGGAGCCGCGGTCGAACGCGATAACGGGCGTGCCTGCAGCCATCGCCTCGATCATCACCAGGCCGAACGGCTCGGGCCAGTCGATCGGAAGCAGCAGCGCCGCCGCCCGCCCGAGGAACGCCGCCTTCCCGGCCTCGTCGATCTCTCCGATGAACTCGACGAAGGGCTCCTTCATGAGCGGACGGATCTCGCGATCGAAGTAAGCGCGGTCGAGAGGGTCGACCTTGGCGGCGATGCGCAGCGGCATGCCCGCCCGGCGGGCGATCTCGATCGCGCGATCGACGCGCTTCTCCGGCGAGATGCGCCCCAGAAACGCCAGGTAGCCCCCGTCCCCGGGCCCGGGCTCGATGAGGTCGAGCGGCAGCCCGTGATAGACCGTCGCGGACCAGTTCGCAGCGGAGACGGGTCGCCGCTGGGCGTGCGAGATCGAGACGAGCGGCATCATGGGAAAGGCCGCGAAGACGTCCTGGAAATGGGGCAGGTCGAGCCGCCCGTGCAGCGTCGTGACCACGGACGGCCAAACGCCCAGGTTGAACAACGGGAAATGGAAGTAGTCGCAGTGGAAATGGAGGATGTCGAACTGGTCGGCGGCGCGCGCCACCTGCGCCAGCTGGATCGCCATGAAGGGCAGCGCGTCCGGATATCGCCCCGACAGCCGCAGGGCGGCGGGAGTCGTCGGCACGAGCCGCGCCCGGGTCCGGGAGTCCCCCGACGCGAACAAGCTGACCTGGTGTCCGCGCGTGGCCAGCTCTTCCGTGAGATAGGAGACGGCGCGCTCGGTGCCGCCATAAAGCTTGGGAGGACAGCTTTCGACGAGCGGCGCGACCTGCGCGATCCTCATTCGCGCAGCTCGAGCCGCCGGATATGCAGGCCCTGGACGCCCATCGCGATGCGGCAGGCGCGGCGAGCGTCGAAGCAGCGCACGGGCGAAGGCTCGACGTGCGAGTGGGGCGGGGGAGCGGGGCGTTTCCCGCGTGACGTGCGTCTGGCCATGACGGCTCGCTCAAATGGTTAGAACTGCCCTGTAAACAATGTCGGAGTGGGGATGGTTCCGGGCGCATGGAGCGCATACGCAGCACCGCCCGTCCGTGCACGCCCCGCGTGTCCGGATGCCGGGCGCGGGCGCCCGACCGCCCCGCGACCCGGTGGACAGGCTTTGCTTCGCAAAGCCATAGTGGACCCGCCTCGCCGAAGAGGCGCGATAGATGGCGCAGACGCCGCTCGAGCGGCGCATCGAGCCTGTCGACGTGGCGCGGCCGGCGCCCCTCTTCGCGGCCGACGGCTCGCGCGCGATCACGGGGCGGTCGTTCGTCATCGACGGGGGAGGACCTGACGTGCCCGCGACGCCGATCATGGGCCTGGGAGGCTTGATCCGCCTCCACGCCTTCTTGCTCGAGGAGCAGGCCGAGTCGGGCGCCCGAGGCGGCGGCCTGCGCCGCGCCGCCATGCTCATCCGGGAGAAGGAGGCGCGCGCATGAGCGTTCCATTCGACCCTCCAGTCGACCCGGCCGCTGATCGGGCTCGGAGGTGAGCGCGATGGCGGAAGCGCGCTTGGTCGAGACGATCGAGACCGGCGACGCGTTGGGCGAGGGCGTGCTCTGGCGCGCTGCGGACTCGAGCGTCTGGTGGACCGATATCGAGGGCCGCCGGCTTCACCGGATGGCGTGGCCGTCTCTCGCCCGCGAGACGTTCGAGACGCCCGAGCGGCTGGGCTCCTTCGCCTTCGTCGCAAGGGCGGGCGACGTGCTCGCCGCCGCCTTCGAGACCGGCTTCGCTCTTTATGCGCCGCGTTCGGGCAAGGTGCTCTGGCTCGCGCGCCTGTTCGAGCCGGGCGCCGGCATGCGCCTCAACGACGGGCGCGTCGATCCGGTTGGACGCTTTTGGGCCGGCTCCATGGTCGAGGCCTCGGCCGCGCGCGACGAGCGCGGCGCGCTCTACCGTCTCGATACGGACGGCTCGGTGAGCGAGCAGCGCCGGGGGCTCACGATCTCGAACGGGATCTGCTGGAGCCCCGACGGCCGGCGCATGCATCACTCCGACTCCTACTCGCGGACGATGTTCACGGCGGGCTATGACATCGCTGCGGGCGCCATGAGGGACGTGGCGATCTTCGCCCGCACCGAGCGCGGCGCCTTCCCCGACGGCGCGGTGCTCGACGCAGCCGGCGTGCTCTGGAGCGCGCTCTGGGGCGGGGGGCGGCTCGGTCGCTTCGCGCCGTCGGGCGCGCGCCTCGAGGACGTTCCCGTGCCGGCGAGCCAGCCGAGCTGCCTCGTGTTCGGGGGGCCGCAGCTCGGTCTCGTGTTCGTCACGAGCGCCCGCATGGGCCTCGACGCCGAGGCGCTCGCGCGCGATCCGGGGGCCGGCTGCCTGTTCGTTTACGAGACGGACGCGCGCGGCGTCCCGGGCGTCGAGGCCGTCATCCCCCGCGACTTGGTGGACGCCATCCGATAGGCCGCGCCGACGGCTCGGTCCAAGACGCCCGCGCCGGCCGCTCGGCGCACGCGCGTCGAGACGGACTTGAGGGCGCGCCAGCTGCGGGCGATTTCGTTTTCGCGTCCCACGCTTTAGATTTCTTGGATGGAGCGTATCTGCGCGTGACGAGCGACCCTTCCTTCGTTCTCGAGCCGACCACCGCCGAGCGCCGGCTGCTCGACGCCCTGGCGGACGAGGAGGCCGCCATGATCGCGCGCGTGAAGGCGTGGGCGGCGATCAACTCCGGCAGCGCCAATCGCGAAGGGCTCGAGCGCATGCGCGTCCCGATCGCGGAGGCGTTCGCGGAGCTGGGCGGCGTGGTCGAGGCGGAGGCGCTGCCGCCCGGCGAGATCGTGGAGCCCGACGGGACGGTGCGGGCCGTCGAGCTCGCGCCCGCGATCCGCGTGCGCAAGCGCCCCGCAGCGCTTGTCCAGGTCGCGCTCACTGGCCACTACGACACGGTGTTTCCCGCCGACAGCGGCTTCCAGACCACGCGCGAGATCGACGCCGACACCCTGGGCGGACCGGGCGTCGCGGACATGAAGGGCGGGCTTATCGTGATGCGCGAGGCGCTCATGACCCTCGAGCGCTCACCGAACGCGGATCGGCTGGGCTGGGAGGCGCTGATCAGCCCCGACGAGGAGATCGGCTCGCCGGGCTCGCGCGCTCCGCTCGCGGAGCTGGGGGCGCGCGCGCACGTCGGCATGACCTACGAGCCCGCGCTCGCGGACGGCTCGCTGGCGGGCGCCCGCAAGGGCAGCGGCAACTTCGTCCTGATCGTGCGCGGCCGCGCCGCCCATGCCGGGCGCGAGCATCACGCGGGCCGCAACGCGCTCGCGGCGGCGGCCCGCTTCGCCGCCGATCTCGACGCGCTCAACGGCGCGCGCGACGGCGTGACCCTCAACGTCGCCAGGATCGACGGCGGCGGGCCGATGAACATCGTGCCGGACCTCGGGATCTGCCGCTTCAACGTCCGCATGCCGACCGAGGACGACCGCGCCTGGGCGGAGGCCGAGATCGCCCGGCTGGTCGAGGGCCTGCGCGCGCTCGACGGGATCTCCGCCGAGCTCGAGGGCGGCGTCACCCGGCCGCCCAAGCCGATGGCGCCGGCCAATCTGAGGCTGTTCGAGTGGACGCGCGCCGCGGGCGCGGCGCTCGGCCTCGACATCCGATGGAGCGACACGGGCGGGGTCTGCGAGGGCAACAACCTCTGGGCGGCGGGCTGTCCCAACGTCGACACGCTCGGGGTGCGCGGCGGCGGCATTCATTCGCCCGACGAGTTCGTCAGGCTCTCGAGCTTCGTCGAGCGCAGTCGTCTTTCGGCCCTGATGCTGATGAAGATGGCGAGCGGCGAGCTCGATGCGCGCGCGCTCCGCGAGAGTGTCCCATGCTGATCATCCGTCCCATCCGCTCGAGCGACTTCGCGGCGCTGAAGGAGCTGTCGCGCCTCGCGGGGCCGGGCTTCACGAGCCTGGCGCTCGGGGAGGAGGCTTTGGCCGCGCGCCTCGAGAACTCCCTGGCGAGCTTCGAGCGCGACGTGGCTGCGCCCGGCGGCGAGATCTACATGCTCATGCTCGAGGACCAGGAGACGGCCAAGGTCGTCGGGGTGGGCGCGATCAAGGCGCAGGTCGGGGTCAAGGTGCCCTTCTTCAGCTTCCGGCGCACCACGCTGGCGCAATGCTCCGCCGAGGTCGGCCGCCGCTTCGACATGGACGCGCTGTTCGCCGTCAACGAGGCGGCGGGCGCGACGGAGGTCGGCACGCTGTTCGTGAACGCCGCGGCGCGCGGGCGGGGCGCGGGCCGGCTCGTCGCCAAGTCGCGCTATCTGCTGATGGCGTGCCAGCCCCGACGGTTCGGCCATCAGGTGATCGCCGAGCTGCGCGGCGTCGTCGACGCCGAGGGGCGCTCGCCGTTCTGGGAAGCGGTCGGCCGGCCGTTCTTCCGTATGGACTTCAACGAGGCCGACCGCCTCTCGGCGATGGACTATCAGTTCATCTCCGACCTGCTGCCCACCCACCCCATCTACATGGACCTGCTGCCCAAGTCCGCGCGCGACGTGGTGGGGGTGGTGCACCCGGACGGGGAGGCGGCGCGCCGGCTGCTCGAGGCGGAAGGCTTTCGCTATCGCGGGCTGGTGGACGTGTTCGACGCCGGACCGCTGCTGACCGCGCTCAAGGAGCGCATCCGCACCTACCGCAAGAGCAGCCGCGTCGCCGTCCGCGTCGCCGAGCCGGGCGACGCGGCCACGCTCGCGATCCTCACCACGGAGCGGCTGCCCGACTTCCGCACGAGCTTCGCGCGCGTCGCGATCGACGGCGACGAGGCGCGCGTCAGCGAGGACGTTGCGCGCGCCCTCGACCTCGCCACGGGCGATCGCGCGCGGGTGTGGCCGTCGCCATGAGCGCGGGCGTCGGCATGCGCGGCGAGCTGCTCATCGGCGGCGCGTGGCGGGCGGGCGGCGGCAACGCCTTCGCCTCGCACGACCCCGCCAGCGGCGAGCCGATATGGACCGGCCGCGCCGCGGCGCCGGCCGACGTGGCCGCCGCGTTCGAGGCCGCGCGCGCCGCCTCCCGGGACTGGTCGCGCGCAAGCCTCGCGGAGCGCTCGCAGATCGCCCGGCGCTATCGCGATCTGGTGACGGAGCGCAAGGCCGAGCTCGGCGCCCTGATCGCGCGCGAGACCGGCAAGCCGCGCTGGGAGGCCGAGAGCGAGGCCGCCGCGATGGCGGCCAAGGTGGACATCTCGCTCGCCGCCTACGCGGCGCGCACGGGCGAGCACAGCGTCGACACCCCCTTCGGCCGCGCCGTGCTGCGCCACAAGCCCAACGGCGTGATGGCCGTGTTCGGCCCCTACAACTTCCCCGGCCACCTGCCCAACGGCCATATCGCGCCCGCGCTGATCGCCGGCGACGTCGTCGTCTTCAAGCCCTCCGAGCTCACGCCCGCGGTGGGGGAGGCGATGGCCGCGCTCTGGGGCGAGGCCGGGGCGCCGCCGGGCGTGATCAATCTCGTGCAGGGCGGCCCGTCCGTCGGCTCGGCGCTGCTGGCCGACGAGGAGGTCGACGGCGTCCTCTTCACCGGCTCGGCGACGACGGGCGCTTACATCCACAAGCTGTTCGGCGGGCGGACGGACGTGATTCTCGCGCTCGAGATGGGCGGCAACAACCCGCTCGTCGTCTGGGACGTGAAGGACGCCGCGGCCGCCGCGAGCCTGATCGTGCAGTCGGCGTTTCTCACCGCGGGGCAGCGCTGCTCGTGCGCGCGTCGGCTGATCGTCCCGGAGGGCGCCGCCGGCGACCGCGTCGTCGGGGCGACCGTCGCGCTCGCGCGGGCGGCGCGCATCGGCGCCTGGGACGAGGAGCCGCCGCCGTTCATGGGGCCGCTGATCGGCGCCGCGGCGGCGCAGAAGGTGCTCAAGGCGCAGGCCGATCTTCTCGACCTCGGCGCCCGCGCCGTGCTCGCGTGCGATCGCATCGCGGGGCGCTCGGGCGCGTTTCTCTCCCCGGGCGTCCTCGAGATGGGCGACGCGCGCGCGCCCGACGCGGAGGTGTTCGGGCCGCTGCTGCAGGTGACCCGCGCGGGCGATTTCGCCCAGGCGCTCGAGATCGCCAACGCGACCCGGTTCGGCCTCGCCGCCGGGCTAATCTCCTCTCCGACGACAGAGCATTGTGGGATGAGTTCGTCCGCGATGTCCGCGCGGGCGTCGTGAACTGGAACCGGCCCACGACGGGGGCGGCGTCGAACCTGCCGTTCGGCGGCCCCGGCCTCTCGGGCAACCACCGTCCCGGCGCCTGGTACGCCGCCGACTACTGCGCCTACCCGGTGGCGAGCCAGGAGGCGGACGCGGTCGTCCCGATCGCCGCCCACGGCCTGCCGGAGCCGCGCAAGCCATGACCGCCGTGGAGGCCAACTACGACGGCCTGATCGGCCCGACCCACAACTACGCCGGCTTGAGCGCGGGCAATCTCGCCAGCGCGGCCCACGAGGGCCAGGTGGCCAATCCGAAAGAGGCCGCGCTCCAGGGACTCGCGAAGATGCGGCGGCTCATGGAGCTGGGGCTCGTGCAGGGCGTCCTGCCGCCCCAGGAGCGGCCCGCGATCTGGCGGCTTCGAGAGCTCGGCTTTCAGGGCTCGGACGAGGTGATCCTGTCGGCAGCCTGGCGCGCGGATCCGGCGCTCGTGCGCCGGATCTCTTCCGCGTCCTCGATGTGGGCGGCGAACGCCGCGACCGTGAGCCCGTCCCCGGACACGGCGGCCGGCCGGCTGCACGTCACGCCGGCCAATCTGGTCTCGATGCCGCACCGCGCCATCGAAAGCGCCGAGACGGCGCGCGCCCTCCGCGCGGCGCTCCCCGATCCCGAGCGCTTCGCCGTCCACCCGCCGCTGCCCGCGCACGCCGACTATGCGGACGAGGGCGCGGCCAACCACATGCGGCTGTGCGCCGAGCATGGCGCGCCAGGGGTGGAGATCTTCGTCTACGGGCGTTCGGCTTACGAGCCGGCCGGCGGCCTGAGGTTCCCCGCGCGCCAGACCTTGCAGGCGTGCCAGGCGGTCGCCCGGCGGGCGGGGCTCGACCCGAGGCGCACGGTGTTCCTGCGCCAGTCGGCCGCCGCGATCGACGCGGGCGCCTTCCACAACGACGTGGTCGCCGTCAGCGCCGAGCGGACTCTGCTCTTCCACGAGCAGGCGCTCGCCGACAAGGAGGCCGCCCTCGAGGCCGTNNCTTCGCCGACAAGGAGGCCGCGCTCGAGGCCGTCCGCCGCGCGGCCGAGGGGCTGTTCGAGCCCGTCTTCATCGAGATCCCCGCCGCCGACGTGCCGCTCGCGGACGCGGTGCGCTCCTACCTCTTCAACGCCCAGATCGTCCGGCCGCCGGGAAACAACGCTCAGATTCTCATCGCGCCGGTGGAGGCGCAGGAGACGGAGTCGGCCCGACGGGTCTGCGAAGCGTTGGCGGCGGGCGACGGTCCGATCGGCGAGGTGGTCTACACGGATCTTCGCCAGAGCATGCGCAACGGCGGCGGCCCCGCGTGCCTCCGGCTGCGCGTCGTGCTGACGGANNTGACGGACGCGGAGCGCGCGGCGGTCAATCCCGCGATGCTGCTCAACGCGGGCGCTGCACGACCGTCTCGTCGCCTGGGTCGAGCGCCACTATCGCGACGCGCTCGCGCCCGACGACGTGGGCGATCCGGCGCTCATGCGCGAGAGCCGCGAAGCGCTCGACGCGCTGACGAGGCTCCTCGGGCTGGGGGGGAGCTTCTACGCCTTCCAGCGCTCGTAGGGTGGATTGAGCTTGCGAGATCCTCCATCGCCGCGAAAGCGACGAGCAGCGGAAGTGCGCTTCGCTCATGGCGGCTTTCGCAAGCTCAATCCACCTACAGCAATCCGGCTTCCTCGATGATCGCTCTCAAAGGCGCGATCCCTGGGCCGTAACGCCGCCATCGTCCGACGGACCGGGCGTGGATCTGCGAGCGCACCTGCACCGAGCTCGCCGTCGCCACGGGGCTTTCGTTCTCGTGGAACCGGACGCAGCGCTCGTCCCACGGCAGCGCGCACCGCTCGAGCAGACGGCGGACCTGCCCGTCGAGATCGGCGACGAGATCCTCGTAGGTCGCCTCGACGAAGCGGTCGGGCGGCAGCGTCTCGCGCCACAGCTCCATGAGCCGCTCGAACGCCACGACGTAGCGGCCGGCGTCCTCGAGGTCATAGGCGTAGTTGTAGTAGGAGAACGACGTCGCGAACAGCTGACGGTAGTTGCTCAGCGCGGCGTCCATAGGGTCGCGGCGTAAACGGATGATCCGCGCGCTCGGCAGCGCGCGATGGATGAGCGCCGCGTAGAAGAAGTTGAGCGGCATCTTGTCGACGAAGCGAGGGCTGGCGCCGACGACCCGGCGCGCGCTCGCCTCGTACGCCCGCCCGATCGCGCCGAGATCGAGCGACGCGGCGGCGTCGAGCGTCTCCGCGTCGAGCACCAGGCTCGAGCGCGTCCCCGCGGCGCGCTTGAGGAGGAGCGCGAAGTCGGTGAGCTCCCCGGCCGAGGCGACGGCGGGATGGCTCGAGAGGATGCGGTCGACGAGCGTCGTGCCCGTGCGGGGCAGGCCGACCACGAAGATCGGCGCGATCGAGTCGTGCCCGGCGCCGGACGCGGCGATCGAGGCCGTGCGCGCCGCCGCGGCGAACAGCGCCTCGTCGTCGGCGAAGCGGTAACCGAGCGCGCGGCGCTTGCCCGCCTTGGCCTTGCCGAGCCATGCGAGCGCGCGGTCGTAGTCGCCCAGGTCCTCGTAGGACTTCGCGATGGCGTGCCCCAGGTGGAGGGCGGCGTCGGGCTCCGCTCTCCGGGACCGATAGAGCGCGCGAAGCGCCTCGAGCTCGTTGTTCTCGGCGGTCTGACGGGCGAGGCCGACGATCGAGGCGAGCGCCTTGACGTGGCGCGGGTCGAGCGCGAGCACGCGCCGATACGCCGACTCCGCGGCGGCGAAGTCGCCCAGGAACTGCTCGGCGGCGCCGAGATTGTAGAGGTAGCTCGGCTGGCTCGGATCGCGGGCGGCGGCGCGGCGAAAGAGCTCCGCGGCGCGCGCATGATCGCCGGTACGCGCNNGCGCGCGTAGACCACGCCGATGGTGTCGAGCGTATGCGCATCGCTCGGCGCGAGGGCTGCGGCGCGGTCGGCGGCCGCGCGCGCGTCGTCGGGGCGGGAGAGCGCGGTCAGGCACTTCGCGCGGTGGGCGTGGCTGCGCGCGTCCTCTCCGTCGTGCGCGATCGNNAGCTCGAGGGCCTTGGCGTAGTTGCCGTGATCCGCGGCGAGGACGCCCAGGAGCGCGAAGGCGCGGGCGCGTCGCGGATCGCGCTTCAAGACCTCGAGGCACAGCGCGTGCGCGCCGCGGAAGTCGCGGCGCGCGAGACGCGCCTCGGCGTCGTCNNGAGATCGTCCGTTCCGATCATACCCTACGCCCCGCGGTTTGAGCCGCCGAAGATGTGACTGAAAAGTCGCGGCGCGACCAATAGTTGAACGCTTCCCGAATTTGGCACTGCACGGCGATTGGAGCGACTCGTGACGCGGGGCACAATTCCATGCGCCAAAGATGAAAGCTAGGAGGGTTGGTGATGACGGCGTCGATGAGCTGGAGGCGGCGGGTCCTGTGGGGATCGGCCAGCGCGATCGTCCTGGCCGCCGCCCAAGGCGGCTTCCGGGCCCCCGTCTCGGCGCAAGACGAGGCGGCCGAGCGCGAGGTCATCGTCGTGACCGGCACGCGGCGCGAGGCGGGCATCCAGGACGTGCCCGTCAACATCGCCGCCGTCGGGTCTGCAGAGATCGAGGAGCTCAATCTCGGCAACCTGTCCGACATCACCAATCTCGTGCCGGGCGTGTTCATCGTCGACCAGGGCTCCCGCGCGGGCAGCCAGATCGTGTTCCGCGGCCTCAACGCCGACCCCATCGGACCGTCCGAAGGCATCGGGAACGGCAACAACGGCGGCGGCACGGTCGGCACGTACCTGGGCGAAATCCCGTTCTACGTCGACCTGCGGCTCAACGACATGGACCGGGTCGAGTTTCTGATCGGACCCCAAGGCACGCTCTACGGCTCGGGCACGCTCGGCGGCGCGGTCCGCTACATCCCCAACCGTCCGGACTTCGACGGCGCCTATTACTCTGTGCGCGGCGACACCTACGCCTACTCGGAGGGCGACGGCGTCAGCTACGACGTGGGCTTCACGGCAAACATGCCGTTGAGCGACACCTTCGCGATCCGCGGGTCGCTCGACTATCTCGACGACACGGGCTTCATCGACCAGCCCTTCATCGTCAACGAGATCGGCGTGTCGAACCCGGACGTGGTCTTCGCCGACCCGGCCACCTTCGCCGCCAACCTCCATCGGGTGGAGGACACGAACTGGGAGCAGACGCTCTCGGGCCGCATCGGGCTGCGCTGGCGGCCCAACGCGATGCTCGACGCGAACCTGACCTACTACTACCAGGATCAGGAGGCCGGCGGGCGCAGCATCTCGAGCTGGCGCGGCACGGTGGGCGCGGGCAAGTACGAGAACGCCAAGCGCGTGCTCGAGCCCAACGACCGTGAGAACCAGCTCCTGGCGCTCGAGGTCATCGCCGACCTGGGCTTCGCCGAGCTCACCTCCGCGACCGGATACTCCGAGTTCGACGAGCGCGGGCAGCGCGACCAGAACGACCTGCTGATCACGCTCGAGTACAGCTACGAGGCGTTTCCGGGCTTCACCGCGTTCACGCTGGAGGAGCGCAACGACGAGATCTTCAACCAGGAGGTCCGTCTCGTCTCCACGACCGACGGCCCGTTCTCGTGGATCGTGGGCGCCTTCTACAATCGTCAGTACAGCTACGGAGTCTCGAGCGAGTTCACGCCCGGCTACGACCAGTTCGCGGTCGACAACTTCGGCGGCGTGGCTTTGAGACCGGACAGCCTGGAATACTATTCCGTCGACGACTCGGAGCTGACCGAGCAGGCGATCTTCGGCGAGATCGGCTACGACATCACCGAGCGCTGGAACGTGACCGTCGGCGCGCGCTGGTACGACTACGACCTCAAGACCCTGAGCTCGGTCGACTTCCCGCTCTTGAACACGGTCTTCTTCGACGATCCGCCGGACCAGATCCTCACCGAGTTCGAGGAGACCGGCCAGTCCGACGACGGCTACCTGTTCAAGTTCAACACGTCTTACGACGTGACCGACGACATCCTGGCTTACCTCACGGTGAGCGAGGGCTACCGCATCGGCGACAACAACGGCCTCGCGCCGTGTCCCGATCCGATCCCGCCGAACCAGGGCGCCTGCGCCCTGCCGTTCGAGGAGCAGTACTTCCCCGACAGCACGACCAACTACGAGATCGGCGCGCGCACGGAATGGCTCGACGGCAGGCTCCTGCTCAACGGCGCCGCCTACTTCATCGAGTGGACCGATCCGCAAGTCTCGTCCGCGACCGTGAACGCGAACATTCCGATCACGATCAACGGCGAGGGCGCGGAGTCGCGCGGCTTCGAGCTGTTCTTCGACGCGGCGCTCACCGACAGCTTCTCGCTGCGCGGCAGCTACGGCTACAACGACACCGAGCTGACCGATCCGGTGCCGAATCTCATCCGCACGACGCCGGGGGACTCCCCGCCGACCGTGCCCGCCGGCGAGCAGTGCATCGACGGGGCCATTCCGCCGAACGTCTTCTTGCCGGGCGATCCCGCGCCGTCGCGGTTCGCCTCGTGCTTCGACGACGGGGAGGCCGGCGATCGCCTGCCCGGCTATCCCCACAACATGTTCAGCCTGTACGCGAACTACACGACGCCGGTCGCCGGCGGCGACCTCGACTTCGACTACAGCATCTTTGCGATCTCCGACGTGCTGACGCGGACGGGCGGGCGCGGCGGATCGCTCGAGCTCGACGCCTACGACCGCCACAACGCGTCGGTGTCGTACTCGCAGGCCGGATGGACCCTGACCGCCTACGTCGACAACATCTTCGACTCGTTCGACGAGACGGGGGCCATCAGCACCGAGCGGACCAACGCCGTCCTTCAGGACATCGACGGCGATCCGGTGTTCGTGCGCGCGTTCGCCACCAACATACTGCCGCCGCGGTCCTACGGGATCCGCTTCACCTACGACTTCGGCGGCTAGGGCTCCCGGGGACGGGAGGACCAGGGGCGGGCGCGGCAATGCGGGGGGTCGCGTCCGCCCTACATCGCGGTGGTCCTTACAGGCCCATCGCGAAGCGGATCAGCGCGGCCGCAGCCGCGACGACGGCCACGCCCGCGGCCCAAAGGCCGACGAACCAGGCGAGCTTCCTGAGCCGCGCGCGCATCAGTGATATCCCGCCTCGGGATCGACCTTGCCGCGGAACACCCAGTAGGCGTAGCCGGTATAGGCCAGGATCAGCGGCAGCAGCACCAGCGCGCCGACCAGCATGAAGCCGAGGCTGTTGTCCGGCGCCGCGGCTTCCCAAATGGTCACCTCCCTCGGGACGACATAGGGAAAGAGGCTCACCCCGAGCCCGGCGAAGCCCAGCAGATAGAGCGCGAGCGTCAACGGGAAGGGCAGCGCCTCGCGCTTCGTCCTGAGCGCCCACAGGAGCGCCAGCGCGAGCGCCGCCGTGAGCGTCGGCACCGGCCACAGGAAGGCGATCCCCGGCAGGGTGAACCAGCGGCGCGCGATCTCCTCGTCGAGGAAGGGCGACCAGACGCTCACCGCGAACAGCGCCGCGAACGTGGCGAAGGCGAGCGGCCAGGCGAGGCGGTAGACTCGCGCCTGCAGGGCGCCCGAGGTCTTCCAGATCAGCCAGCCGGCGCCCAGCAGGCCGTAGCCCGCCACGAGAGCCGCGCCGGTGAGGACGCTGAACGGCGTCAGCCAGTCGAACCAGCCCCCTGAATACGCGCGGCCTTCGACGGCTATGCCTTGGACGAAGGCGCCGAGAACTACGCCTTGAGCGAAGGCGGCCGCGATCGAGCCCCAGGCGAAGCCGCGGTCCCACCACGCCTCGTGCGCCTTGTCCCGCCAGCGGAACTCGAACGCCACGCCGCGGAAGATCAGCCCAA
>JABAOG010016452.1_pt1 | contig 15633 bp, 16 predicted proteins | sample 7062131 | NCBI WGS metagenome assembly JABAOG01 (sample SAMN14538629, study PRJNA623070) | marine sediment metagenome | biome: marine biome [ENVO:00000428]; feature: marine pelagic biome [ENVO:01000023]; material: deep marine sediment [ENVO:00002113] | place: India: Arabian Sea | collected...
AACGGTCGCTAAGGATGTCACGGCCGTCCACGAAACCCTCATCCATCCCGAACGGTGCGCCTACAACCCTGACAATGTCAAGCTCCTCTCCGGCACCGACTCAACCAAGGACAACATTTTGGACGCCCTCATCTGGCTGACCGATAAAGTTAAAGCCGACAAAAATGCCACCGCCATCCTCTACTACTCCGGTCACGGCTGGGTCGACAAATCAAACAATAAATACTACCTTATCCCGTACGATATCGCGGACCGCAGCAAGCTCATACGCTATGCGCTGTCCGCCCAGGATTTCACCGACCTCATCGGCGAAATCAACGCCAAGCGGATGCTGGCTATCCTGGACTGCTGCCATGCGGCCGGGATGGATGTTAAAAGCATTGATTCCACCGGCATTGGCGAGCGGAAAGCTGTTCCGGCCGCTTTCCCGGTAGACCTGCCTCAAACCAAGGCCATCCCCGAGTACAAGGGCGCCCCCGGCGCTAAAGCCGTCAGTGACTTGCTCGAAGGCGAAGGCCGGGCGGTTCTGAACTCTTCAACCGGCAGCGAATATTCCTGGACGCGGGCAGACGGCCGTATGAGCCTCTTTACCTACCATCTCATCGAAGCCCTCACCGGCCACTCCCCGCACGACGATGATGACAAAGTCGTTTTCGTTACCGATGTCATGAGCTGGGTCACCCGGCAGGTTAAAAAATCGGCCGCTTCCCTGGGCGTCACCCAGACCCCGGTCATGCGCACTTCCGGCGTCTTCCCTATCGCCCAACTTATTGGCGGCGAAGGCGTCGCCACCTCTAAAGGCGTCCAACCACCCGACCCCCTGGAACATCTATCCACGCCGACTGCCGGCCCTGTGACTACCTTCAACCAGGAAGGCCAGACCATTCACGGCAAACAATATAATGTTGGCAGCGTTGAGGGTGAAAACGTCCATTTTGGCGATAATATTGACACCGGTGGCGGCGCTCATGTTAGTGGCGGCGTCCAAACCAGCGGCGGTGACTTCGTCGGCCGGGACAAAAACATCTATGGCGACGAAGTCAAAGGCGACAAGTTCACCGGTGACAAGGTTGCCGGCGATAAAGTCGAAGGCAATAAGTTCAGCGGAATCTCCATGGAAGGGGTGGACCGCAGCGCGGTCAGCTTTGGCGGAGACGCCACGGTCAATAATACAGAAGGCGACCAGATAAGCGTGGGCGACATCAGCGGCTCCAGCGGCATTGCCATTGGCCGGGAGTCACAGGCTAATGTCACTACTACCCCGGCCCAACAAGGCGGCAGTGGTTCCAATCTGGCGGCCGTCTTTGCCCCCCTCCAGCGCCGGGTGGCCCAACAGTCGCCCGACCATGTCCGTTTGGTCAACGAACTCAAAGACCAGGTCGCTCTCGGGGCCGGCGCCAGCGACAAAGCACTGGCCAGATTGATTCAAGAACTGGCCAATCACGTTCCGGCCGTCAAACCGGCCATTATTGCCACATTCCAACATCCGGCCGTTTCTCCCTTTGTCGGTCCCATCAGTGAATTTGCTTTGGAAACGTTGGAAGACTGACGAAGTTGAAGAAGCCAGGCTTTGTTAGAAAAGCCTGGCTTCTTGAAATATGACCTCTGACCCCATTGAAACCATCAAAACAGCCGAACGCCAACTCGCCACCGCCCATCTGACCCTCGACCTGGAGACCATCGACCGGCTACTCCACCCTGACTACCTTATTCTCCAGCCCGACGGCCGTTTTGAAACCAAAGCCGATGTGCTGGCCTCTTACGGCAGCGGGGAGCGACATTGGGATACGGCCGAAGTCGACCAGCTCAAAGTCCGCCTGTATGGCAGCGCCGCCATCGTCACCGGCCGCTGGCAGGCTACCGGCCTTAACAGCGGCAATCCCTTCGACTACGGCGCCCACTTCATCTCTACATGGCTATACGAAGACGGCCGTTGGCAAAACATCGCCTACCAATCCTCAGAAATCAGTTAAATCACTATTCTAAAGTCGAATGACCCCCCTCTTGGCCTGAACAAGAAAAATCAATCACGCCAACCAGATACACAAGTGTATCGTGACTTATATCTGTATTTATATAGTTATACATTGAGCGAATGACCCATCCCCTTACAATAAGGCCGATAGATGTCGAAAATCATCCATTTTTACAGAGTATCCGTTGAATCTCTCTGTAGACTTATGTTTTTCGGTATCTTTCAGCTAAGTCCATAGCGTAAGAAACAAAATTCTGAACGCTTACTTTACAGATAGTACGGAAGGAGAAAAAGAAAATAAATGATACAAAAAAAGCTTAGAATCAAGACAACTTTAATCGCAGCCGTCTTCTTGCTGCTGGTTGCTTTAACCGGCTGCAATACCGCTGCGGAAGAGGTTCAGCCTGAAGCGGTGGCCACAGAGGTCGGTCAAGAAGCGGAAGAACTATCCGAAAGAAGCCCAAAACTATGTTGATCAGGCTCGCGAATCGCTGGCGACTGCGCTGGACGAAGACCAGAACCTGATCGAACTGGAGAGCATCACCGAGCCGCCAAATGAGGATTCCCCCTATATTGTCCGGCTGACCATCGGTGACACAACTTACGAATTCCATGGCCAGGACAATGAAATCCTGCCTGTTTCGGATTTGGTAGAGGAAGTCTCTCAAGAAACAGACCCGACGGTTCACACGGAGGCCGACCTGGTTTCCCTGTTAGAAGACGCGGGCGCTAACGTCGCCCTTAGCACTGAGCAAATTGTCGCGGTCGATATTCTTTCAATACCCGGCCATATCATCTTTGTAGACGGTGAAGAGCTCCAGCTATATATCTATGATACGGCCGACGCCGCTATGGCCGACGCCGAGCGCATTTCGCCGGACGCCTCCGAGATTGCCCCTGAAGCAGTGGGCGACGACACCCCCACTATTGTGGATTGGGACGGCCAGCCTCACTTCTATCGCTGGGACAACATGATCGTCCTCTATGTTGGTGAAAATAGCGAGATGCTGAATAGGCTAGAAACCTTATTAGGTGAACCTATCGCCGGTTAAAGTTAAAAAGCGAATAACGCTATGCAAAAAGAGGAAAATATCTATATTTCCAAAGCGCTTTTCTCGTGAAGATTTGAAAACACCCGGCGACTAGGCGTTCAATTAAGGATCATTAGAAAATCGGCCGTCCGCTGTCCAATCTTATCCCAACTAAACAATCCGGCAGTCCGGGCGGCCCCCTTTCCCAGTTTTTGAGCGAGGGGAGGATTTTCGGCCAGACGCTGAATGGCTGCTGCCAGCGCCGGCGGATCGGCTACCGGCACATACCAGATATTCTCCCCCTGGCTCAGCTCCGGCACAGGCAGCGGTGGTTCGGTTGTGATAACCGGGCGTCCGTGAGCCAGGGCCGCCATTAACGTTCCCCGCCGCAAGGAAACGCCGTCCCGGTAAGGCATCACCATCATGTCGGCCGCATGCAGATAGGCTGACACAGCCCGGTCCGGCAAAAAGCCGCTCCAATGTACCCGCTCCTGAAGATTTAAGGTAACGACTTCCTCCCTCAGCCCGGCCAGAAAAGCGGCATTGTTACCGGTATCGCTGCTGCCGGTCTGCCCCCCAATAAAGACCAGGTGAAAACGGCCGTCTAACTTCGCTAATGCCTGCAACAACGTATCCGCCCCCTTACTCTCGTTCAAAAAGCCAAAATAGCCCAACAGGCAGTCATCCGTTTTGAGAGCCAACTCCCGGCGAACGGCCGCAGTTTCGGCCGTGTCCGGCGGATGAGTGGTAATGTTACTGCCAATCGGAATGCGGCAAACCCGGTTTTCAGACACTCCGGCCCGGAGCAATTCTTGTTCATCCGATTGGTTGGTGACGATCACGCCTTCGGCCGAACGGGCCAGATGGTAGACCACCCACCGCCGCAGCCGGCCCGCTTTGGGGAAGAGATACGGCACCCGCAAATCGTGAAAGGTCACCACTGTCTGACACATGCCCCGCAAACGCCAGGGCAAAAAGTTAATCGCCGGAACCCGCATATCAAAAGCGGCCGCCTGGTATTGAATATTGATAACATCCAGGTCATGCCGTTCTACAATGTCGGCAATAGTCCCCATTGCCCCCCACCACCAGCGGCGCATGCGGGGGTGCAGCTGGCCGTACGCCACCTCAACCGGCTCTTGCAAGGTCCACCAACGCCGGTCATCTGAAGACGGCCGAGCTTCGCGGCTGGTAATCACGTGAATTTCATGCCCAGCCGCATCCATCGCTTTGGCCAACTCCTGGGTAAAAGCCCCCACCCCACCCTCCATTGGCGGATACTCGCCGGTTACAAAGCCAATCTTAAGGGGCACGTCTATCACTAGAAGCCAGACTTTTTAAAAAAGCCTGGCTTCTGCCAACCTCTACAACAAAAACTCATTCGGGTCCGGCAGCGGATGGCCGCGCCATTTCAAAAGCGCATAGGCATAAGCCCGCTGCAGCAATTCCTGGTCGGGACTTCCAACCTCTCCCGGAGCGGCGTCAACTTGCTCGCCCTGCCCGACATCCCACAGCGCCTGATCATCCAAGACATTCAACGCCAGCAATGATTGATGATACTTATCTGGTATTTTTTGCAAGGAAGGCGGCATGCCGGTCCGGATCGATTGGAGAATAACCTCTTCCAATGTCCAACCGGACGCCTCGGCCACATCACTTAATCGCTCGTGTACTGAATCTGGTAGTCGAATCGTAACCGCTTTTTCAGACATCTATCACCTCGTTAAAATCCTAAAAACAGCTGTAATTGGGTAACAAAATAATGGGTTCGAGCCAATTATCAGGTCACCGGCAAACTACATGCCGGTATCCAACCATTTACAAGCCGGTGTCCGGCCATTATCCTTTCACTCAATATCCCGCCGGTTTCAACCCCGACCGGATTACCTGCCAATAGGCCCGGACACGCTGGCGGCGCAAGTCTCGTTTGTGGCCGACCAGTCCTTTGAACATTTCCAGACCCAACTGCCAACTATAATTTAACAACAAAAAGAGGCGTAGCACAATGGTTACTATCCTACCATGATATTTGCGAAAGTAGCGCAGTTTGGCCCGCTGAAAGTTAATATGACGGGCGGTGACGGCCTGTTCGCTGCTTTTGCCCTCGTAATGGACCACTTTGGCCACCGGTAAATAGACCACCCGCCACCCGGCCATTTTAATCCGTTTACACCAATCCAGCTCTTCTGAATACATGAAATAATCAGCGTCCAGGGGGCCAACTTGTTCCAGGACCGCCCGCCGGGTCATCAAACAGGCACCTTTGACCCAATCGACATCGGCCGTTTCCTCATCAGCCAAATCCTCTGTGTAATAGCGGCGCAAAATGCTTTTCGGGGCCATCGGCTGGAGCCAGGTGCTTTCAAAAAAGGCCGTCGCCACCGTCGGGAAACGCCGCCGCGAAGATTGCACCGTCCCATCCGGGTTTAGCAGCTGCCCGCCCACCACCCCAACATCCGGGTGGGCTTCCAGGAAAGCGACCATCGCTGCCAGGGCATCGCCCACCACTTCGGTGTCAGGGTTCAACAGCAGCAGGTAACGGCCGTTCGCCGCCGCCAGCCCAATATTGTTCCCCCTGGGAAAACCCACATTGTCCTCCCTGGCAATCAGCCTGACCCGGGGAAACTGCTCCCGCACCATCTCCGGGCTGCCATCCGAAGAGCCGCTGTCCACCACAATTGTCTCCAGCGACAGCGCCCCCCGCCCGGCCTCAATCGAAGCCAGGCAGGCTTGCAGAAGCGCCTTTACATTCCAGCTAACAATGATAATCGAGAGGTCAACCGGCGGCTCAGACAAGGCGCTCCCCAAACAGGCGGTTGGCATTCTCAGTCGTTTGTTGGACAATTTCGGCCGTTGTCAGACCCCGAACCTCGGCAATTTTTTCGGCCACATAGGCGACATAGGCCGGTTCGTTGCGCTTGCCCCGTCGCTGTTGAGGGGCCAGGAACGGAGCGTCCGTCTCGACCACCAGCCGGTCCAGCGGAACCCGGGCCACCACCGCCCGCAGGTCGTCCGCCTTTTTATAGGTCACCGGGCCGGTAAAGCCCAGGTAGTAGCCCATCTCCAGCGCTTTTTCGGCCGTTTCCCAACCGGCCGAAAACGAATGCAATACCCCCGGAACGGTTCGACCTTGCAGCGGCGACCCGGCCAGCAGCCGCAGCACATCCTCATCCGACTCCCGGTTGTGGATGATAACCGGCAAGTCTAATTCGGCCGCCAGGGCCAACTGCCCTGACAAAGCCTGGTGCTGCACATCTTTGGGCGAATGGTCCCAATAATAGTCCAGACCAATCTCCCCAATCGCCACCACCTTCTCATGCCGGGCAAAAGAGCGGAGGCCCTCCACCCAGCTATCCTGCCAGCCGGCCGACGAATTGGGATGAACGCCAACGGCGGCATAGACCGGCTCAAATTGTTCCGTCAGGGCCAGAACGGTCGGGCAGTTGTCAAGATCTATAGCCGGCACCACAATCCGTTCAACGCCGGCTGCCAGCGCCCGTTCAACAACTGCTGCCCGGTCTTCGTCAAAGCGGTCGAAGTCGAGGTGACAGTGGGTGTCAATCAGCATGATTGTCAATCAACATGATTGTCAACCGGCATTATTCCGGCGGCGCGAAATCCATTTCTCCACCTCAATGGCCCAGAAGACAACGGTACTTAAGAGCAGGCTAATTAAAAGCTCTTCCCTTGAGAGGTCGACAGTGGAAAAGAACCCTTGGAGTGGTTCCCAGTAAACGACAGCCATCTGAAGCAAAAAGGTTGAAAGAACGGCCGCTACCATCGGTTTGTTGGAGAGCAGCCCGATTTTGAACAACGAGTCCCGGTTCGAACGAATGGCCAAGGCGTTGCCCATCTGGGCCAATGTCAGCGTCGTAAAGACCATCGTCTGCCAGACACTGCCCGCCTCACCTTCCGACATCGGCCGACCGCTGCTGTTCCAGACAAAATAACCGACCGCCAGCGAAACTATCCCCATCAGGATACCGACCCATATGATTTGACGGCCGATACCCCGGCTAAAGACACTCTCATTGGGATGGAACGGCGACCGCTTCATTGTCCCCCGTTCGGCCGGTTCTACCGAGAGAGCCAGCCCCGGCAGCCCATCCGTCACCAGGTTTATCCACAAAATTTGAAGCGGTAAAAGGGGCAGCGGCATGCCCAACAAGGGGCCGACCAGCATCACCCAAATCTCGCCGGTATTACTGGACAGGATATATTTGATAAATTTGCGGATATTGTCATAGATGGTGCGCCCCTCGGCCACCGCCGCCACAATCGTCGCAAAATTATCATCCAGCAAGACCATATCGGCCGCTTCCTTAGAAACGTCGGTGCCGGTAATGCCCATGGCGATCCCGATATCGGCTTTCTTCAAGGCCGGGGCATCATTCACCCCGTCACCGGTCATGGCCACCACCTCACCTCGTTCCTGGAAGGCGTTGACAATATTCAGCTTATGCTCCGGCGACACCCGGGCAAAGACAGAGACTTCTTCCACCTTGTTTTTCAATTCCTCATGGGAAATGGTCGCCAGATCGCGGCCGGTCAACTTTTTGCCGTTGCGGGTAATATCCAGCTCTTCGGCAATATGGAGTGCTGTTAAGGGGTGGTCGCCGGTAATCATCACTGGCCGGATACCGGCCGAACGGCTAGTCTCAACCGCTTCCTTGACCTCCGGCCGGGGCGGGTCTAACATGCCAATCAGGCCGACGAAGATTAATTCATCCTCTAACTGCTCTTCTTTGCCCTGGGGCGGCCGTTCCTGAACCGGCCGGAAGGCAACCCCCAACACCCGCTGACCTTTCTTGGCCATGCGTTCATTCGTTTCCAGAATCCGCTGCCGCATATCCGCGTCCAGCGGCACTTCCTCATCGCCAACCCAGACCCCGTCACTGATTTCCAACAAGCTGTCAATGGCCCCTTTTGAAAAGGCCACATAGGGAGCGTCTCGCCAGGGAGATGTGGATTCTTCCGGCTCAATGGTGGGCTGGTGGAGGGTCAACATTCGCTTGCGCTCTGAGGAAAACGGCGCTTCGCCAATGCGGGGCCAGCGTTCGTCCAATTCCCCTTTCATAATACCAACCTGGGCCGCCGCTACCACCAGCGCCCCTTCGGTCGGGTCGCCCATGGCCCGCAAATCGCCGCTGCCATCCTTCGAGGGTTGCAGGACGGCATCGTTGCACAACGCGGCCGCTTTCAACAGCAGCCCTAGACTTCTCACCGGCTTGCGGACTTCAGGCTTCGTTTCAGCATCCAAAACAGGTACGCCATTTTCGGTGATGGCATCCAGGTCTTGTGTTTCCCNNCATCCCCGGCTTTGACATTGATTTCCAGGTAGCTGTCGCCGAGGGCAAGGGCGGCGGCCGCCAGGCGGTTTTCGGTCAGGGTGCCGGTCTTATCGGAGCAAATAACCGTCACCGACCCCAGCGTTTCCACCGCCGGGAGTTTGCGAATGAGGGCATTTCGGCGGAGCATACGCCGGGACCCAAGCGCCAGCGTAATCGTCACCACCGCCGGCAGTCCTTCCGGAACGGCCGCCACCGCCATACTGATACCGGTCTGAAACATGATGAGTAAATCTGTGCCCCGCACGACGCCCAACACAAAGACAATGGCAATAATTGCCAGCGTGGCCCAGGCCAGCGATTTGCCCAGTCTGTCCAGCCGCCTTTGTAAGGGAGTCGGTTCCCGTTCCACCGACTGGATCATTTCAGCAATGCCGCCCAACTGGGTATTCATGCCGGTTTCGGTGATGGCCACCTGGCCTCGGCCGTAGGTGACGACGGTGCCCATGAAAACCATATTAAAGTGGTCGCCCAGCGGCCGGTCGTCCCCAGCCAACACGGCGGGCGATTTTTCCACCGGCTCCGATTCCCCGGTCAGGGCCGCTTCCTCAACCCGCAAATTGATGCTTTCAACGATTCGGCCGTCGGCCGGGACTTTATTCCCCGCTTCCAACAGTACAATATCACCGGGAACCAGGTCGCGGGCTGAGATTTCGACTACCTCGCCCGCGCGCCGCACCCGGACCGTTGGTACGGCCAGCTTTTTCAGGGCCGCAATGGCCTGCTCGGCCCGGTATTCCTGGGTAAAACCCAGAATGGCGTTCATAATGACAATCGCCATAATGACGATGGTATCTTCCACTTCCCCCAAAGCGGCCGAAACCAGTCCGGCTAATATCAGGATAACCACCAGGATGCCGGTCAACTGCTCCCACAAAATAACCCAGGGACTTTTGATGCCGCGCTCAATTAATTCATTCGGGCCGNNTTAACCTGGTCTGAAGACAATCCTTTTTGCCGGTCTGTCTGCAGCGCGTCCAGCACATCAGGCACTTCAGTCTGATACCATTCAGTCATTTATATTCCTCTTCGTTGTTGGTGTGTTGAAAATTTCACCCGTCAAAAGCCCACGTGGCGCATATTCGGCCGCTTTCCATTCCAGCACAATCTCAATTCGGGGAAGTTTTAGGTGATGCGTAACGGGTAAAACAAGCGCCTACAGCATCACTCGGGACCAATTTACTGTAGGCGTCATTCCTTCTTTTTTTATGACACAACCGATATTATAGCACAACTAAATAAGTTGGTAACTCATGTTAGGCGATATTATTAGTAAGACTACAATTGTCTCGGATTGATTCAGCCATATCATCAAAGAATTGCCAGACTTTTGTAGGCTCACTGGCGGAACATCAATTGGTAAGAAAGGCTACCCGATATTTGCCCCTCTCAGCTATAATGGGAAGCTGACCTTACACAACAGTAATTCCAAGCTGGTCAATTCAAAAGGAGATTACATGACAAACACCTACATTCCTGAACGAGCGATGATGATTTATGCCCACCCCGATGACGTTGAATTTTCATGTGGGGCAACGGCCGCTTTTTGGGCCAGACATGGCTGCGAAAATATCTACGTCGTCATCACCGACGGCAATGTCGGCAGCCACGAAGAAGATATGACCATGGACAAGCTTATTGAGACCCGGCGCAACGAACAACGGGCCGCGGCCGAGGTGGCTGGGGCGAAGGAATGTATTTTCCTGGGCTACCATGATGGTCTATTGGAACCAACCCTGGAACTTCGCAAACAGTTGGTTCGCCTTATTCGGACCTACAAGCCCAATGTGGTTGTTTGCGGCGACCCAACCCAATTTTTCCCGAATGAGAACCGCATCAACCATCCTGACCACCGGGCAGCGGGAACGGCCGCCATTGACGCCACTTTCCCGGCGGCCGAAATGAACCTCCTCTACCCCGACCTGGAGGCGGAAGGGCTACGAGGCCATAAGGTCAACTACGTCTACATTAGCAATCCACGCCAGGACCCTAACTTTTTTGTTGACATCAGTGAGACGATTGAAGTAAAAATTGAGGCGCTGAAGCAGCATGTCAGCCAGCTAGGCGACTGGGAACTGGAAGAACCGATAAAAAATTGGGGCAAAGAAATCGGAAAGAAAGTTGGCTTTAACTATGCAGAACGATTTTTGCGAATTACGCTGAAAGACCCCCATGAAGAACGGCCGGAAACAGCAGAGGATATGGATGACTAAAACTTATATTCCCCCCCGGGCGATGTTTATTTTTGCCCACCCGGATGATATTGAATTTGTGGCGGGTGGAACGGCCGCCCTGTGGGCCAAACATGGCAGCGAAATCGTCTACGTCATGGTCACCGACGGCAACGTTGGCAGCCATGAAGAAGAGATGACCACTGATAAGCTCATCCAGACCCGGCGCGATGAACAGCGAAAAGCGGCCGAAATCGCCGGGGTCAAAGCATGTATCTTCCTGGGCTACCATGACGGCCTGGTCGAAGCCACCCTTTCCCTGCGCAAGGAGCTGGTGCGCCTTATTCGGCAATACAAACCCAACGCCGTCGTCTGCTTCGACCCCACCGACTTCTTCATTTCCGAGACCTACATCAATCATCCCGACCACCGGGCCGTCGGCAAGGCCGCGGTTGAAGCCGTTTTCCCCGCCTCCGAAATGCATCTCCTCTACCCTGAACTGGAAGCCGAGGGATTGACTCCCCACAAGCCTAACTACGTTTATGTCACCAGCTCCGGCTCCTCAAACTATTACGTCGATGTCACCGAAGTCATGGACATTCGCCTGGAGGCTCTGAAACAGCACAAAAGCCAGTTCGGCGACTGGGACCCCAGCGAAATGGTCTTTGAATGGAACAGCGAGGCGGGCAAAAAGGTCGGCGTCAAATACGCGGAGTCCTTTCGCCGGATTACGCTCAAAGAACCAGAAGAAGAAGGGTAATTGGTAAAAGGTAATTTTTGAAATCGTTGTGGTTGGCGGGCCGGCAACCTTTAACCCTGAAATGGATTTGTCCCTAAATCGAGATTATAAAATCAGTCAAGCCCCTACCTGGATAACTTTATGAGGTTTTAAACGTAGAATGACGTGCTCGTCATTTTCCCAGGCTTCCAAATATTCCCGGGCATTTTCGGCCGTTTCATAATGATAGGTTATCTTAGCCGTCAATAGATGCTCCGGGTCGGGTTCGACTTCAATATCACCCACAATGGTAAAACAAGGGCTGCCCACCGGATCGCCGCCAAAGGCAATGTTTCCCTTCTTGTTATCCAGTGCATTTTTTACCTTCCGGCTCTGGCTGCCAGTAAAAACGATGATGTCATCCCCATCCAGCATAAACCATACCGGCACGGTATGGGGATAACCATCAGGCTGAATGGTCGTTAAACGCACAATCTTTGGTTGGGTTAATTCAGAACGAACTTGCTCATCATACATACAAATAATTCCTTTTCGGTTTTTATTAGGCTGAAATCATCAAGGATACGGTTTGAAATAATTCTACATGGTTTGAGTATTTGGAACAGGCGTTATCGTCTTAGATGAACATTACAACTTGCCTGCCAATGAGCCACTCTCTATAATTCTTCCACTATGGACATCAGACATTTGGTTCAACCGGACATCGTCGTTGAGCCAATCGAGGAAACAGTCGCAGATGAAGAACTAGAATCCCTCTGGAAAGTGATCGTCCACAACAATGACGTTACATTCCCCATACAAAATTATTGTCTTCCAAACACGACTGAAACTTGATTGAGTAACAAATTGGAATTGGTTACTAACAAAAACGGCCGTTTACGGTTTTAATAGTAGCTCAAGGTCTATACATCAATAAAATACCCCGAGATGCAAATGAAAGCCTCGCCTTCCGTTGTCGCGTTATCGCGATTCACGTTAAATGCAATGAGGTGGTCTGAGTAAATAGGTGCTGATTCTATAATCGGTTTTTTCTTGGTTTCCATTTCAAACTCCTTATCTGGCCTTGTGCAATATACACGGTCTCCAGTTGGCTTTCAGCTTGGACACAGTGTTCAATATACGTAAGAAAGGTATAAGCAATTATATTGATTTAGTTCTAATTTCTTCGCGGTAAGTACCCCCTTTTTGACTCACAAAAATACGCTCTTATTTCGAAGTATACACCGTTTGACAATTGGTTCTAGGCCATTGGTTTCTTGCCCCAATTTATCCATGTGCCATTAATCTGAACACATTCGAGGGTAGTGGCTTATCTACGGTAAGCACGTATTCGGTTGTTGTCGTCCATTAATACACCGTGTGACATTTTTACAAAATTTCCACGGGTAGAAAAGCAAAATTTATCACACAATGTAATGCATCATTCCCAATCGGGATAGCCTGAAGCATATTGGAACTGGGTGTTGGTTATGTTCGTAACCCCACTGCCGTTGGCGTTCATAACGTAGATGTCGGCATAGGCATTGTAGTAAGTTTGGAAAATGATCTTGCTCCCGTCGGGCGACCAGTCAGGAAAAAAGTTTTGGCCGCTGTTAAAGGTGAGTTGAGTCTGGCCGCTGCCGTTGGCATTCATGACGAATATCTGCCGGTTTGGTGCGTTGGTACTGCCCAGGTTCCGGTAAAAGACAATTTTCTGACTGTCAGGTGACCAGCCTGGTGCATAGTCGGCCGCGGCCGAATTGGTCAGGTTCACCGGGTCACTGCCATCGTAATTCATGACGTAAATTTCCACCACCGAGAAGTTCGGTCCGCTGGCAGCAGCATATGCAATTTTGAGGCCGTCTGGTGACCAACTGGGCGCATATTCGTGGATGGCTGGGGTGTTCGTCAGATTGGTAGGCTGGCCGGAGCCGTCGGCGTTGATGAGGTATATATCGTTGGGAGTCGTAGCTCCTGGGAAATGCATATCAGAAGAAAAGGCAATCTCGTTGCCATATGGCGACCAGGTGCTGTGAAAGTGATGGCCAGGTATGTTGACTAGATTGTACTCGCCGGTACCGTTGGCATTCATGATGTGAATCAGGTTGTTGTAGCCGCCGGAGCCGTCAGGCCAGATGACGGTAAAGGCAATTTGCGTTCCATCAGGCGACCAGACGGGCCGGGAATAAGAAATGATACTATTGGAAAGGAGATTTATCCGGCCGCTGCCGTCAGGATTCATGACGGTCACACTATAGCGGGGAGTGCCGGCGTTATAGCCGGAGATGTAGACAACCTTGTTTACCGGCGGGAATATAGGTGGTGGCGATCTGTATTCATAGAATATGGCCGGTAAATACTGGAAGTAATCAAAACCTGCTTCCTCTTGAGCGCTGGTGTGAGGAGCCGGAACTAAAAATAGCATAAAAATAACCAGCAAAAGCGTGAACTTGAATGTGGCTTTCATAGTAACCTTCCTACCCTTAAACTATTAGATTGAACACTATATGGCACGGTGAAACTAATGCTGGTGGCTCCACTGTATTGTAGAGGATAGGCTTGTTGGCAACACCCACCAGGTAATTAATATTATAGGTAATTTACAAGAGATGTCAACGATAATTGGTCAGGAAATGGGCATACGCACGAATCAAAAACGGGCTTTTGCAGACCGTTTAACGGCCGAAAACATCGAAGCGGCGGCCAGAATTGGTGAGCGGACTTTATACCGCTGGCTTGCTGAAAATGTAGACTTTCAGGCGACCTTGAAAGAGGCACAAAACCAGGCGTTGGATTCGGCCGTTCCCCAACCAGAAAACCCTCCCAATTGAACCCCTTCTTACCCACTTTCAAATTACCAATTACGCCCCCACTTGTTGCCTTCCCCCAACCCTCTCTCTATAATTCCCTCACTATGGACGTCAGACATTTGGTTCAACCGGACATCGTCGTTGAACCAATCGAGGAAACAGTCGCAGAAGAAGAATTAGAGTCCCTCTGGAAAGTCATCGTCCACAATGACGACGTCACGCCGTATGATTTCGTCATCGTCGTGCTCATCCGGTTCTTCAAACTCAGTCCGCCGGATGCCGAACAAATCACCTGGAAGGCCCACAACACCGGGGCCGCCCTGGTCCAAATCTTACCAAAATCAGAAGCAGAACGCCGGGTGGGCCAGGCCCATTTTGCCGCCGGCCTGGAAGGCTACCCGCTTACTTTTACTATCGAGCCAGAAGAATAATAAAACGGTAAATGGTAATGGCCGGACACCGGCTTGTAGTTGGTAATTTATTTCCGGAACAACCAATTACTTAATTACCAGTTACCATTAACCAACATTGATTAGAGGAAGGAACAAATGAATATTAACCTGAATGGGGCCGGGCCGGTCGGCCGGGCCATTATCGAACGGGACATGGACAGCCTGGCCCCGACTTACAAGCGAGAGTATGCCCTCGTTGTCGACAGGGGGAGCGGCTCTGAGCTGTGGGATGTAGACGGCCGTCGTTACATCGATTTCATGGCCGGGGTCGCCGTCTTGAACGTCGGCCACAGCCATCCCGCCGTCGTCGAAGCCGTCCAAAAGCAGGTCGAGAAATTCTCTCACATCTGCCTGATGGACTTCTACTACGAAGAAGGGGTCGAACTGGCCGAAAAGCTCCAGGCCATTGCCCCCATGTATAATGGCGCCAAACTCTACTTCGGCAATTCCGGCACCGAAGCCGTCGAAGCCGCCATCAAACTGGCCATGTACAAGACCGAACGCTCCCGCTTCATCGGTTTCACCGGCGCGTTCCACGGCCGAACCCTCGGCTCCCTTTCCTTCACCGCCAGCAAAGTCGTCCAGCGCGAATATTACCATTCGGCCGTTCGCGTTTACCACGCCCCCTACCCCAACCCCTACCGGCCCATGCTGGCCATGCGCCCCGGGGAAAACTACGGCGACACCGTCATCCGCTACCTGGAAAACGAGCTGTTCCGCACCACCATTTCCCCCCTGGACGTCGCCGCCATCCTGGTCGAACCGATTCAGGGTGAAGGCGGCTACGTTGTGCCCACCCCCAACTTCTTCCCTCAACTCCGGGAAATCTGTGACAAATACGGCATTCTGCTCATCGTCGACGAAATTCAAAGCGGCATCGGCCGGACCGGCAAATGGTGGGCCATCGAACACGAAGGCATCGAGCCGGACATCCTCTGCTTCGCCAAAGGCATCGCCAGCGGCCTGCCCATCGGCGGCATCATCGCTAAAGACGAAATCATTGACATCTGGGGCCCGGGAGCGCACGGCAGCACCTTCGGCGGCAACCCCATCGCCTGCGCCGCCGCCCTGGCCACCCTGGAAACCATCGAAAAGGAAGGGCTGCTGGAACAGGTCCGGGATACCGGC
>JABAOG010000702.1_pt1 | contig 15628 bp, 15 predicted proteins | sample 7062131 | NCBI WGS metagenome assembly JABAOG01 (sample SAMN14538629, study PRJNA623070) | marine sediment metagenome | biome: marine biome [ENVO:00000428]; feature: marine pelagic biome [ENVO:01000023]; material: deep marine sediment [ENVO:00002113] | place: India: Arabian Sea | collected...
TGTTGCTTTCGCGCCTGGAGACCGATAGCACTCGCCCGCCACACGATGTGGTGTCTGTGTCGGTTATGCTGAAAACGCTGCAGAGTAGTGTACAACCGCTGGTGGAGCAGAAAAAACAGCGGTTAACCATCGAGAGCGATAGTTCGCTTCGGATCTACGGGGCGGAGAAAGAGTTATTCAGCGCCTTCAGTAATCTGCTCACCAATGCGGTGCGATACACCCCTGATGAAGGGGAGATCTCGGTCCGCTGGTATCGTGACGAGGCGGGGGCGCATTTTGAGGTCAGCGATACCGGGGTGGGAATTGCACCCCAGCATATTCCTCGTCTCACCGAGCGCTTCTATCGGGTGGATGTAGGACGTTCGCGTGATGTCGGCGGCACCGGGCTGGGCCTGGCCATTGTCAAGCATGTGATCAGCCGTCACAGCGGCAACCTCCGTATCAGTAGCACCCTGAACAAAGGGAGTACCTTTAGTTGTGACTTTCCAGATTCTCTTATCGTCACAGACAGGATGGTCTGAGGTACAGAGAGGTGGAGCAAATAGCGCTTTTGATGGATGATTTTCGACTGCCGTCACCTAAACTTCATCCGCCATTCACAAATTTGTCATCTTTGTCCCGCATAGTAGTGACCATCGATGATGTGCATAAAACAGGAGTGTTCCTCGATGAAAGCTGTAAAGACGATTCTTGCCGGTGTTATCGGCGCTTCCCTGCTGGCAGGGCAGGCGCTGGCCGCTGCCAAGGTAGACCCCAATCTATCCGAATACAGCCGTTCCAGTGGTGTATCCGGTAACATTTCCAGTGTCGGTTCCGATACCTTGGCCAACCTGATGACCCTGTGGGCTGAAGAGTTCAAGCGCCTCTATCCCAACGTGAACATCCAGATCCAGGCAGCAGGTTCCTCAACCGCACCGCCAGCTCTGACCGAAGGTACCTCCAATCTCGGCCCGATGAGCCGTAAGATGAAGGACAAGGAGCTTGAGGCCTTTGAAAAGAAGTACGGTTACAAGCCGCTGGCGATTCCGGTCGCGATTGATGCTCTGGCGGTCTATGTGCATAAGGACAACCCGATTAAGGGACTGACCATTCCGCAGGTCGATGCCATCTTCTCCGCTACCCGCAAGTGTGGCTACAAAGAAGACATCACCTCCTGGGGCCAGCTTGGCCTGGGTGGTGCCCTCGGCGGCAAGAACATCCAGCTCTACGGTCGTAACTCTGTTTCCGGCACCTACGGCTACTTCAAGAAGCACGCGCTGTGCAAGGGTGACTACAAGAACACCGTGAACGAGCAGCCCGGTTCGGCCTCTGTTGTGCAGTCGGTCTCCAGCTCCATCAACGGTATCGGCTACTCCGGCGTCGGTTATAAGACCTCTGGGGTACGTGCAGTGCCGCTGTCCAAGAAAGCCGGTGGTGAGTTTATTCCGGCTGACACTGAGCATGCGCTGAACGGCACCTATCCGCTGGCCCGTTTCCTCTACGTCTACGTGAACAAGCGTCCGAATGAGCCGCTGGCTCCGCTGGAGCGTGAATTCATCAAGATGGTAATGTCCAAGGTCGGTCAGGAAGTGGTTGTGAAGGATGGCTACATTCCGCTGCCTGCCAAGGTAGCTGAGCGGGAGCTGGCCAAACTGCAGTAGCGTTAGCCTGCCTCGGCGGTACTAGCCGGAAGAAGCGGGAGCAAGTGATTGCTCCCGCTTTTTTTTNNCCGGTGCCATCAGCCGTCCAACTGTGGTAAGGTTCGCGCCTTCTTGTAAATCGTTAACCGGGTTGGACCCGCATAGGGCGAAATGGCAATGCCATTAAAGGCTGTCTGAGCTTTATCCAACACCTATTCATCGCTCGCTATGGCGGTGCTGGGAGTAGCGTGTAGAGCCTCTGTCGCTAGGTTTGTATCCGAATAAGTGTTTCGTGAGACGAAACGATACCCCTGTTTGCTGGAATAATGATGACTGACACTCTGCGTAATAACTGGTTGTTTAATATTCGCGGTGACCTGCTTGCCGGTATGGTTGTGGCGTTGGCCCTTATTCCTGAGGCGATCGCCTTTTCCGCAATCGCCGGTGTCGATCCCAAAATAGGGCTCTACGCTTCTTTCTCCATGGCGGTCATTATCGCCTTCACCGGTGGCAGGCCGGGTATGATTTCGGCGGCGACCGGCGCCATGGCGCTACTGATGGTAACACTGGTGAAGGAGCACGGTTTGCAGTACCTGCTGGCGGCTACCTTGTTGACCGGTGTCCTCCAGATCATCGCGGGATATCTCAAGCTCGGTTCACTGATGCGGTTTGTCTCCCGCTCGGTGGTGACCGGTTTCGTCAATGCCCTGGCAATCCTCATTTTTATGGCACAACTGCCGGAGCTCAATCCCGCCACGGTTGGTGTCACATGGCATGTCTATGCCATGACCGCGGCCGGCCTCGCCATCATCTATCTGTTCCCCTATCTTACCCGCGCCGTACCCTCACCGCTGGTAACCATCGTGGTGCTCACCGCCATCGCCCTGGTGCTGGATCTGGATATCCGCACGGTAGGGGATATGGGCGAACTGCCCGATACGCTGCCGGTGTTCCTCTGGCCTGAGGTTCCCCTCAACCTGGAGACNNCGAGCGACAAGAACCGCGAATGCAAGGGGCAGGGTATTGCCAATATCGGCACCGGCCTGCTGGGTGGAATGGCCGGCTGCGCGATGATCGGTCAGTCGGTGATTAACATCAAATCCGGCGGTCGTAGCCGCCTCTCTACCTTGAGCGCCGGTATTTTTCTGTTGCTGTTGGTGGTGTTTCTCGGTGACTGGGTCGGCCAGATCCCAATGGCCGCTCTGGTAGCAGTGATGATCATGGTGTCCATCGGTACCTTTAGCTGGGAGTCACTGCGTAACCTGAAAAAGCACCCCTTGAGCACCAACATCGTGATGGTTGCTACCGTGGTCGTGGTGGTGGCGACCCATAACCTGGCCTTTGGCGTGTTCGTCGGCGTACTGCTGGCGGCGATGTTCTTTGCCAACAAGGTCGGTCAGTATAAATACGTTCGTTCCAGTCTCAGCGAGGATGGCACTGTACGAACCTATAAGGTGGTTGGCCAGGTGTTCTTCGCCTCTGCAGACAAGTTTGTGGAGTTCTTTGACTTCAAGGAGGCGGTGGATAAGGTGGTGATCGACCTGTACCAGGCGCACTTCTGGGATATCACGGCGGTGGCGGCACTGGATAAGGCGGTGCTCAAGCTCCGCCGCGAGGGCACCGAGGTGGAGATTGTCGGTCTGAATGAGGCCAGCGCCACCATCGTCGATAAGTTTGCTGTTCACGATAAGCCGGATGCGGTAGAACAGCTGATGGGGCATTGACGGAGGATAATAACAATGAGCAATGTAATTGCCTGTATCGATGGTAGCGGCGTCTCGACTGCGGTCAGCGACTATGCCGCATGGGCCAGTTTGCAGATGGAGGCGCCGCTGGTGCTGCTTCATGTGCTGGAAAAAGCCGCCTCTCCGGTCAAAAGCAATCTTGCCGGTAATATCGGCCTGGGCAGCCGCGAATCGCTGCTCGAAGAGCTGGCCGCCCTGGATGAGAAGCGCGGCAAGCTGGCCCTGGAGCAGGGGCGGCTGATGCTGGAGGTGGCACGCGAACGTGCAGTNNGAGATCCGCCTGTTGGTGATGGGCAAGCACGATGAGAATCTCGGCACCCATGTTGGCAGTCGGTTGGAGACGGTGGTGCGTATGATGCACCGCCCCATCCTGGTGGTTCCTGAAGAGTGCAAAATGCCGGAAAGGGTAATGGTCGCGTTTGATGGCAGTGACACTACCCGCAAGGGGATCGAAATGGTGGCCGCTAGTCCACTATTCCGTGGCCTGCCATGCCATGTAGTCATGGTGGGTAGCGACAACGATACCCATCGTGAGCAACTGGAGTGGGCGAAGTCGACCCTGGAAAGTGCCGGCTTTGAGACGCCGACAGCCCTGATTGAGGGAGAGGTCGAACGGGTACTTTGTGACTACCGTGCTGAACACGGCATCGATATTGTAATCATGGGGGCTTATGGCCACTCGGTGATCCGCCGTTTTCTCGTGGGCAGTACCACCACCTCGGTGATTCAGAATGCCATGGTTCCTGTGTTGCTGTTGCGTTAGCCAGGACTCATTGCGGTATCGGTTGTCCCGTCGCGGGTAACAAAGGGAAGCAAGGCTTCCACGGTGGCCTTTGCGCACTCCTGAAATAACAGTTTTACNNACGCGGATACTGAGGACAATTTCAACCTCACTATGGTCGTTAAGGTCGATGCGGCCGGTATCCACAACAATGCAGTTCTCACTGATGACTTTTTGCGTGGCGCGTATCATTCCCAGTGGCCCATAGTTGAGCATGAGGCTGATCGTCGGTTCTTTGGTGGTCGTGTTTTGAAGTAGCATTTTTCCCCTCCGGATTGCTGGCGATATGGACGCCGGCGGCCAAGGAAAAAATAGCCCGACTCTGCCCGAGCGCAACCATTAAAGTGATAGAAATAGCAGGGCATTACACCTGGTGAGCGCCGCAGCTGAGTTGTGCTGGTTCCTTGTCAAGTGCATTCCCATGCCGGCCTGAACAGGAGAAACTCCAAGTCCTGCCTTCTCTTAGTGGGGTGGGCCGCAGTAAATCCTTAGTATGCCAGTGAAAGGATTTGGGATAAGTGCCTGATAGATCGTTGTCCCAGGATAAGAAAGATTGATGGATACTCAGGAGTTTTTGCGTTGCTGGGCACCCACGATCCTTGGCCATCAGCCGGGTCACGCGGGAAAACAAGAATCNNGATGGAGGAGTCGGCTAGATGATTATCAAAAAGGAAGCAGTTTGTTGTGTTTGCGAAGCTGGCGGAGGAAGAGCAAATATTCGACACCCGTCAGCCGTTCCAACTCCCGGGCCTGTATTTCGAGTTGCCGTAATCGCTTTTTCAATTTGGGCTTCCCCTTGGTAGCGATGGCGATGATATTTTCCTTGCCCTCGACCGGTAGTTGCAGCACATTGCCGTCGAAACTGGCACGGATATCGTCGAGCATATCCCGTGCCCGGATAAAATCGCCGTTCCACAGGTTCATGCTCAGTACCCCACCCTCGGCAAGGCGATCACGGCAGGACTCATAGAAACTGATGCCACAAACAGTACGTGCAATGCCGTCGCCGAGAAAGGCGTCCACATAAATCGCGTCGTACTCACTGTAGTCCGCCATATCCGCCGTGCGCATGAAGTGGCCGCCGTCATCGATAATGATGCGAAGGCGTTCGTCGTGCGGCAGGAAAAAGTGGCGCTGGGCCACTTCGCTGACGGCCTGGCGATACTCNNCCGCCAAGGCCAATGAGCAGAAATCGCCGGGTATCTGCACTAAAGAGTAGCGCGCTGGCCATGGCCCGGGTATAGGCAAGCTCCAGGTAGTTCGGGTCACGCAGCAGCATGCTGCTTTGCTTGGGATCGGAGCCGAAATGAAGCGAGCGGGAGGTGGCGTCGTCCACGACCTCGATCACCCCAAGATCATCCTGGGTTTTATCGACCATGGTGCCGTGGTATTTATGCATGTGAGGGTAATCTGCTCAGTGGCGTAAGTAAGAAGGAGGCATATTTTACCTCTGCTTCAGGTTCCCTTCCATGTATGAATACTAGTCCTAACCACACCGCGGTGATAATGTCGTCACTATGAATAACCCCTCCAAATCATTCTCCCAAGTCGAGTGGCGCCGCTATTTGAATATACGTCGCAGCCAACGCGCCACGCATGTTCGGTTGAAGGTGCACCACTCAGGGCAGGTTGAACTGGTGGTGCCCATGCGTTTCGATGAGGGACGCTTACCGGGAATCCTTGATGCTCATGAGGAGTGGGTGCAGAAAACGCTGCAACGGGCCGGTATCACACCTGGTCCGCCGAAGCTTGTCACGGCGCCTGTGCGAATACAGCTCCCGGCAATTGCCGGCGAGTGGCGGCTGGAATATCGCCGCGATGGGGGCAGAAAGGCGGGTTGTCGTGACCTTGGAGAGGGTATCCTGCAGGTCAGCGGCGGAATGACCTGGCAGATCGCGCTGAAGCGTTGGCTGGCGCGAATGGGCAAGGCGCATCTCTCCCCCTGGCTTGAGCAGGTAAGTCGTGAGCTTGAGTTGCCCTACAGCGGCGTTACCTTGCGTGGGCAGAAGAGCCGCTGGGGCAGCTGTTCAGCCAAGCGCCACATTAATTTGAATTACGCCCTGCTGTTTTTGCCACCGCACTGTGTGCGTTATCTGTTTGTCCACGAACTTTGCCACACGGTGCACCTCAATCACTCTCCTCGCTATTGGGCGCTGGTGGAGAGCAAGGAGCCGCACTTCCGGCAGCTTGAGAAGGAGCTTCGTCTGGCCAGCCGGATGGTGCCGCCNNCGCTTGTATTGCCGGATCATCAAAATGGCCTTGCGCACCGTAGGTATATCGATGCACGGCACATTCAGCCCCACAGTCAGTGCAATTCCGTGAGGTGTTTTGCCACCGATCTCAATGAAATTGCGCTGTACATGTCCCAGCGATTGACCGTTCGCCAGGGTGGTGAAAGTGGCATCCCACGTGACAACGCTCCCTTCAAAAGGGCCGTTAAAGCGCAAGCGCAAACTCGCCCCTCCTGGGCGTTCCAGCAGCTCTACCTGCGCTAAGGTGTCATTGAAACCGGGATTTGTGACGGGCATGGATTGAACTTTGGCATTGAAATCGGTCGATGTAGGATGCATTTTTAGTGGAGGCTACACTGCCAGTTATCAATATTTTTGCGGTGACAGGAAAGAAATAATAATGAATACTCCCCTTTTCACTACAGCTATCCCCAAGCGTCGTTATCAGATAGGCGATTTTTCGGCCGTCGTTTTGGGCGATGTAGAGAGCAGCGACGATAACAGCTACCGATATATTTTTGCGATGGTGCAGGACGGTAGTAGTGAACCGAGTTTTTACGTCCTCTCCATTCATCAGCCGAGCTCCGATGGTGATTACCTGCTAAAGGTCATCGCCCCCAACATGGAGCGGGAACTGGATACCTCCGATGCGTGGCGAGATCTCGATATCTTCACTGACCAGGCCATTTCCCTGGCTCAGCAGGTAATGGGGCTAAAGGATGAGGCTGCACACCGATTGATGTAGCGAAAGCGGTGAGGCTGGCATTAATTCGGCCATGTCATATATTTGTCATATTTCTGTCATATGATCTCGGGTATGACTAGCCTAGCCAAATCGAGCAGCAACAAGACCCTTAGCGGCAGTAAATCGAGTTCGCGCCATCGTTGGCGCATGCTCAAGGACAAGCTCGCACGTCATGGGGTCGCCATTGGCGGTATCGGCGTAATTATCGCCATCGTTCTGATCTTTTTCTACCTGCTCTATGTGGTGTTCCCGCTCTTTATTCCAGCGAGTAGCGACAAGGTTGCCAGTTACCCCTTNNTGTTTTTTGATACCGCAAGCGGCAAGATCGCCAAGGATCTGCCTCTAGTTGGCGGGGAGGGGACAATTCACTCGTTGGCCAGTGATATCCCGGGCAGTAATAAGGTTGCGCTGGGTCTGGGTGACGGTGGCCTGCTGCTAATCAAGCACCAGTTCCGTATCAGCTATCCTGACGATGTAAGGACCATTACACCGGTTATCGAATATCCCTACGGCGAGGAGCCGCTGGAGATTTTCGAGGATGGACAGCCGCTGGCCAAACTGGCTATTCGAGACAGTGATGATGCACTGCTGGTAGTGGCGGCGAATACCAGCGGTCAGGTTTCACTGGTGCGCTTTGCCAAAGAGACCTCTTTTCTCACCGAAGAGGTCAGCCTGGAGCGTGAGGCGCTGATCCTGGATGGGGTCGATATTCGTCCCGATTTCCTGCTCATTGCGCAAGACCTGCGCCGATTGTATGTCGCCGGTAGCGAAGGTTCTCTGCTGCACTACGATGTGGGTTCCGCAGAGGCGCGCTTGCTGGAGCGGGTCAGCCTGCTCCCCAAGGGACAAACTGTCAGCAGCCTGGATCTGTTGGTCGGTGGCATATCCCTACTGGCCGGGAGCAGTGACGGTCACGTGGTGCAGTGGTTTCCGGTACGCGACGAACACAACAACTATCACTTGACGCAGATTCGCCAGTTCAGCTCACAGGAGGCAAAAGTCAGCGCCATTGCCACTGAGGAGCGCCGCAAGGGATTTCTCGTAGGTGATGGCAAAGGTCAGGTCGGCATCTACCACAGTACCGCTCATCGTAACCTGTTGGTAGAACAGATCAGCGATAATCCCATCGTTACTATCGCCAGTGCACCGCGCTCTGACACTTTTCTCGCCGAGGACAGCTCGGGAAAATTACATTTTTGGCGCGTGCACAACGAGCATCCGGAGATCTCCTGGTCTGCGCTATGGGGCAAGGTGCACTACGAGGGATATAGCGAACCTACCTATACCTGGCAGTCCTCTTCGGCCAGTAACGATTTCGAGCCCAAATTCAGCCTGACCCCGCTGGCCTTCGGTACCCTCAAGGCGGCCTTCTACGCGATGCTGTTTGCGATTCCCCTGGCAATCATGGGCGCGATCTTCACCGCCTACTTTATGGCACCGCGCATGCGTCGTGTGGTAAAGCCGACCATTGAAATCATGGAGGCCTTGCCGACAGTCATTCTGGGTTTTCTCGCCGGACTGTGGTTGGCACCGGTGCTGGAGACCCACCTCCCGGGCGTTTTCGCTATGTTGCTGGTGCTTCCGATGGGAGTACTGCTGTTTGCCTTCGCCTGGCACAACTTGCCGCGTGATCTGCGCAGCCGGATTCCCGATGGCTGGGAGGCGGCGTTACTGATCCCGGTGGTTATCGGCCTGGTCTGGTTCAGCTTCTCCATCAGCCTGCCGCTGGAGAATCTCTTTTTTGATGGCGATATGCGCAAGTGGTTGCATGATGTGTTGGGTATCGGTTTCGACCAACGCAATTCCCTGGTTGTCGGTCTGGCGATGGGCTTTGCGGTGATTCCCACCATCTTCTCCATCGCTGAAGATGCCATTTTCAGCGTCCCACGCCACCTTACCTTTGGATCCCTGGCTCTGGGGGCGACGCCATGGCAGACCCTGGTACGGGTTGTGATCCTTACCGCCAGCCCCGGTATCTTCTCTGCCATCATGATCGGCGTGGGCCGAGCCGTGGGTGAGACGATGATCGTGCTGATGGCTACCGGCAATACGCCGGTGATGGACTTCAGTATCTTCCAGGGAATGCGCACGCTTTCGGCCAATATTGCGGTGGAGATGCCCGAATCGGAGGTCGCAAGTACTCACTACCGCGTGCTGTTCCTTGCAGCGCTGGTGCTGTTCCTGTTCACCTTCGTCTTTAATACCCTGGCGGAGATTGTACGCCAGCGCCTGCGTCGTAAATACAGCAGCCTGTAACGGATACGAGTTAAATGAAGCTAAACCTCAAACATTGGTTCCGCAGCGGCTCGCCCTGGGTGTGGCTGAACGCCGGCGCGGTCAGCATCAGTATCGTCATGGTGGCCGCCTTACTTATTCTTATCGCCGCACGCGGTCTTGGACACTTCTGGCCCAAGCCGATCATGGAGGCCGAGTACATGGAGGCCGACGGTCGCATGACTCGCCTCGTCGGCGAGATCCATGACAGTGAAATCGTACCGGCAGCCCGCCTGCGTGAGGGGGGAATGGCACTACCGGAAGAGATTGAGACCGTACGCCGCTTCCTGGTTAAAACGGGAAATCGCGATACCCTCGGGCTGGATTTCCGCTGGGCGCTGGAAACGAACATTCAAAAGCGTCGTTATCCCGGCAAACTGATGGCGCTGGAGCGCTATGAGTGGGGGAACTTTTACGGCTATTTAAAGAGTGTGAGCGTGGGAGGGCAGGTTGTCGCAAGCGGAGATGATGCCTGGGAGGCGCTGCACCCCCTTATCGAACGCGCTGACAACCTTCGCGAGCATATCAAGCACATCGAGCAGGAAGAGATCGGCGCAATCAACTATAGCATTGAGCGCCTGCGCCTGGCTGAGCGTCGTCTTGAGCTTGACGGTGTGCCCAAAGGGGCACCGGAATATGGCGAGATCGAGGAGAAACGAGCGGCNNGCCGCGACCATCTGACAGGTGTTGTGATGGATGGCAGGGAAGTGGTGGTCCCGCTGTCGAAAGTGGTGCGAGCCTATCGCCCTAACGAAATGGGATTCTTTTCCAAGGTTGGCTTCTATTTTGCCAAGTTATGGGAGTTTGTTAGCGACGACCCGCGTGAGGCGAATACCGAGGGTGGGATCTTCCCGGCGATTTTCGGCACCGTGCTGATGGTTATTCTGATGTCGATCTTCGTCACCCCATTCGGCGTCATTGCGGCAGTGTATCTTCGTGAGTATGCCAAACAAGGCCCGCTGACCCGGCTCATTCGTATTGCCGTGAACAATCTGGCTGGGGTACCTTCCATCGTCTATGGTGTGTTCGGTCTGGGGTTTTTCGTCTATTTTCTTGGCGGCAATATCGATCGGCTGTTCTTTCCCGAGGCCTTGCCGGCTCCCACCTTTGGCACCGGTGGCCTGTTCTGGGCTTCGTTGACTCTGGCCATTCTTACACTGCCGGTGGTTATCGTTGCCACTGAGGAGGGTCTGTCGCGCATTCCTCGCTCGATCCGGGAAGGAAGCCTGGCCCTCGGTGCTACCAAGGCCGAGACCTTATGGCGTACTGTGTTACCGATGGCGAGCCCCGCGATGATGACCGGGCTTATTCTGGCGGTTGCACGTGCTGCAGGTGAGGTGGCGCCTCTGATGCTGGTTGGTGTGGTCAAGCTGGCACCATCACTGGGGCTGGATGGTAACTATCCCTTCCTGCATCTGGACCGCAAATTTATGCACTTGGGGTTCCATATTTACGATGTTGGCTTCCAGAGCCCCAACGTGGAGGCGGCGCGTCCGCTGGTTTATGCCACCGCCGTTCTGCTGGTGGCGGTTATCGTCCTGCTCAATTTAGCGGCGATTGCTATCCGAAATCATTTGCGCGAAAAATACCGCGCTCTGGAACATTAAAGGACAAGCGATGAACGACTCAGCAGTCCCGACTCATGGTGTCGATATAAATGCACTTGATCGCGAGCCGCGTCAACTCAGCATGAAGAGCGAGACGATCACTCTGCAGGTGCAGAATCTCGATCTTTACTATGGCGAAAAGCAGGCACTGAAGAGCATCAACCTGGATATTCCCAAGCAGCGTGTATCTGCGTTCATCGGGCCTTCCGGTTGCGGCAAGTCCACTCTTTTGCGCTGCTTCAACCGAATGAATGATCTGGTCGACGGGGTTCGTATCACCGGTAGCATCGAATTGGATGGCGAGGATATGTATGACCGCCACGTCAACGTNNAACGTGGCCTACGGTTTGCGTATTCAGGGAAAGCGCAGCCGTCGCGAGCTTGATGACGTGGTCGAGAATGCGTTGCGCGGTGCAGCACTGTGGGATGAAGTGAAAGACCGGCTGCATGATTCTGCGCTGGGGCTTTCCGGTGGTCAGCAACAGCGCCTGGTTATCGCCCGCTCCATTGCGATCGAGCCCGAGGTGCTGCTGCTCGATGAACCCGCCTCGGCGCTCGATCCGATCTCGACCCTGAAGATCGAGGAGCTGATCTACGAACTCAAGGATCGATACACTATCGTTATTGTTACCCATAACATGCAGCAGGCGGCACGCGTCTCGGATTACACTGCCTTTATGTATATGGGTGAACTGATCGAGCACGGTGATACCGATACCCTGTTTACCAACCCTGCCAAGAAACAGACGGAAGACTATATTACCGGTCGCTACGGCTGATTTTGAACTTGCTGAAGTGGAGAATCTACTATGGATAAAATGAATATCGGACAGCACATCTCACAGCAGTTCAATGCGGAGCTGGAGGATATCCGTAACCGCGTGATGGCTATGGGTGGACTGGTGGAACATCAGTTAATGGATGCTGTGACCGCTATGGTAGAGGGCGACTCGGCACTTGGCGAAAAGATTATTAACACCGATTACCAGGTCAATGCCATGGAGGTGGCCATTGACGAGGAGTGCAGCCGCGTACTGGCTCGTCGCCAGCCTACCGCCGGTGACCTACGCCTGGTTGTGGCGGTGATTAAAACTATTACCGATCTTGAGCGCATTGGTGATCAGGCGGAGCGTGTTGGCCGAATGGCTGTCCGTCTGGCCGATGCAGAGCTCAACAAGAGCCAGTTTGTAGAACTGCAGCATCTGGGCAATCATGTTCGCCAAATGTTGCATGATACCCTGGATGCCTTTGCCCGCATGGATGCGGAGGCTGCACTCAATGTGGCGCGGGAGGATATGAAGGTCGACAAGGAATATGAGTCGATTATGCGCCAGCTTATCACCTTCATGATGGAAGACCCCCGAAGTATCACTCGGGTATTGGATGTGATGTGGGCTGCGCGTGCGCTTGAACGCGTGGGGGATCATGCGGGAAATATCTGTGAATACGTCATCTACCTGGTCAAAGGTAAAGATGTGCGCCACACCAGCCTGGACCAGATGGAAGAAGAAGTCAGAGGCAAGCGCTAGCCTGGCGGTATTCTGCGATCACAGCGAACAAGAGGGAACAATTCCCTTGTTCACCGGGATCGCTATGACTCTCTGCCAACCAGCAGGAACTCCAGCAACGCTTTCTGCGCATGCAGGCGGTTTTCCGCTTGATCCCAGACGATGCTCTGTTTGCCGTCGATGACCGAGGCACTAACCTCTTCGCCCCGGTGGGCAGGCAGGCAGTGCATGAAAACCGCATCGGGTTTGGCACAAGCCATTACCGAGTCGTCGACCTCAAAGTCGGCGAAGGCCTTCTCGCGGATTTTCTGCTCTTCTTCCTGACCCATGCTTGCCCATACATCGGTGGTTATCAGATCCGCTCCCTCCGCTGCTGCTCGGGCGTCACGCATAATGCGAACCCGGTCGCCGGCTGATTCGACCAATTGAGCATCCGGTTCATAACCTTCGGGGCAGGCAATATTGAGCTGGAAACCGAACTGGATGGCGGCATTGATGTAGGAGTGGCACATGTTGTTGCCGTCGCCGATCCAGGCGACGGTGCGACCACCGATTTCACCACGATGCTCGACGTAGGTTTGTACATCAGCGAGGAGCTGACACGGATGGTACATGTCGGTGAGGGCATTAATCACCGGCACCCTGGAGTGAGCGGCAAAGGTTTCGATCTTTTCATGCTCGAAGGTGCGGATCATGATCACATCGACCATGCGGGAGAGCACCCGTGCGGTATCTTCCACCGGCTCGCCACGGCCAAGCTGGGTGTCACGAGGCGAGAGGAAGATGGCATGGCCGCCGAACTGTGCCATACCCGCCTCAAAGGAGACACGAGTGCGTGTCGAGGATTTCTCGAACACCATCCCTAGTACCTTGTTCTTGAGCGGCTCGTAGATCTCGCCGCGCTGCTGCATCGACTTGAGTTCGATAGCGCGATGGATGAGCGTGTTCAGTTCGTCGCTGGAGAGATCTCGTAAAGTGAGAAAATGTCGCGTATCCATAAACGGTTCCATTACTTGCCTGTAGTGGCGATAAAGTCGGCGATTAGCTCGGCCACGCTGTGGACTAGCTGATCAGCGTCATCGTCGTTGAGTACGAGTGGCGGCAGCAGACGGATAGTATTGCCGGTAGTGACATTGAGCAGCAGCCCACGTTCCAGCGCCATGTTGACCAGCTCACCGCACGGGCGATCCAGCTCGATGCCAATCATCAAACCAAGACCGCGGATGTCGTTGATGTACTCCTGATCGCCCAGCGCGAGCTCAAAGGCGGTAAGCATGCGCAGCCCTAACTCTTCGGCACGCGTTACCAGCTGTTGCTCCTGCAGGGTATCCACGACCGCCAGTGCCGCCGCACAAGCCAATGGATTGCCGCCGAAGGTGGAACCGTGATTGCCGGGTTGGAATAGTTCGGCAGCCTCACCACGGGCCAAACAGGCACCTATGGGCATGCCATTACCCAGTGCCTTGGCCAGGGTCATGACATCCGGTTGGCAATCTTCGTGCTGGAAGGCGAAAGTCCGGCCGGTGCGCCCCATGCCAGTCTGGATCTCATCGAGCATCATCAGCCAGTTATGCTTGTCACAGATGACACGGATGGCGCTGAGGTATTTGTCCTCGGGGACTTTTACTCCACCCTCGCCCTGAACCGGCTCGACCAATACCGCAACCACTTCGGGGTGATGTCGGGCGACATTCTCGATGGCTTCGAGATCGTTGTAGGGAACACGCAGGAAGCCTTTGACCAGCGGTTCGAAACCGGCTTGCACCTTGCGGTTGCCGGTGGCACTCAGGGTGGCAAGGGTGCGGCCGTGGAAACTGTTTTCCATAACCAGCACAGTAGGATTATCGATTCCTTTCTTATGTCCATAGAGACGAGCCAGCTTGATTGCCGCCTCATTGGCCTCGGCGCCGGAGTTGCAGAAGAATGCTCGATCCATGCCACCAAGGGCGGTGAGCTTCTCTCCCAAAGCCTCCTGGTTAGCGATGCCGAAGAGGTTGGATGTGTGCACCAGTTTACCGGCCTGTTCGCATAGAGCCTGCGTTACCGAGGGATGGGCATGGCCCAGGTTACATACGGCGATACCACTGACAGCATCGAGATATTTTTTTCCTTCGCTGTCCCACAGCCAACATCCTTCACCTCTCTCAAAAGTGACGGGCAGGCGGGCATAGGTTGTCATTAACGCATTCGACATAGGTTGTCTCTATGAAGCAATGTAAATTTTGTTAAACCAGAAAAGCAAAAATGGCAGTCTCACATGAGACTGCCATCTCGGGTAAGCGGACAATTTTACTCCCAGCTCACAAACTAGGCAAATCCCTTAAAAATTGTCCGTTAAATCCCAGGGTACGGTGATCAGCCGCCAAAGTTTTGGTTAACAAAATCCCAGTTAACCAGGTTCCAGAAGGCTTCGACGTACTTGGGACGCAGATTGCGGTAGTCGATGTAGTAGGCGTGCTCCCACACATCGCAGGTCAGCAGCGGGGTCTTGCCGTCGGTGAGCGGGCAACCGGCGTTGGAGGTGTTGACGATCTCCACTGAGCCGTCACTGTTCTTTACCAGCCAGGTCCAGCCTGAGCCGAAGTTAGTGGCAGCAGAAGTGCTGAACTTCTCTTTGAATTCGGCGAAAGAACCAAACGCCTTGTTGATGGCATCAGCGATACTGCCACTGGGTTCACCACCACCGTTGGGGCTCAGGCAGTTCCAGTAAAAGGTATGGTTCCAGACCTGGGCCGCATTGTTGAATACGCCACCTGCCGGTGCCGAGGTGATGATCTCCTCCAGGCTTTTGCCCTCGAATTCGGTACCAGGAACCAGGTTGTTCAGGTTGTTTACATAGGTAGCGTGGTGCTTGTCGTGGTGGTACTCCAGCGTCTCGGCGGAGATATGGGGCTCCAGGGCATTTTTCGCGTAGGGCAGTTCAGGCAGTTCGTGCTTCATTCCGGTTGCTCCTTTTTTTTCAATGGGTTGAATCCATTGTGTGTGCATTGCATCACTACGGTCCACCAAATGGGGTGGTTCCGCACCTTCAAAATGAAAGGACCGCACAAACGCGGCCCAATAACTTATATATTTGGTAAAGAATACAAATTTTCAAGGAGTTTGTATAGCGTGAAGA
>JABAOG010008053.1_pt1 | contig 15627 bp, 12 predicted proteins | sample 7062131 | NCBI WGS metagenome assembly JABAOG01 (sample SAMN14538629, study PRJNA623070) | marine sediment metagenome | biome: marine biome [ENVO:00000428]; feature: marine pelagic biome [ENVO:01000023]; material: deep marine sediment [ENVO:00002113] | place: India: Arabian Sea | collected...
GGCCGTTTCCATGTCAGACCCATCGCTGCCCCCTGTTCCACATAGTCATAAACAAAGCCCGAACCTGGAATTTCCAGGACACCCAGCGACACATCCATCATCAACGCCTCCAGTCCAACAGTCGACGCCAAAACGATAGCCGCTTTTGACAAGACAAACAATGGGTATAAAGGCCCTCTGCCTATAACGGTAATGCGCCCCTCATCCTTCCGGCCGTTTCGCGCCAACTGTTCTTTCACCATCGCCCGGAAATCAGGCGCCGACTCTCTGGGATGGAGCTTGATGACAAGCCGGAAATCAGGCGCCTCAAACAAAGGCATAACCCCATCTAAAAAACGGCCGACCAACGCCAGCTTCTCATCCGTCGTACAAAACCCCTGATCATCAATCGGATTCGACAAAAACAGCAGGGTATTCTCCTCAAGATTTAAATTCGCCTTAATCTGCCGCGCCTCTTCCTGAAAATCTAGTTCCGTCAGTTCATCAAAACGGGGACTGCCCGTCGCATAAATCGTCTCCGAAGGTACACCCCGACTGCGGAAATAGGTCGCGCTGCCTTCCCCCCAGGCCGCAATTGCCGCCGCCCCGCCCAGTCCATAAGCATCCCCTTCCTCCGAACCGGGCAGTGGAAACCGGATCCCCTCCTGCATCAACACAAACGGAATCCCGGCCGTTTTCAACATCGCCACAATCAAATCATACGGAAAAGCCGCATCATTGGGAAGCACCACCAGCGACGGTTTCTGGCTGAAAAGCCGTTTCAACGGCCGTTTCAGCAGCATTTCCCAACCGACCCGCCGAACAATATTACGCCGCCACTGCTGGCCCGGTGCGCCTGTCCGCGGGCCGCCAGAAGAAGGCGAGCGAAAATGGAACGGGATAACCTGAACAAACTCTACCCCCGGTATCTCAAACAGTTCCGCCGGCGAATCAAGCCCCCGAAACTCACAAAGCGACAAAAGCCGGCAGCAGTAACCCTCATCAACCAGTCGTGCTATAACCGGCTGCATCATGGCGGCATGGTGGCCAGGATTCGAAATTATGAAATCAACCAACGGCCGCTTCATCACTAAAAACTTCCATGTCGCTTGCAACCGGCTTCCCGACAATCGCATGGTAATAATTTTGCAACACCCTATCTATTTTAAAGCGCTGAACATTCAATTGAGCCAGGGCACCAATCGCCATTCTCTCCTCAGGATGGGAAAGCAGAAACATCATTCTCTCCGCCAATCCATCAACATCATTAACGGCAACCAGAAAACCGTCCTCCCCATCCTTGATAATCTCATCCGGCCCAAAGGGGCAATCCGTCGCAATCACCGCCGTTCCACAAGCCATCGCCTGAATCAAAACCCCCGGCAGCCCTTCGTGCAGGGAAGACAAGACGAAAATGTCCGCCTTTGCCATATACTTGAACGGGTTCTTATCAAAACCCGCCAGCCATACATCGTCCGCAACCTTCAACTGCTCTGCTAGAGCGGTTAGCTCATCCTGGAGCGGCCCTTCCCCTAAAATAACCAGCCGTGCAGGCTGTCGAGCGCGAATCTCTGCAAACGCGCGGAGCAGCATCTGGAAATTCTTTTGAGGGACAAGGCGTCCCGCCCCCAAAATAATCGGTATGTCTTCCTGAAACCAGGGATGGTCTATCGGTTCCCCGGCCAGGGTCTGTAAATCATCATCAACAATCGGATTATAGATGACCTCAATAGACTCCGAGGGCAATCCCAGCTTTGCAACCATATCATCTTTAACTCCCTGAGAAACGGCCGTTACGCAATCAGCCCAGGGATAAAACAACCGCTGGAGCGCAATCATCAGGCGGCGCTTCAGCGTCAGCCCGCTGTGAGCCAGAATATTCCGCTCCGAAAGCACCACCCGCGTCCCTACACCCGACAATGCCTTCGCAATCACCGCCGCCACATTCGTCCCGCCCGGTGAAAAAAGAATATCCGGCCGTTCCCGCCGCAGCAGCCGCGCCAGCGGCAGCCAGGAGGTCCACAAACTACGCGCCCTCAAATCATAAATAATCACGTCATCAGGAACATCTTCCAAATATGGACCATCCCGCTGCATCAATACTAAGCTTGGGTCAAACAAGGTGCGGTCCGAATGTTGCAGCAGCGTCAACGTCACTCGCTCCGCCCCGCCTTGTCCCATTCGAGGGCGAATGATAAATAGTTTATGTGTCATGCAGCAGCGTAATCGGCCGTTAACCCCTGATCAAAACTAAATAGTCGCATCCGCCAGATCTCGCAAAACTTTCTCCGCCCTTGCCCGCCATGTATAGTTCTGCACCAGGTCCTCCCTGGCACGTTCCCCTAAACGAGCGGCAAGCGCCGGGTTCGACTGTAAGCGGCGGACGGCCGCTTCCCAGGCATCTGCATCATCCGGCGGAACAAGCAAAGCATTCTCTTCATGAACCAGTACTTCCCGTAAAACCGGCAGATCGGAGGATACGATTGGCTTGCCGGTTGACATGTACTCAAACATTTTTAAGGGAGACATCCACCGGGCAGTGTCGGTTCTTCCCCCGGCAACAGAAACACTTTTCTGATAGGGCATCAACAATATATCAAAAGCTGTGAAGAAATGGGGAAGTTTACCCGGATGAACAAACCCATGAAAATACACGTTTTGGGGAACGTGATTGTTTTGCCAATAGACTAAATCTTTATTCGTTCCGCCGATAATGTGTAATTCGAAGCTGTCCAACCGGCTGGCTATATCAAGCAGCAAATCAATTCCACGCCCAGAATAAAGATGACCTATGTAGCCCAACCTGGTTTTCCCATTATCTTGTAATAATCCATTAGCGTCGCCGGTGTTGGGAGGGATAGGTTCGGCTGCATCATGAGCAACAAGCACCTTATTGACCTCTGGCAACAAATTTCTGGCTGCGAATAACTCTCGAAGCGCCTGTGAAATAACAACAAGGCGGCAAAAAGTCTGAGCGGTAAACAATTGTTTGTATAATTGTCTTGAAAGCCAGGATGTTGGCAGGTCATGTGCCTCAAAGACGACCTGGAATCTTTTGCGAACTGCAATCCACGCTCCGAAAAGCTCTCTGGAATAAACCAGGGTGTCAGCCGGGTTAAAGGTTGAAAGTAGACGGCTCATTTCCCAGGTGAAACGCCCCCCCCCGCCCCATCGTTTTGGGCGGGGCAGCTTTTGGATTGAAAAAACAGGTTCTATACCATAATAATCATGATCATCGAAAATATCCGGTTCTATTGTTTCCTGGTTGTCTTTTGTAACCAATGTCACTTCGTGGCCAAGATGGGCCATAGCCTGACACATATGCATGACATGAACGCTGCTTGCACGTCTCGACGGGACGTAAGAGCCTGAGAGGTAAAGTATTTTCATCAATCAAGCAACGCAGTTAGTTCGAAAGAAGCCCTAGGCCTTCAAATCTTTCTACAAACCGCAAATAATCTAGTTCCGTTTTTCGGTCCGGCATGTAAAAAAAATTTTAAGTATGTTCGATAAGCTAAGCCCATCAATATTGGTTCATGTAACATAAAAAATCGGTTTATAAGTAACCGATTTACCAGGTTAACAATTGCAGATTTTCTATTAAGGTATTTTAATTCTTGAATTTCAAAAAACGGCGTCAAAGTTTTATGTAAAGATTGTTGTGAAAAATGCTGATAATGTTTAGGGTTCAACGGAATATTGTCGCTTGGTACTGTTAGCAAAAGATTACCATCATCTTTCAGGTAAGATGCTAACCCTTGCACAAAGTCACCAGTTAATTCAAGGGCGATATGTTCTAAAGTTTCAATAGAAATAATAATATCGAATCGTCTGTCAAATAGCTTAGTATTTGTAATATCACCTGCCAAGTAACAAGCTTGTGGACACATAGCTCTTGCCATCAAAATAGCCCGCTCAGAATAGTCAACCCCAATGAATTCTTTGTGTGGAAAACAGTTAATGGCCTCACAAATAAACCGTCCATCACCACAACCAACATCAAGTAAGCTGTTGAACGCTAAATTTCTTAGGTATTCCAACAAAAAACTGGTATAAGACAAATATTCGTAACCATTTCTATGAACGAAAACTTGTGAAAATGACCTATTATCAACTCTTGCCAAATAATGATAAGGAAAGGAATACTGACTCTCCTGCAACTGTTGTTGTTTGCTCAGGTTCTTCATGAACTGTTATCCGTTTTGTAATAAGCATCATCTCAATGAAGGCCCCCATAAGAACATGCCATATTAGAAATTAATACTTGGTTCCTGTTCTTTTTATCCCCAAATGTTCGACAAACACACTTTCAGCACCATAATCAATAATACCGCTAATACCAAACCCCGCCCTTTCAAGTTTTAAGGTATATTCAAGTTCCGAATAAATTAAAGGAAAAGGATGATGTTGAATAAATAATTCTGCTCTAGATAAATGCGGATTAAAGGTAAAAGTTTTATTGTATGTTTCAGCAAAGCCCTTATCAGTCATTTTTACTTTGTCTTTATACTTAGGTTTTGCCAATGCATTAAACAATGAAAGCTGTCGAAGGTGCGGATTTTCTTTCAATAAATTTATCATGTCTCGAACAGGGATCGGTCTTAAAAACAACCAGTCATCTTCACAATGGAAAATAAATTCAGTTTCAACTTCATAATAAATTCGATTAAGGGAATAACCAAGACCCCTATTTGTGGGATTGAATATCTTTAAATCAAAACCTAATAGACCTTCGATATATTCTCTTGTTTCCACCGACTCAGGATAATCATCAATAATAAACCAGGATGTTTTTTCACTATCGTAGATAAAATGCTTTCGTAAACTCTCTATTGTTTTTTGTAAATACTCTTTTCGACCGCAGCTTGTGATAACAATAGTAACGTTTCCAGTTTTTAATTGCCTGTCCTTCAGCAATAAATCACCTTTCTTTTTCATGCGGTAGTATTCTATATAAGACTTAATTAGTTCTATCTTTTTGTCCTTTAATCGTATAAGGAAGGTAATGATATACCAAAGAATTCCTCCCCTTGAAAGCCCTAACTTCATAAATTTCCCCAAGGATTTGAAAAATCTATCCCATTCTAATTGCGACTTGCGAGAATCCTCACCCATTTCCCATCTTTACCTGTTAGTCAGTTCCCCAATACGTTTGGTTAGCAGTTGCATGAACAAATTTTTAACTTGCATACCAGAGTTGCCAAGAAACTTTGGCTTCCAAAATGTTACTAATAAAACGATTCCCATAGTTAAAGACGTCAGCATAATTATTAGGGGGTCAGAAACAGAAGCGCTTCGCAAACTAGAAGCTGTAAAATAAATAATTATAAATAGAATAATTGATAGGATTGTACCGGGTAGGTGCAACTCAAAAAACTTTCTCCAATTCAACCCGGTAATAATTAAACTACCACGTGTAAGCAGAATATAATTAACAAGAATTCCAATTGCAGTACTGAAAGCCACTCCTTCTATGCCCCAATTTTGTCCAATTATTGAACCAATTAAAATGATTACCGCGTAAACAGCCTGGATTACAGTAAACGAATAAACTTTCCCACAAGCGAGAATTATAGACGAACAAATTTTGTAAGCTGAACGAAAAAACATCCCTAAACAAAGTATTTGAAAGGGTTGTATGGCTGGAGACCACTCCGCGCCATAAACGACTCTTATTAATTCAGGCGCCAGTACAACACTTATAACGCTAAGTGGCATTAGAATCAACGCGATTGAGCTAATGCCATATTCATATGTTAACGTCAATTTCTTTGTTTCACTTTGTACTTTTGATAACGTAGGAAATAGAACCTGATCTAGTACTGAGGTAAACGATGACGTCGGGAGCAACATCAAACTAAAGGCTTTTCCATAATATCCCAGTGCTTCGGCTCCCAGCCAACGCCCTACGACAAAATTATCACCTTGCCGAGCGAAATAGTTTACAAAGTTTGCTGTCGTAAAACCGCCACCAAAGCGCCATAATTCTTTGAAGGCAGGAAAATCAAATTGAAGTCGCAAAGAATGTGGTACAGACAAAAATAATAGCAAACTATTTAATATCGCTTGGGCAAGCGTTGCAGCAACAAGCGCCCATACGCCAAAATCTAGGAGTGCGAGAATAATGCCGACTAATCCATAACCTATTAAATACGAAATAATATTGACACTGGCTAATCGGCGAAATTTCTCTGATCTTTTTATCAAAGCGTCGGATAAATCAACATAGCCACGAATCGGGAATAACAAGGATAGTATACGTAAGATAGGCGTCAATTCCGGCATTCTATAAAAGCCGGCAACCAAAGGAGCAGCAATAAATACTAAACAACCCATCAAAATGGTAAAAATTAGATTTGTTGTGAATCCTGTATTCACGTGTTGTGTTGTTAGCTCCTGACGTTGGATTAATGCCGATCCAAAGCCCATAGTAGAAAACATCGATGCAAAGTAAACAACTACTAAAGCAGCGGATAGTAAGCCAAAATCAGACGGTGAAAGTAAGCGTACCAAGATTACAGATACGGCAAGTTGTAAGACAAGGCTTGCCGTTGATCCAGATAACATCCACGCAAAACCAGCAAAAGTACGATGAGTTAGACTATTTTGATTTTTTCTTTCATTTTCCATGGATTATTTCACTAACCCTCGGAACACCTTGATACGAAATAGCGCAAGCATCTTTGTCCACGGAAAACTAATAACACTTAAACCAACATAAAGCCATACAAGGCCATGTAAGGGCAGCCTATATCTATCATCCGCAACTACAAAAGCCACAACTAAAAAATGGTAAAAAAGGGAAATCAGAAAAGCCAGGGTTAAATAGCGAGATCTTGGGAACCTCCGCCAGGAAACGATCACTCCCAGTATTAAGAGTGGAACAAAAGAAAAAAACGTGAATAAACGCAAGCCAAGATTAAAGAGCGGATAAAAAATTCTCCCCTCTTGGAGGTTCTCGATAACATCAGACTTTATCAATCCTAAATTAATTCCAAAGGAAATAGGTCTGGAAATACTGGTTAAAAATATGACAATATTCCTCGGAGCAATAATAAAAAGGTATTGGATTGGATTTGCTAAAATATTCTCAATAGCTATTTCTTTCAGAATCGCATCGGCTTCATACTCTGAGTATCCTAATTCTTGCCTGAGATTTGTATATGCGATTCTTCCTTCAGGAGGGTGTTCCTGGTCAGGATTTTCGGCTAACGATCGAGCAATTAAAACAGGGGTTTCGGCTACCAGGTTTCTAGCTTTGGCCAATTGCGCATCCTCATGAAAATCTTCGGGAGAAGACTTTCTTGTCAGATAAGTAGTTTCCCAAAGCAACGACATTCCCTGGTGGGTGACCAACACAGGTTCACCCGTTATGACCTTATTTCTATAAATCCAGATCCCAACCAATAAACTAAAACCAATTAACGACACTGCTATAAGTAAGAGTTTACGGGACAAATTTATCGGGAGTGTTGCGAATATAATGAAAGGAATGAGATAATGGTGCTGGGTTACAGGTCGAATGTAAGTACAAAGGGCAAAAATAGCGCCCCACCATAGCGCCCATTGCCAATTGCGTTTTTGTACGGCAAGAGCTCCGATCAGGAAACTAAGAATAAAAAAGAATGAAAATAATGCCTCGGTCAGCACTGCCAACGAAGCATACGATAGCCAGGGATCGAAAGCTGAAATCAAAGCAGCTAATACCCCTACCTTTGTTGAAAAATATCTCTTTCCAATAATAGCCACAAGTATCGAAATGCCTGAGATAATAATTATTTGAAAGATTACCAGGGCGTTTAAGCCATTTTCATAAGAACCAAAAATCTTAAGAAAAAGAGCCATAAGAACCGGATAACCAGGCGTTCTTAATGTTTGTGGACGTAATTGGCCTGTAAAGCTATCTTTCTCCAAGACAGCTCCAAATTGAACAATGTTTTCCGAAACGCCAATATAATGAACCGAATCAGTTTCTATTACCGGCCCGCCAATAATAAACATGGCGAAACGGGTCACGAGAGAAAGAATAAATATTAGGAGAACAATTTTCGTAAATGATTGGTCGAGGGACACCTGTATTCTTTTTATTTGGTTTGCCATTAATCAATTATCTACCCGTCTTGCCTAACGAGTTAGATTGCCAAACATCAAATTCCAAGATACTTGCTACCACCCTCTCCTGATCTGGCTCCGATAAATCATTATAAAAAGGCAATCGAAGAAGACGACTGCTGACGCTTTCAGTTACCGGACAATCACCCGCCTTTCCCCCAAATCGTTGGCCCATTTCCGAAAGATGCAGCGGCAGGTAATGAAAAACGGCCGAAATCCCATTCCCCTTCAAATGCGAAATCAACGCCTGTCTGTCCGCCTGGGACGGCAGGATGAGATAAAACATATGATAATTCTGTTCACAATAATCAGGCACAACCGGCAGACCAATATCATAGCTCGCCGCCCAATCCGCCAAAGCATCATAATAATTATGCCAGATCCGGCGGCGGCTCGCCTGAATCGCCTCCCTGGCCTCTAATTGAGCAAACAACATCGCCGCCAGAATATCAGCTAACAAATAACTCGAACCCACATCCACCCAGGTATATTTATCCACCTGTCCCCGGAAAAAACGGCTCCGGTTCGTCCCCTTTTCCCGGATAATTTCCGCCCGTTCAATATAATTCTGGTCATTAATCAACAACGCCCCACCCTCGCCACAGGTAAAATTTTTAGTCTCGTGGAAACTTTGAGTCGCTAAAGCCCCAAAAGTGCCTAAAGGCTTATCCTTATACCTCGCAAACAACCCATGCGCATTATCCTCAACCACCGGAATCTCGTAATGATTCGCCAATGCCATAATCTCATCCATTTCACAAGCCACCCCGGCATAATGAACCGGCAAAATCGCCCTCGTTCGAGACGAAATCAACCCCTCCAGCTGGCTTTCATCCAAATTCAGCGTATCAGGCCGAATATCAGTGAAAACCGGTTTAGCCTTTCGGAGAACAAAAGCATTGACTGTCGAAACAAACGTAAAAGATGGAACAATAACCTCATCACCCGGTTGAATATCCAACAATAAAGCCGACATCTCCAAAGCATGCGTACAGGAGGTTGTCAGCAGTACCTTTGGAACCCCAAGTTCAGTTTCTAAAAAAGTCCGACATTTTTCAGTATAGAGACCATCACCCGAAATAGCGCCATGCTGAATTGATTGTCGGATATATGAAAACTCAGAACCACTCAAAGAGGCCCGGTTAAAAGGGACCGTTGTCATTCTCAATGTTCCCGAACTGACGCTTGCAACGGCAAATCCAAACCCGGCTCCTCAAAATTCTGCCAGCACGACAGATCCAACCCGAATTCTTCACGCAATTTATTATTTGACTCCCAAAAATATTGAACCAAAAAATCCCGCAAATCTTCAGGAATATCCTGGCCTTCAGGTCTCGTTCCCGGATTAATATTTTCGAGAAGGGATGGAGGAAGAAAACTTGCCACTCCTAAAAAAGCGTACAAAGCCTGGATTTCAGTGATTGAACCAATCAGACGTTCAAAAAGAAATATAGCAATGTTATCAGGCGGAAAATACTTTTGATAGAGCAAAATATTTTCTATATAACGGCCGCGCCTCATATAAGCATAAGGCGAAACTGAAATCCGTTCCCTATCAAAATCTTGCCACCGGTGCTCCTCCTCCAAAAAAGCCTCTCGCATCGGCAAAGTCTCTATCCCATGCGCCAAACTAAAAAAGTAATGCGAAACAGCCCGCTCAATCGGGTCTCGCAGCAGGAAAATTATCTTTGCTTCGGGAAAACACCTCGCCAGACGTTCGGCCACCTTTTCCGATTCAGCGTAGCTCGTACTCTTCTCCCCAAACAATAGAGGCCGCTCCTGATTCTCAAAAAACCGGCTTTTATAATAATCAAGACCCCGCTCATACAACGCGTCATTTAAAAAGAATTTAGGCTCCGGCCGCACCGGTTTCGCCATCTCAATATCCGGGTGTTCATCCAAAATCCGGTGCAAATAGGTCGTTCCCGAACGCTGAATGCCAACCACGAAAAAGTGGTTACCCATCCTTTTTGATCGTTTCCTTAATATAGTAACTCTTCGACTGGCTCACCTGATTCAACAAACGCACCGTATACTCCCCCAACATACTGACAATTAAAATCAACACCCCGTTAAAAAAAGAAAGCAAAACAACCACAGTCGACCACCCGGGAACCGAAACCCCAATAAACAGCGCCCTGATCAAGAAGTAAACCCCAAGTAACAAGCTCATCATTGCCACAACAATACCACCCAGGCTGAGTATGCGCAGCGGAAAAGACGAGTAATTAAACAACAACCTCATCACCAACTCTAATATCTTGAAAAAATTATAATTACTCTTACCAATAGGGCGGCTCTGATGTTCAACCCAAACATTTGTAGGATTCACCGCAAACATTAGCGCCAGACCAGGAATATAAGGGAAATTCGTGTTATATGAACTAATCCGATCCACAACATCCCGGCTAATAATTCGAAAATTTGTCAAAACCAGGTCATGCGGTTTATCAAAAATCCGTTGGTTCAACTCCCCAATTATCATAGTGCCTAACCGGCGATACCCGGCGTGCTTTTTTTCTCTGAATCGGCCGAATACCAGATCATGGCCCTCCTCAGCCTTGTTTATCAAATGAATGATCTCTTCCGGTGGATTTTGAAGGTCATCATCAAGCGTTATAGCATAATCACCGGTGCACTTTTGAAGACCACAAAACACGGCCGTATGCTGACCATAATTTCGCAGCAAATTGATAGCCATAACATGGGGATTCTCGGTCGCTTTTTCCCGCAAAACAGACCAGCTATCATCCGGACTCCCATCGTTGACAACAATTATTTCGTATTCGAATCCATTCGCGGTGAAAAAATCTACCGTCCGGTCAATGGTCTTGCCGACGATTTTACTACTGTTATAAACCGGGATAACAACACTAAACTTCACCGCTACGGCCGTCTCGCATACGCCGTAATCAAATCCCCAAAATTAACCTGCGCCGCCGCCCCATCCACTTTCAAAACCCGGAAAACAGATTCCAATAAACGACCCAGTCCTTTATTCAATCCCCCCACCCGCGTCGCCAGATAACCAAGACTCAGATACCGCCCCTGCGCCCCAATCCATACCACCTCAAAACCCACCTTCTCCAACATCTCCCTCAGCGTCCGCTTACTAAAATAATGAATATGCATATCCATCAACCACGGCCACCGGGGTCCCATCACCTTCGCCGCCAGACTTTCAATATCCATCGTATGAACCGCCAGAACCCCACCGGGCTTCAATAAATCAAACGACTTCCGAAGCTCCCTCATCGGGTCATCCACATGCTCAATCACATCCCACATCGTCACCACATCAAACCGCTGATCCGCCAACGCCGGTGCATTCTGCGTGCCCTCTATGACCGGCAACCCATGTTCCTGGGCTACCTTCGCTGCCCAACGAGACGGTTCAACCCCAAGCGCATCCCATCCCGCAGACACGGCCGTTTCCACAAAAACGCCAATATACGCTCCAACATCCAGCAGCCGGCGGCCGTTTGCCGGACCCGTTATCTTCTCCAACGCCTGCAAATGCTTCCGAAAAGTCAACTCCCGGCCGGCCCGCTCCGCTAAATATGTATCATCCTCAACAGCCGCATAGGCCCCAACCAATTCATCCGCCTCCCATCGCGGATTGGCATAAACATAGCCACATTGGACGCATTCAACGATTTGGGGGTGGTGGCCATAACCCGGATTCGTACAGCGAAAAGCATCTACGTCAAGGGTGTCATCAGTTTGAATGGTGGCCGGGAATCGAAGTCGCCAATCATCACCACCACAGAGATTACAACAAACAGAAATCAAAATTTCAGACGAATTACTTAATTACCCGCTACTAATCAACCTGATCCTCATCCAAATGAGAACCAGTCGCCACATATCCCTCCGGCTTTTTAACCAGGAACGGTCCCATGACAAGCTGGTCAATATCCGACGCCGCAAACGTATTCAGCGCCTCCTGTGGCGTATTCACAATCGGCTCACCCCGTAAATTGTAAGACGTGTTTAACAAAACCGGCACACCTGTCGCTTCATCAAACTTTTTGATTAGATTATAATAGCCGCTGTTCCACTCCTCCCGCACAGTCTGCATTCGGCCGGTTCCGTTATGGCAAACCGCTTCAATTTTATCCCATTTATCCTCCGGGATGTCTGACACCATCAGCATGTAACGCGGCGGATACTGCTTTTCCAGGTCAGGCGTCGTGAAATACTCATGCGCCCGCTCCTCCATCACAACCGGCGCAAACGGCCGAAATGGTTCCCGAAACTTGATCTTCGTATTCACAATCTCCTTCATCGCCTCTCGTCGCGGGTCGGCAATAATAGAGCGGTGTCCCAACGCCCGCGGCCCCCATTCATATCGGCCGCGATAAAAACCAATTACCTTCTGATCCAGAAGCGTATCCGTCACTTCATCCAAAAGACGGTCATCATCATCAAATTCAACACATTCAAAACCGGAAGCCTTAATAGCAGACTTCATCTCCGCCAGGGAATAATCCGCTCCCCAATAAGCATGGTCCATCACAAACTTACGCGGCTGGCCCAAAACAACATGGTAAGCATAAAGCGCCGCCCCAACCGCGCCGCCCGAGTCGCCCGCCGCCGGTTGAATATAGACATTCTCAAAAGGCCCTTCCCGCATCACCCGGCCGTTAGCCACACTATTCAAAGCCACACCGCCCGCCATCACCAGGTTTTTACTACCACCAGATTCTTTATGCGCCGCCTGCGCCATCTTCAACACAATCTCTTCCGTCACCCGTTGGATGCTGGCTGCAATGTCAGCATACTTCTGGTTTTGGACCGCCACCCGATCGTCCCAATCCGGATGATCCTTCTTCGGATGGGTCGTCAGGCTGAAAAAATCAGACTCAGGCGCCCGCCTGGGGCCAAAAAGTTCCTCAAATTTGCTACTGAAGCTGTTTTTAGGCGAATAATGATAGCTAAAATAACTCATATCCAGGGTCAAGCCACCATCACCGTCAACCTTCGCAACTTTGTAAACCTCATCCATATACTTTGGTTCCCCATAAGGCGCCATCCCCATCACTTTATATTCGCCGCTGTTAACCCGGAAGCCGAGGTAAGCGGTGAAAGCGGAGTACAATAAGCCTACTGAATGCGGAAAACGCAGTTCCCGGCTCAGGCTAATCTGGCTGCCGCCTCCGCCATTCCAATCGGCCGTAGCTGAACCAATAGTCGCCGTCGTCCATTCCCCAACCCCATCAATTGTCAGAACGGCCGCTTCCTCAAACGGCGAACAAAACATAGAACTCGCCGCATGGGAAAGATGATGTTCCACAAACAAAATCTGCTCCGGTTTCACCCCGATCTTCGTTTGCAGCTGGCTCTTAATCCACAGCTTTTCATCAAACCAGGCCACCATCGCCTCTCCAAAGACAGCCCAAGACCTGGGAAAGGTTGACAGTGTAGTCTGGAGGATACGTTCAAACTTGAGCAGCGGCTTCTCATAGAAGACCACATAATCCAGGTCCGCCGCCGTTAGACCTGCCTTTTCCAGGCAAAAGTTTATCGCATGTTCCGGATAGCTGTAATCATGCTTTTTCCGCGTGAAGCGTTCTTCTTCAGATGCGGCAATCAACACCCCATCAACCAGAACGGCCGCGGCCGAATCGTGATAATAACAAGATATACCCAATATGTTCATCTATCTAAAACTGCCTCATCAACTCTTCCAGTGTCTTATCGCCCGTACTGCGTTTGCTCCAGGATTCCTCACGGTCACTTTTTACATGAAGCGGATCCGTAAAGAGCCTGGCGCCAATCCCGAAGGGAACGAAGACGGTGAAATAGAGTAGGGTTAGGATGACTCGGGTAATAAGGTTGCCCATAAAACGGCCGAATCGTTTCCACACCTCCCAAAACTTACTCAAAAACTCTTTCATCAATGAATCCTCATATATGAAACAAATTTGCTATTTATGTTACTCAAACAGCCAGAGTGCCTGGCAACTTAGCACGCGCCTATCAAAGAACAATTAATTTTTTGATGGTCGCCTATTTCAGAACCATCCGTGCAAACCAACTAACACATTTGCGGATGGTCAATGAGAAAACCAGGCACTAACTAATCATCAAGAAACCAGACATTCAGAAAATAATCTCGCTTCCAGAATATGGGTCTATTTTAGAATAAGGTGTAGATAAAGGGGGCAACACCGGATGTTGTAGCGAAAACCAATAATAATGCAAATAGTAATAACACCATTACCATTGGAATTAGCCAATACAGTTTACGCGCCCACAAAAAGCGCATTAACTCTCCGGCAATGCCGAAATTCGTCACCATACCACGAATGAAATTTCTCATCTTAAAACTCCTCAATAAATTTTGGAATTGACGCTTAACCATACTCTGATAAAACGGTTAAGCTTGGAGAATGTTTTACTTAATAGATTTGCTCCTTAATAAGAGACACCACCTTTTCAACTGGTAAACTCTCTCGACAGGAGCAAATATTTAGCAACAACTACGTTAATTACCGAAAATATTTACACAGACGGTAAACAATGGCATCATCAATAAAAAAACCCAACATGCAAAAATTGTCTATGCAACAGTTAACCTTCTAATTTAAGATCAAAATCGTTGTTATCCAAGAAGGCTTGTAATTGAATTGCTGTTAATTCATGTCCGTATGGAGAAGGATGCATCCAGACATCAGCAAACAAATAACGATCTTCTAACTGGCAAACACTTCCTGGTTTCTTTTGACAGGCCAACCTATAGAATGGGAGAAGGTCCAAAGCTGGAATACCCGCTTCAGCAGACCTGGTTGTAAAAATTTCCTGGGGTAAGACAGAATAACCGTCATCAAGAACCTGAAACTCTAGTGGAAATAGAATGATTCCGAATCGGGATCCATTCTCACTTGCAAAGTGATTCATCTCCAAAATCAAATTCCACAACTCTGTCCAACGTTCAGAGTGAGGGTCTTGAGGAAAGTATGAAGCAGCTTCTTGGGGCGGATTAATGACGTCAATCCGTTCTTTACCTTGTGAATGGGCTTCAATCCAACGTATTTGAACTGTTAGAAAGGGCCAAAAATAGGTGTTGGTACGAAGCCACTCAATTACTGCAGGACGATCTTGCGCCTGAAGGGCACTAGGACCATAGATATCATTAACTAAGGTAAGATCTAATAAAATTAAATCCGGTTCATAACGCAAACCTTCGGCCTGTAAGTAAGCTAATTCATTGGCTAAATTCCAACCTGGTACACCAGCATTGATAACCTGCAAGTGTTGGTCACCATCGGCTGTTTCATTCAAAAACTGCTCTAATCGATACCCGTAAGTCTCTTCCACCCTCACACCCCAGCCCATAGCTACAGAATCGCCAAGATTCAAAATACGATAAATGTTCGCTGGTTTTTCATAGGTGATCTCTGGCCCACGTAGTCCGTGTGAATTGATCTCAACCTCAATATTCTGCCACTCATAATGGCTGCCAGGCTTCATTAAGGTATAACCCGCGCCTGGTTCTGGGTATTGTTTCCACTCCATGCGGCGGGAGGCAAC
>JABAOG010000216.1_pt1 | contig 15618 bp, 12 predicted proteins | sample 7062131 | NCBI WGS metagenome assembly JABAOG01 (sample SAMN14538629, study PRJNA623070) | marine sediment metagenome | biome: marine biome [ENVO:00000428]; feature: marine pelagic biome [ENVO:01000023]; material: deep marine sediment [ENVO:00002113] | place: India: Arabian Sea | collected...
GGTAGTCGGCGTCCGCGGCGATGGCCGACTCGAAGGCGTCGAAGGCCGCCTGCGTGTCCCCCCGCGAGAGCTCGAGAAGCCCGCGCTCGGTGAGGATCTCCGCCCGGATGGTCGCGTCTTCCTCGTCGGTGAGCGCCAGTGCCTTGTCGAGCACGAGACGAGACACGTCCCACTGCTCCTGCGCGCGGTAGACCCGACCGACCTCGAGGAGCGCGCGCAGCTGACTCGGGTCGCGGATCAGCACCTCCCGCGCTTGCTCGAGGGCGTCGTCCCAGCGCTCCTCCTCGCGGAGGATCACCGCGAGCGACACGCGGGCGTCGAAGGCATCCGGGTGATGCTCGAGGAGCGTCCGGAGGCGCTGGATGGCCGCGTCGGCGTTCTCGAGGGCGTACTCGACCTCCGCCGCCGCCAGCAGCGTCTCCCGAGCCGTGGGTTGGATCGCGAGGGCGGCGTCGAGCTCGGCCTTCGCCTCCTCGAGGCGACCGCTGCGGCGCTCGAGCACGCCGAGGTTGTAGTGGGCCTCCCAGAGGTTCTCGTCGATCTCGATCGCCCGGCGATACTGATTGCGGGCGCGACGCACGTTGCCCCGCGCGAAGGCGCGGTTGCCGGAGGTGTAGTGGCGAACGGCCTCCGGGTCGGCCGGGGGCAGATCGACCCGGCCCCCGCCCTCGGCGGTGGCGCCTCCGCAGCCGAAGACGAGCGCGAGGAGCGCCGCCACGAGCGCGAGGCAGACGCCGCGGCGGCGGCGCGGCGAGCCAGGAGCCTCGCCCCCGGGTGAAGGGTCACCGGCGCCGATGCCGTGGCCCACGGTGATGGCGAAGACGTTCACTCGTCCTCCTCCTCGTCACCGTCTTCGTCTTCGTCGTCGGAGCCGCCCCGGCGCAAACCGTCGAGCGGCTCGGGGATCGGGAGCGGCGGCGCCTCGACCAGATCGCCACCGGTCTCGCGGAGCGGCGGGTACTGGATGTCGTTCAATCGGGTGAGCGCCTCGCGGAGCTTGGCGGTCCAGTCGTTGAAGATGCGCAGCTCGATGGCCTTCTGGTAGCCGCCCTCGTAGGCCTCGAGCGCCCGCTCCTCCATCGGGATGATGAACATCGCGAGCTGGTCCAGGTAGACCTGCTCCTCCTCCTCGGTGAGCCCCTCGGGGAGCTCGAAGGCGCGCATCGCTTCTGCGAAGAGCTCGTAGCTGCGGCCGATCTGGTAGAGGCTCGCGGATACCCACTCCGCCACGCCCATCTCGACGACGTCGGCGTAGACCAGCGCGGCGCGCTGGAGCAGCTCCGACTTCCGCTCGAGCCGGCGGCGCAGGCCGGCCGAGTCGCCGGCGATCTCGATCGCCTCGTACTCCTCGAGCACCCTTGCCCCCTGCAGGTAGCGCGCCTGCGCGGCGTAGTAGCGGCCGGCGTCGAGACGCCGGCTGCGGCCCGCGGTCCGGACCGCGCTCGCGAAGGCGCGGTCCGCCGCGGAGGCGTCCCCGGCCTGCAGGAGCGCCTGACCCATGCGAGTCTGCGCCTCGACCTTGCGATCCGCGTTGCGCGAGCGGCGGACGTAGCCGCGGTAGGTCTCGGCCGCTTCGCGCAGGTCGCCCGACTCCTCCTGCGCGCGGCCGATGAAGAAGTAGACGTCGTCGGTCTCCGGCCGCCGCGGGTACTTGCGCACGTACTCGCGACCGATCTCGACCGCCGCGTCGTGGTCGCCGGCGGTGAGCCGCAAGAGCACCGCGTTGTAGTGGGCGTCGGCCGCCTTCTCCTCGCGGGGGAACTGCCGCGCGTAGGCCTCGTAGAAGCGGGCGGCGTCGCTGAACTGGGCGATCGACTCGTACATCTGCGCCCCGGCCCAAGCGCCCTTGGCGCCGACCTCGGTGCCCGGGTGCCGCTCGATGAGCGCGCTATAGGCCTCGTCCGCCCCCTCGAGCTCGCCGGCCGCCTGATGCTCGACGCCGGCGTTGAAGAGCGCCTCCGGCGCCCGCTCGTCCCGAGGGAACTCCTCGGCCGCCCGCTGGTATGCGGTGGCGGCCTCGCTGTGCTCGCCCCGCTCGGCGAGCTGCTCGCCGACCTTGAACATCGACATGAGGATCAGCGAATCGAGGCGCCGTTGGCTCTCGTCGTCCTCGAAGGCCGGGGCCGCCTTGAGGCGCCGAGCCCAGGACTCGATGTTCGCGTAGTCGGCCGCGCGGTTGAAGCTGTCGAGGATCAGCTCGCCGGCGGGAGCCGCGTACTGGCTCTCCGGGAAGCGCTCGAGGAGCTGGCCGAAGAGGCGCACCGCCGGATCGTAGATGCCGCGGTCGTAGTAGAGGCGCCCCTGGCGGAAGAGGATCTCCGGCAGGTCGGGATCGTCCGGGTAGAGCTCGACGTAGAGCTCGATCGCCCTCGCGAACTTCCGGTCGTTCGCCGTCTCGCCCTCACAGGGGTTGGACGCCGCCGGCTGCGCGGCCTCCGACTCGGACTCCGACTCCGACGCCGACTCCGACGCAGCCCCCGAACGGCTACCGCCCTCCCCGGAGCACTCGGCCAGATCCGCCTCCCGCACGCGCTCGAAGGCGCCGATGGCGTTGTAGAGCGCGTCGCGGGTGTACTGCCCCTGCGGGTTCTTCTTGGCGGCGAGCAGGTAGGCATCGCCCGCCTCCGGGTAGCGCTCGAGGCGGTGGAAGAGGATCTCACCCCGGTAGAAGCTCACGTCGTAGGCGGCCTCCATGTCACCGAAGTGCTCGAGGTAGACCTCGTAGAGGGCGACGGCGTTCTCCAGGAGCGCCCGCTGCCGCTCGCGCTGGCCGAGCTCGTGCCAGCGCATCGCCTGGCGCCGGATCAGCCGCTCGGTCTTCCGTTGCTCCCGGGCGACCCGATCCGGGTTGCCCTGCTGCACCGCCCAATCGGAGCCGGGGCCGTAGGTGGCGGCCAGCGTGTCCATCGCGGCGATGGTCTCTTGGGGCTCGCCGAGCTGGGAGCGGGCGCTCGCGATCTCCCGCTGGTACTGCGGCGCCTTGCGCGCCATCGGGTCCATCTCGAGCAGCAGCTCGTAGGCCTCGATGGCCCGCTCGAAGCGCGACTGCCCCATGAAGGTGTCGCTCAAGCGGATCAGCACCCGGTGGGCGTAGCGCTCGCCGCCGATCTCCTCGAGGAAGGCGAAGACGTCGCCGGCGGTGTTGTTCTCGTCCTCGATGAAGACCTGGATCAGGTAGTCGAGGGCCTCGTCCTGCAGCTCCCGCAGCCGGCGCCGCTGGGCGGCGCTCATCTGGCCGCGGCCGCGACCGAGATCGAGGACCTTCCGAAAACGAAGGGCGGCCTCGTCGGTGCGCCCCATCCGCCACAGCGCCCAGGCACTCTTGAAGAGCGAGATGTCGTAGAGCTCGCTCTCCCGGTACTGCATCACCTCTTCGAACTCGGCGAGGGCGGCGGGCCACTCGGCGGCGCCGAAGCGCGACTCCGCGAGGGCGAAGTGGGCGTCGGGGACGAAGCGCGACTGCGGATGGTCGTCGAGGATCTTCTGGTAGAGCGCCAGCGCGGTGTCGCTCTCGCCCTTCTCCACGTGGGCGTAGGCCTTCATGTAGAGCACGAAATCGGTGCGCTCGTAGGCGGGGTGGTTGGTGAGGATCCGGTCGTAGAGCTCCATCGAGCGCCGGTAGTCGGGCGTCGGCACCGGTCCGCGGTTGCCCTCGGGCACCTCCTGCCAGGCGCCGAAGGCGGTGAGGTAGTCGGCGCGCGCCTTCTCCCAGGTCAGCTCGGCGAGGCGCATCAGCGCGTCCGGCATCTCGGTGGCGGTCTCCGGCTCGGTGCGGATGAATTCCTCGAGCAGATCGATCGCCAGCTCCCGCCGCTGCACCACCCACTGCTCGCGCTCGGCGAGGAGGGCGGCGAGGCGCTCGTTCTGGTACTCGCGCGCCGCCGCACCGAGCCGGTCCGGCCGCTCCCGCAGGTAGAGCCGGTCCTCGATCTGCTCGGGGGCGTCCTCGGGATCGCCGAGGTCTTCGTCGCCGTCCTCACTCTGGGGGGCCTCGATGGAGCGTTCGTCGGCCGGCTCCTGGAAGCGAGAGACGTTGGGCTGGTCGCGCTGTGCCAGCGCCGGCGCGGCGAGCGCCGTCAGCAGGAGCACCGCCCAGCCGCGCCAGAGGGTCACTCCTCGTCCTCCGCTGTCGCCGCCTCGGCATCGGCGTCGTCGAGGCTGACGGTCTCGTCGAACTCGTCGGCCCAGTACTCGCCCTCGAAGGGCCAGTACTCCTCGTCGTCCCGAAGCAGGCCCTGCACCTTGAGCGGGTCGATCAGCTCGGGGGGGAAGCGACCGGCGGCCAAGCTCTCGATCTGGACCTCGATGCGTCGCTTGCTGCCCATCACCGCGTCGATGCGACCGATGCGCGCCCGGCGGAGCTCGCCACCGAGGCGAGCGCGGAGCTCGCGCAGCCCACGCACGGCCACCTCACCGGCGGCGTCGATCAGCCGCCGGCGCATCTGCCGCACCCGCCGCGGCAGCTCTCGTGCGGCGCGCGCGTCGGCGCGCAGCAGATCCTCGAGCTCGCCCTCCGCCTCGATCTCCGGCTCTTCGTCGAGGGCCAGCTCCGCCCGGCGGAGCTGCTGGGCGAGCTCCTGGGCTCGGCGCGCGCCCTCCTGGATCGCCTCTTCGATCGGCGCGAGCTGCGACGCGTCGGCGCCGCCTTCCCGCAGGGCGTCCACCTGGCTCACCAGTCCGGCGAGCATCTCCCGCACGGCCGTGAGCTCGCCGCGGAGCTCGGCGACCTCGGTCTGGTAGGCCTCGCGTTCGGCCGCGGGCGCCGGCCCCTCACCTCGGATCCGCGCGGCGAGCCCGCGCAGGTCCGCCGCGAGCCGCCCCGCGCGGGCCGCCTCGGCGTCGAGGATCCGCAGCTGCGCGTGCAGCTCGTAGAAGGTGGGGTCCACCCGCAGCAACGCCAGGAGCAAGCCTTGGAGCGTCGAAAGCGACTCCCGCTCGACCTCGCTCCGCGCGTCCTCGTCGAGCTCCGCGTCCCGGCGCAAGCGCGCCAGCCGCTTCTCCTCGGCGAGGAGCTCCTCGTAGAGCTGACTCTGCCGCGTCTCGCTCTCCAGGATCCGGTCGATGGCCTCGACCAGCGGGCCGAAGCGCTCCTGGAAGCGAACGAAGAGCTGGCTGGCCTCCTCGAACTCGCAACGGCCGAGGTGCACGTAGCCGCGCAGGAGCATCGCCTCGTCGACGAAGGCCGACGCCGGCGCCCGGGCCTCGAGCTGGTCGAGCAGATCGATCGCGGTGTCGTGATCGTCGCCCTCGTACATCGCGTAGGCCGCCTCGAAGAGCGCCTCGGCGACCCGCTCCGAGTCGTCCGGGACCTGGAAGTAGTAGTAGAAGGCGTCGTCGGTCCGGCGCCCCTCGTGGGCGACCCGGCCGAGGCCGAGCCAGGCGAGGTCCTTCACCCGGAAGAAGCGGTCGTCGACGTAGAAGGTGTAGCGCTCCTGGTCCTCGGTGGTCGCGATGCTGCAGAAGGCCGCCTCGGCGTCGTCGAGGTCGCCGCGGGTCGCCGCGATCACCCCCCGGTAGTACTGGGCGCTGGCGTAGAAGCGGCTGCGGCGGGTGATCTGCGCGAAGAGCTCCTCGGCCGCCTCCCGCTCGCCGCGGTCGTAGGCCGTGCGGGCGCGGAGGTAGGTCAGCTCGTTCTTCGCGTCCTCCGGGAGGGTCTCCTCGGCCGCCGCGCCTTCGAGCTGCAGCAGCGCCCCGGCGAGGTCACCGCTCTCGAGCGCGACGTCCACGAAGCGCCGGTAGGCCGGACCGAAGTAGGGGTCCTCGGTGCCACGCTCGAGGGTTCGCTGCAGATAGCGGGCGGCGGAGCGGAGGGAACCGAGCTCGGCGAGGGCGCCGGCGAGAAGCACCTCGGCACCGGCGAAGTCCTCGAGGTCGACGAAGTCGGCGAAGCGAGGGCTCTCGGCGACCTCGTAGAGGATGAGCGCGGCGTCGTCGTAGCGCTGCTCGAAATAGGCCTCCTCGCCCTCGCGCACGAGCGCCCGCAGCCGCTCGACGCTGCCGGTCTCGTCGGCGATCAGTCGGCGGCTGGCGAGGGCGTCGAGATAGCGACCGAGGGTGACGCCCGACGGCTCCGCGGCCACCGCTTCGGCGCCATCGTCCTGGGCGGCGACGGGCCCCGCTCCCCACGAGACGCAGGTCAGCGCCAGCCACGCAAGACACACCACTGCCCGCGTGCACGCCGGAGAGGGTGATGCCGACGGTCGCACGGGCCGATGCTACCTCGCCGCGGGAGTGAACGTCCATCGCGACCGCTCTCGCTGGACATTCACAGCCCCCCCCGCGCTCCCGGCGAAATCAGGGCTCCGGACCGATCCGCTGGAGCGCCGGGAAATCGTCGAAGGTCGGGGGGAGCGAGCAGCCGTCGGTGCAGCTGGGTCGCATCGCCTCGGGGAGGATGTCGCCGACCGCGCCGCCGCACGGGTCGGTACCGACGCCATCGGTCAAACATACCCGCAGAGGAGGTGACACCCCGACGTTCCCGAGCGTGTCGCGACCACGAGCCGCGACGCAGGCCCAGCCCTCGTCGATGCCCGCGCCGACGAAGTCCCACGAGTCACCCACGCAGGTATCCGACGTGAGCGGCGGCTTCCCATAGATCGCCGCTTCGCCGGAGTCGGGCCGGTCGATGACCACCGTGAGCGGCGAGGTCACACCGCAGAGCGGCGCGGGCACGCTGGTGGCTCCTCCGTCGGCGCACTCGTCGAAGACCGTCCCGTACGCGCTCGCCGGGCTACCGACCGTCGTCGGCGAGGGGTCGTTGTAGTACGCCGTGCCCCGCGGGTTGATCACCGACATCTCCACCAGCACCGCCGAGCTCGCATCCCCCGGGTCCGGCTCCACCGCCGTGTTGATCGCGTCACAGACTCCGTCGCCGTCGTCGTCGACCAAGAGCGCGCGGCTCGAGTCGTCGAGGACGAGCACCTCCACCGACTCGATGCCGGCGTAGAAGATCACCGTCCCGGCGCCCCCGAAGCTGCTGTTGGAGACATCCCAGGCGCGCACCCGCAGCTCGGGCGTGGTGCCTCGGATCTGCCCGTCGTTCACCGAGTCCGAGCCCACCGGATCGAAGAGCTCGGAGCACTCCAGCGTGCCGGTCCGGAGCCGCGCCTCACGCACGTCCGGCGGATCGAGATCGAGCAGCGGCGGCACCGCGTCGAGCTTCACCGAGAGCCCGACGGTGCTCGAGTTCGCGACCACGTCCTCGGCGGTCACGTTGAGGGTCAGCTCGACGACCGTGGTCGGAAAGCTCGAGGCATCGAAGCTCGCGCGGTAGACGTCGGTGTCCGTCACCTGGGTCATCGGGAAGTCGCGGCCGGCGGCGCGCAGCACCACCGTGCTCGGATCGACACCAGCCATGTCGGTGATGGTCGCCTCTACGACCACCGTCCCGCCGACCAGCTCGCCGTCGCTCGGTCGGTCGATGACGATGGTCGGCCCGTCCGTGTCGACGACGAAGGGCTGCGTATGGGTCGCGGTCGCCGCGGTGGGCGTGCGCTCGTTCGTCGCTTCGATCGTCAGCTCGTAGTCCCCGCTGAGCGCCTCCGGGTAGACGGTGCGGTCGGAGAAGTCGATGTCGGCGACGAAGTCGTCCCCCTCCATGGTGGGGGTGATCGTCGCGCCGCCGACGACCAGGGTGTGACTCGCCACGGCGGCCTCGCCGTCCCCCGCGGCGAGCGGCGCCTCGTCGATGCGGTAGCGCAGCAGCATCCGTTGAGCGTGGATCGACCCCGACGCCGGAGAGAGGACCGTGATCGTGGGGCCGTTGTCGACGAAGGTTCCGATCTCCGCGCTGTTGCAGCGCGGCTCCGAGGCGGTGTCGGTGGCGCTGCAGCGAACGACGATGGGGCCATTCGACACGGCGCTGACGTTCGGCTGGGCGGTGTACACGTCGCCCTCGGCGGTGACTGCCGGGCTCACCAGCACCGTGCCCCCCTCGTCCAGGAGCTCGATGGTCACCGACTCCGGGTCGATCGGCTCGGAGTCCGTCGCCTCGCCGCGGGTCACCTGGCAGCGCACCTCACCGAAGGGCCCGACGATCACCTCGTCGGCGACGGGGTCGGTCGCCGGCAGGGGCGCGAGCAGCTCGACCGCGGGGCCGTCCTCGTCGCCGCACGCGCTGGGAACCGCGCCGTCGCCATCACCGCGGCAAGAACGCGAGGAGAGCGCCCAACGAGCGCCGAGGGACAACGGAGAAAGCCATGGTCCGCGCATCGAAGCAGCTGCGAGACCCTTCGGCAAACAAACGAGACTATTCGTCGTCGTCCAATTCGCGAGTGGCCACCCGGACCCGCACGTTCACGTCGTATTCCCCCTCGCCGTCATCCTCGAAGTCCTCGGCGATGTCGGAGTCGTCGTCGAGGGTGACGATCACCTCGGTGAGCTTCCCGCGGACCACCTGGAAGCGGAAGCGGGTGCTGGTGAGATAGCGGTACTCCTCGTCGGCGCGGGAGCGCATCTCGACCTCGACCGTCAGCTCGTGCGGGCCCGGGGCCGCGAAGCCCTCGTGGAGCTGCCGCCCGTCGTCGCCGGGATCCTCGTCGCCCCGGTGGACCGGGTCTCCGTCGAGGCGGAGCACCAACCGAGAGACGATCTGCTCGTCGCCGGCTCGGTTCTCGACCCGGAGCCGCACCTGGGTCTCGAAGAGCTGCCTTCCCAACACGGCGATCCGTGAGCGGACCTGCACGAGGTCGTCCATCAGAGTGGCCAGATCGGAACGCAGCGGTGAGAGGTCATCCGGGGGCACCTCCTCCGGCTCCGCCGGCTCCGGCTCGGCGGGGGTCTCACCGTCGTCCGCGCCTTCTTCGCTCGCGGGCGCCGCGGCCGGCGTGCCCTCGGGCTCGGCGTCGCCCTCCGCCGCGCCGGCGTCCGGCGTCTCGGCGGGCTGCTCGGTGGGCGGCGGCTCGGCCCGCCGGCGACGACGACGACGATGGCGCTGTGCGTCGGCCACGTCCGCCAGGAGCACCACCAAGAGCAGCCCAGCGAGGACGGTCACGAGAGTGCGGGTGAGGGATCGGCTCATGGGCGACTCACGGAGTGAAGGGCATGAAGATGGAGAGACCCAACGTCGCCGAGATGTTGTTCACGATCCGCGACTCACCGAGGATCTCCTGCTGCAGGACCTGGTCGCGAACGTCCATCCGGATCGCGAACCACTGACCGAAGTAGAGCTTCAAGCCGAAGCCACCGCTGATGGTCAGGCCGCGAGAGGTCTGGTTGTCCGTCACCCCGCCGCCGATGGCGAGGTTGAAGTCGAAGCGGCTGATCGTGCCGCCGAACCAGCGGACCTTGCCGTAGGCCAGCGACCAGATGAGGTGGCCCTGGTAGACGAAGATCGGGTTGTCGACCTCGAAGAGGACCACGCCCCGGTCGTTCTCGATGATCCGCACCAGCTCCGAGCGGGCCCGGCTATAGGCGAAGGAGAGCTCGAGGCCGATCGCCTCGCTCGCGTGAAAGGTGTAGGCCCCCTGCGCGATGGCCCAGGAGCTGAGCAGGTCGGCGGAGTAGACGCCGCCCATGATGCTCACCTCGTGGCGGAGCGCCTTCCGGAAGAGGCGCTCCTGCACACCCCGGTAGCGGCGCCGGGCGTTCAGCTCGTCCCGGATGGCTTCATCGATGCACTGCGCGGAACCCTCGGCCGCGGTATTGGGCAACGCCCCCGCCAACATCGTGACGGCGAGGGCCAGGGTGAGGGCGCGCGGCATCGTTGCGGAGTCTCACAAGTGGCGCGCCGCACGTCAACGACGACCGTTCACCCGCCGCAGAAGGTGGCGTCCGGGAAGCGCTCGTTCGGCGCGACGCACTCGCCGGTGCCCTCGGGGCACTCGTCCCCCGCCTCGCAGGGAATCTTGCATTCGCCGTGGGCCACGCCGCGCAGGGTCCCGCCGATCACGCACGCCGACCCCGGATGGCAGAGCGCCTCGCCGCAGTCCCCGTCGACGTAGCCGAGGGGGATGCAGACGCCGCCGCTCCCTTCGACGAACATGCAGCCGAAGCCGAGCTCGCAGAAGGGCGCATCGACGTTGCAGGTGGGTCGACACACGCCCGGGAGACGCTCCGGGTAGCCGCAGACGGCAGTGTGGCTCAGCGGGCCCGCCGGGACGCAGGTCAGCCCTCCGCCGCAGTGATCACGCTCGTCCAAGTCGCCGCAGCCGCTCACCGGGCCACCGCTGCGCACGTAGCAGAAGTCACCGGCGTCGGCGCTGCCGGTGGGCCGCTCGGTCTGACCGTCGTCGACCTCGGCCCGGGGCCGACAGCGACCGGTCAGCCGCTCGCAGACCTCATCGCCCCCGCAGTGCTCCGGGGCGGTGCACCCGACCACCTCGTCGCAATGCGGGCCGAGGCATCCCTTGCGCCGAGTCAGGCGAAGGCAGCGGTGCGCTTCGGCGCGAGCCCACCCATTCCCGCAGGAGCAGACGGCGCTCCCGTCGACCATCCGGCATCGACCGGTGGGACCGCACTCCGCCCCCTCGGCGCAGGTCGGCGCCACGACCGTGGGCATCTCCGCCGGTCGTTCTTCCCCACCGCCCCCACACGCCAAGGTGAGCGTGAGCGTCGCGATCCACGTCCCCCCGCGGAACGTCATCGCAATCCTGCTGCCGTCAGGAAAAGTATCGCTCGCCTCCGTCGCAGAGGATGGTCACCACCCGCTGATCCGCGTCCATCCGTCGTGCGACCTCGCGGGCCGCATGAACATTGGCCCCCGCCGAAGGGCCGACGAGCAGCCCTTCTTCGCGCGCGAGCCGCCGGGTCATTCGGTCGGCCGCCAGATCGGTCACGGTCACCACGTGGTCGATGAGATCACGATCGAGCACTTGGGGCACGAAACCCGCACCGAGCCCCTGGATCCCATGGAGCCCGGGCCGCCCACCGGAGAGGACCGCGCTCGCCCGGGGCTCGACCGCCACGACGCGCACGTCGGGGTTGCGCTCCTTGAGGACGCGCCCGACGCCGGTGAGCGTGCCACCGGTGCCCACCCCGGCGACGAAGGCGTCGACCTTTCCCTCGGTGTCTTCCCAGATCTCTTCGGCGGTCGTGGCCGCGTGGATGTCGGGGTTTGCGGGGTTCTCGAACTGTCCGCAAACGAAGGCATTTCGCTGCTGGGCCATCTCCTCGGCGCGCTCGACCGCCCCGGCCATTCCGTCCTCGGCCCGGGTGAGGAGGACCTCCGCCCCGTAGCTCTTGAGGATGTCGCGCCGCGCCTGGCTCATGTCCTCCGGCATCACGATCACGCACTGGTAGCCGCGGACGGCGCAGACCATCGCCAGGCCGATGCCGGTGTTGCCGCTGGTGGCCTCGACCACGACCGAGCCCTCGCCGAGCTCGCCCTTCTCCTCGGCGGCGAGGATCATCGCCATCGCTGGGCGGTCCTTCACGCTCCCCGTCGGGTTCATCGCCTCGTGCTTCGCGACCAGCTCGGCGCCGCCGGCTTCGGCGAGGTGCGCGAGCCGCACGAGGGGTGTGTGGCCGACCAGGGCGAGGACTCCATCCTTGATGCGCTCGGTCATCGCCGCCGAGCATACACGGCCGGGGCGGAATCGCGCCTCCCCTCATTGGGATGAAGCGCTTCCACCGACGGAGCGCGCCGGATCACGCTCGTTCGCGGAACGACCTCGACACCGGTGGGCGCTGACGCCAGCATTCCTCCATGAGCTGGCCGACGCGCGTTCACCGCGGTCCCGAATCGCTCCTCCTCGATGGACCGCTCGCCGAGCGCATGTTCGACGCGCTCTGGGAGATGGACCCGCTCGGCGACGCGGCGGCGGAGGCGCTGGCTCGTGAGCCCCGCTGGATGGCCCGGCTCGGCGAGCGCTCGGCGCACATGCCCGAACCGCTCCGCGCGCTGGTCGAGGCCGCGAGCGAGGTGCCGGAGTGGGTGGACCGCGATCGCGTCGACCGCGCCGGGGCGCTCCTCTTCCGATCCAGCGCCGCCGGCGGCATCGTGCTGGGCGCGAAGTCGCTCATCGCCGGCTACTGCGCCCCCGCCGGCAACAAGCCGCTCGCGATGACGGGCCAGCTGCGACAGAAGGTGAGTCACCGACTGGCCGAGACGAGCAAGTACGTCGTCGCCACCTGCACGAAGGGCGCGCTCTGGCCCGGCGCCGAGGGCTGGGAGATCACCCTGCGCGTCCGCCTGATGCATGCCCACGTGCGGCGCCTCATCCATCGCTCCGGCCAGTGGCGACCGGACGACTGGGGCGCGCCGATCAACCAGCACGACATGGTCGCCACGAGCCTGCTCTTCTCTCGCGTCTTCGTGGAGGGCATCCGCGACTTCGGCGTGCGCGTCTCCCGCGCCGAGGCGGACGACTTCGTCCACCTCTGGCGCTACGGGAGCTGGCTACTGGGCTGCCGAGCCGACCTGCTCCCGCGAGACATGCACGAGGCCGGCCGACTGACGCGGCTGATCGCCCGGACGCAGGGCCCGCCGGACGACGACTCCCGAGCGCTCACCCACGCGCTGCTCGAGTCCCCGCGGGGCACGATCCAGGGCACACCGGCGGAGCTGCAGGTCGCTCTCGGCCACGGCTTCTGCCGGGCGCTGATCGGTGACGAGATCGCCGATGAGCTGCGGATCGGTGGCCACCGCCTCGCCCGCATCGTCCCGGCCGTCCGTTGGCTCTCGCGCGTCGTCCCGAAGCCCTCGCGAGCGCGGCTCGAGAAGAGCGGCCGCCGCTACTGGGAGCGGGCCATCGAAGAGGGACGCGCCGGCCAACCGCTCGCCTTCCGGCCTCCCGAGGCCCTGGCCCAGGTGCTGTCCGCGTGAGATTGCGCGAAGCGGCGGCGCGCCCCATCTAGTCGAGATGCGCATCGGCGACCGCGACGTCCGGACGGTGCTCGCGCCCATGGAGGGCGTGAGCCACCCGACCTTTCGCGCGCTCATGGCGGCGCGTGGCGGGCTCGATCTGGTCTGCACCGAGTTCGTCCGCATCTCCCCGGCGCCCCTGAGCCCGAAGCAGATGCGCCGTGCGGTGGCGATCGCCGATGGCCCCGACGGCACGCCGCTCCCGCTCTCGGTGCAGGTGATGGGCAACGACGCCGCCAAGATGGCCGAGGCCGCCGCGCTCGTCGCCGACGCCGGGGCCACCATCGTCGACGTGAACATGGGCTGCCCGATGCCGCGCGTCGTGCGCAAGGGCGTGGGCGCGGCGATGCTGAAGGACCCCGCGTTGCTCCGCGACGTGCTCGGTCAGATGCGCGAGAGCACCCCCGGCCTGCTCAGCGCGAAGATCCGCGCCGGCTTCGACGACGCCGAGGGCGTGGTGCGCACCGCCAAGGTGGTCGAGGAGGCCGGCGCCGACTTCATCGCGGTCCATCCGCGCCGTCGCTGCGACTTCTACGAAGGGGTGGCCGACTGGCGGATCATCCGCACCCTCGCCGAGGAGCTCACCATCCCGGTGATCGGCAACGGCGACGTCTGGTACGCCGACGACGCCCTGCGGATGGAGTCGGAGACCGGCTGCGCGGCGGTGATGATCGGCCGGCCGGCGATGCGGAACCCTTGGATCTTCCAGCAGATCGCCGACCTCCGCGCGGGCCGCGAGCCCTTCGCGCCGAGCGGCGACGATCTCCTCGCCTGGCTCGAGGAGGTCAGCGCCCTCTACGGCCGCGTCTTCGCGAAGAAGCGCGGCCCCCTGGGCAAGCTCAAGGAGCTCGTGCGGTGGTTCGGCCGCGCCGTGGACGACGAGCGCGCCTTCCGGAAGGAGGCGCTCCGGGTGCAGAGCGTGAGCGATCTGCATCGGGTCGCCGAGGCCAGGCTGCGCGGCCTGCCGCCGGCGCGCATCGATCTGCAGGCCAACGGCCACCTCGCCCTCGAGCGCTCCGGCTCGGCGCACGGCGAAGCCCTCGCCCGCTCCGCCTGACGCATCGTCGAAGCGCGCGCGCCGAGCGCGACAAGCTGGCGGGCGAGCGGCTCGTGAGCACGGGCGATCGGGCCACGGCGCGGCCCTCGGCCACCGGCACGCGAGCTGCAGAACCTCCCGACGCGTCACGACGACGCACACAGGAGGAGGAATCTTGCGACTCATCATCGCGACCATCGCGGTCGTCGCCATCGCCGCGTCCACCCGCACGGCTCACGCCCATGAGCTCGAGCTGGGCTTCGGCTACCCCCACGGCATCGAGGCCGGTCTCGGCCTCGGCTCCGAACGGGTCACCTTCACGCTCGGTGTCGGCGGCGGGGGCGCGCTCTTGGAAGACCAAGAGGGAGACCCCAGCTTCGCGGCGGCCACGTTCTATGTGCCGCTCGGGCTGAAGGCCTACCTCGGGCAGCCATCGGTCGGCCGAGTCACCCCGACCCTGCGGGCCCGAGTGCTGGTCGGCGCGACCGCCGTGAGCGACGCCTTCATCGAGCAGCGGGGAGTGGTCCTCGGGGGCCTCGCCACCCTCGGAGCCGCCTACCTGCCCACGCGCGCCGTGGCCATCGGCATCGAGGCCGGGGGCTACTGGGACGTCGTCCGCTGGCGGACGGAGGCAGGCCCCCAGTGGCGGGACCGGTACTTCGGGGTGGTCGCCCGGGTCACCCTCGCGCTCCGCTTCGGGTTGGGCGAGCCAGCGCTCGACGAGCCCGACGGCGCGGACTAACCCGAAGGCGTGCGCCTCGAGCTCATCGACGACGGGCCGGTCAACGCTCGCTACCTGGTCCACCTGGACGACGACGCGAGCGTGGAGGCGGTGCGCTACCGGGGCGACACCCTCTGCCTGTCGACGCAGGTCGGCTGCGCCGTCGGCTGCCCCTTCTGCGCGTCGGGGGCCAACGGGCTGCAGCGTCCGCTGACCGAGGAAGAGCTCCGCTTCCAGGTGGAGGCGGCGGAAGAGGTCGCGGGGCCGCTCGAGCGGCTGACCCTCAGCGGTGTCGGCGAGCCGCTCCACGCCCACCGCGCGACCCGCCCTTTCGTCGAGTGGGCACGGGGGCGCGGCCTGCCGACCAGCCTCACCACCAGCGGCGGCCCCACCGAGCGTCTCCGCGAGTGGCTTCACGCACCGCACAACGGGCTGACCATCTCCTGCCACGCCGGCACCGAGGCGACCCGCGCGCGACTGGTGCCCCGCGGCCCGGCGCTCGCGGAGCTCTTCGAGACGCTCGCCGCCGAGCACCCGCGGATGACGAACAAGCGGAAGAAGAAGACCGCCCTCGCCTACCTGCTGCTGGCCGGCGAGAACGACACGGACGCCGAGGTCGACGCCTTCCTCGAGCGGGCGCTGCCCTTGGGCTTCCGCGTCCACCTCTACGGCTACAACCCGGTGCCGACCAGCACGCACCGCGGCCCCTCGGGCGCGACCTTCGATCGCGTCGAGGAGCGCATGCGCGCCGCCGGTGCCCGGGTCGTCCGCAGCTCCCGAGCGCGCCGCCGCCCCAACGGAGGCTGCGGCACGCTCGTGGCCCTACGCCGCGCTCAGTAGCCGGTGCCGGTGGCGGTGGTCCCGGTGAAGTTGAGGGTGAACCACCAGCCGCGGGTGCCGCCGTTCATGTCCCGCGCGTCGGGCGAGCTCGCGTCGCAGTGGTCGGGCTCGGGGAGCAGGTCCTGACCGAGGTTCAAGGTCACGCCGGACACCATGATGTCGATCGTGTCGGCCTGAGCCTCGCTGAGGAAGCCGACGAGGACGCCGTTCGAGAGGGTG
>JABAOG010011492.1_pt1 | contig 15592 bp, 13 predicted proteins | sample 7062131 | NCBI WGS metagenome assembly JABAOG01 (sample SAMN14538629, study PRJNA623070) | marine sediment metagenome | biome: marine biome [ENVO:00000428]; feature: marine pelagic biome [ENVO:01000023]; material: deep marine sediment [ENVO:00002113] | place: India: Arabian Sea | collected...
CGGAGCGAGCCTAACAGAGGCCATGCGTCGCTTCGATACCATTTGAAACGCCGGGGCTTAGAGCGCAGTTTCGAAACCGGACAATGGCGCAACACGCAAGCAGCTTGATCGGCGACGCTCAATCAATATCTTAATGGACATTCCCCGGATGACTCCCGAACTCGCCTTCGATGGTAAACGAACATCCCCTTCATGGGAACCATGAACGGCATTTTCGACTGACCTGCGAGATCGTCGGTCGCCACAGCGCTTTTCTGGCCCAATTTGGCTCGCTTTCGCCTCTTTCGGACACACTTCCTCTTCCGTAATCTCCGGTTCCTTCCGTTCAGGCCGTCGCCGGTGATGATCGTCGCAAGTCCTCGATCAGTCCCAGGATTCTTCGGAACAGATCGCGGGGCACGGCGACTTCCGCCATCTGGAAGGTGACGTAGCGACCATGCGCGACGACCTTGGCTCCAACCTTGACCAGCTTTTCGCGGATCGTGGTCAGCAACCAGTGTGCCACCTCCTCGGGCAACGCCAGGGTTCGCATGAAATTGGCGAGGTTGTAGGCCAGGGCATGTAGCTGGAGCCGAACCTCGTTGTTGCGGAACTTACGGCACGACAGCCGGGTCCACTTGATGGCGTTCTTGCCTTCCTTGATCCACTGCTCGGCGGTGCCGCGCTGATTGTAGAAGGCGACGACCCGCTCGGCCGGGCGGCTCAGGTTGGTGACGATGAAGCCGACGCGGGGATACAGTTCGCCGGGATGCCATTCGACCTTGGCGACCACGCGGCGTTTCTTGTCCCATGATCCGGCCTGATAGCTGAAGCTGGCATGGTAACGGCGGACATGGTTTGGAGGACGGCCAACGGGGCGCGTCAGCAGATGGGCGATGCACTCCTGAAGAACAGCGTTCGCCTTGAGCCGGATGGCATACAATATGCCCTCGGCTTCCAAGTAGTCGTAGATGACCGGCGAAGCGAACGCCGCGTCGCCACGAAAGTAGAGCCGAACTTGCCGTTCTTTGTATCGCTCGACCACAGGTTCCAGGACATCGCGCCAGCCATCGGCACTGTGGACGCTGCCGGGACGTAGGCTGCACCGTTCAAGGTCACCCATGTGGTTGAAAAGGAACAGCGGGTGATAGCAGGTGCAGGAGAAATGACCGTTGTAGGCGGTGCCTTCTTGGTCGCCGTAGGTCGGACTGACGCTGGAATCCATGTCGAGGACCACGTCTTTCGGCGGTTTACGATCATGGACCCGGTCGATCCATGCACCGGACAGGTCGATGAGAGCGGCAATGTTTTCGTCGGTGCCCAGGAACTCGGTCTCGAAGCGTCCCATCTGGCTGGCCGATGCCGCCTGCTTGGCGACGGCATGACCGCCGACGATCCATCGCATGGCCGGATCACGCCCGAGACGGTCGGCGTCGTTTACATCTTCGTAACCGCCGAGCCGTCCGAACGTCGATTGACGGAACAGGCCGGTCATCCCATGCTGACCGTTCTTGCCGGTCCGGGGATCGACCAGATGTTCCTCGGCAATCTCGGACAATCCGAGAGCGTCATCGAGTTCCCGAAAGGGAAGGAAGCCCCCATCCGACGTGACCTTCGAACCATGGAACTCCAGCTTCAGACGACGGTCAAAATCGAGCCGCAGAACCCCGGATTCACTTTCACCCGTCGGGTGAGCCATTCCACCCCCTCCATCTGGATGCCAATCCATTGATTCTTATATCAGAATCTGACTAACGCGTCGCTAATTCAGCATCCCATCTGGGAAATGGGGGATAAGATCTTTGTTTGCAAGATAGGCCTGATCCGGCCATAGCCGGTAGTTAGCGAAAACCGGATCAGGCCCCCGTTACTCGAAGTCTGTCTTACGCCCGCAGCTCCTTGCGGCACCAGTCTCTTACACCGGTCAAAATCGTGCTCACAACTCTAGCGGAACATTAACGCTCAGGAAAAGATGAACTTTACGACGAAGGGGGTGGTAACCGTTATCACCAGAATACCGAGTAGGTTCAGCACAAGGCCGGCGCGCATCATCTGCGCGATGGTCACGTAACCGGAACCGAACACGATCGCATTTGGCGGGGTCGCTACCGGCAGCATGAAGGCGCAGGACGCCGCGAGCGCTGCCGGTACTGTCAGCAATAGAGGATCAAGCTGCGCCAGAACTGCCACAGCTCCCAGCACGGGGAGAAAGGCAGCGGTTGTGGCGGTATTGCTGGTCAACTCTGTAAGAAGAATTATTAGAGAGGCCGCCGCCACGACGAGCAGGATCTGGGGCCAATTTTCGAGTACGCCCAATCCGCCGCCGATCCAGGTTGCGAGGCCCGTCTCGTCGACGGCATGCGCGAGGCTCAAGCCGCCGCCGAAAAGCAGCAAAATTTCCCAAGGAGCGCGTTTTGCCCACGGCCAGTCGAGAAGGAAGACCCGCTTCTTCCAATCCGCCGGAATGACAAACAGCAAAACGGCGCCGAAGATCGCGATTCCCGCATCGGACAAGGTGTCGGGACCAATCCAAACGGCCAACAATGGATTTGTCATCCATAGGCCTGCTACGAGGGCAAAAACCGCCGCGACGCGCCTTTCCGGGCGCGTCATCGACCCCAAATCGTGAAGGGCTTCGGCAATCACCGGGCCGCCTCCAACCTGATCTGCGAGACGAAACCGGAACGCGACCCGGGTCAAGATGAGCCAGCTGAGCGGTAGCATGATCGCTGTCACGGGCAGCCCTATCAGCATCCAGCGAGCGAATCCGACTTCGATTCCATAGGTTTGTGCCATAAAGGCTGCAAGCAGTGCGTTCGGTGGCGACCCGACCAAAGTAGCGAGGCCGCCGATCGATGCGCCATAGGCCGTCGCCAGCATTAAGGCGGTGGCGAACCGGGATTCTTCCCGGCCTAGTTGCGTATTTCCGTTCGGCCGAGTGATGGTTACCAGTGACGCGGCTATGGGCATCATCATCATTGCCGTTGCGGTATTGCTGATCCACATGCTGAGGAATGCTGTGGCTAACATGATGCCGCCGACGAGCGCTGTGGGGCGCGTCCCGGCGAAGGCAACAATGTGAAGTGCAATCCTTCGGTGAAGGTTCCAACGCTGCATGGCCAACGCGATCAAGAAACCTCCCAGAAACAAGAATATCAAAGGGTTGGCGAATGGCGCGGCGGCATGTTGGATGTTTTCAACACCCAGAAGGGGAAACAAGACTAAAGGGAGCAATGCGGTTGCGGCGAGAGGCACCGCCTCGCTCGCCCACCAAACAGCCATCCAAACGGCGACCGCAGCGGTCGACCACGCGGCGGGATCGAGACCGGCCGGTGCGGGGAACGCCAAAACGGCCAGAGATCCCAGGGGTCCAACGACCATACCCGCTAGCCGGTATGTCCCGTACTGCCTTTCGTCGCTGAAGGATCCTGTCATGCCCGATGGCTCGTGCTCAATTATTTCGCCTTTTGGGTTGAATGCCCTTAACCTACAGTTCGTTGGAAACAACGGCTATTGAAGTTTCCTGGTCATCATTTTGGTAGATCAACGGATGGCAGATACCACAAGCGGCGCGTCCATCATCACCAAAGAACGTCTCCGGGGCCTGATCGAGCTATTGCGTCGAAAAGATTATTGCGTCGTAGGACCGACGGTTCGCGACAGCGCAATCGTCTATGACGAGGTTGCCAGTCTCGATGATCTGCCCGCCGGCTGGACCGATCATCAGGACGGCGGCGAGTACCGGCTGTCCCGCAGAGATGACCAGGCCCTGTTCGGTTACGCCGTTGGACCGCACAGCTGGAAAAAGTTCCTTCACCCGGAGCGACAGCGGTTGTGGCGAGCCGAGCGGAAGGGCGACGATATTGGCGTAATCGAAAATACCGAACCCGTTCCCAAATACGCCTTTCTTGGCGCGCGAAGCTGCGAACTTCATGCCATCGCGATCCAAGACAGGGTATTCATAAACTCTGACCATCGGTACGAAGACTATTCGCTACGTCGAGAGAACGTTTTGATCATTGCTGTCAACTGCGGCCAGGCAGGTGGGACCTGTTTCTGCGTGTCGATGGAGACGGGTCCCGAGGTAACATCCGGCTTCGACATCGTGTTGACCGAGATTCTGGACGACGGCGCACATCGCTTCCTCGTCGAAGCGGGAAGCGAAATCGGCGCCGACCTGTTGGACGAGATCGGCCACGAAGAGGCTACCGAAACGGACCGCGCGGCCGCCCATGCGGCTGTCGCGGCCGCCAAGAGTCAAATGGGCCGGACCTTGGATACCACAAACATAAAGGAGCTCCTGCAAGGCAATCTCGAGCATCCCCGGTGGGATGACGTGGCGTCGCGCTGCCTAACTTGCGCCAATTGTACGATGGTCTGTCCGACCTGTTTCTGCACAACCGTTGAAGATGTTACCGACCTTGGCGGCGATAATGCGGAACGCTGGCGGCGTTGGGATTCCTGTTTCACGTTGGATTTTTCGTACGTACACGGGGGTAATGTCAGAAGCTCACCGAAGTCGCGCTACCGGCAATGGATGACCCACAAGCTCGCCCATTGGATCGATCAATTCGGGTCCTCGGGCTGTGTCGGGTGCGGACGGTGTATTACGTGGTGCCCGGTGGGAATCGACATCACGGAGGAGGTGGCCGCAATTCGATCGGACACTGTCAGGAAACGAAGGGTAGCATGAAGAGCATCGCGGATATTCTTCGTGAGCACCCTTTTACCGAGGGATTGGAAGACGAGATCGTCGACCTGATTGCGGGATGCGCGAAGAATGTGGTCTTCCAACCCAACGAGTATGCCTTTCGAGAGGGCGAGAAGGCCGAATTTTTTTGCCTGATCCGACATGGAACGGTGGCGCTTGAGATGTTTATTCCGGGTCGTGGGCCGGTAACATTTTTGACGGTCAAGAGCGGCGAGATTCTCGGCGCCTCCTGGCTGCTTCCTCCCTACCGGTGGAGATACGACGCGAGAGCCGTCGAGTTGACGCGTGCGATTGCGTTTGAATGCGATTGCTTGCGCGATAAATGCGAAGCCGACCACCATGTCGGCTATGAGATGTTGAAGCGGTTTATTCCACCCCTTCTCGAACGTCTTCAAACGGCTCGTGTACAGAGCATGGACGTGTATGGCGACGGCAAAGGGTAGCGGGAGGTCTCATGCTGGCGCCGGTCCGCAATCCATGACGCCAGCATTTGTGCCGATTGAGCGCCGCGTCCGCGAAACAGCGGACGTTGTAACCATTGATATTCCCGTCGAACGATTTGAGACAGCACCGGCAAGGTTCAAACCTGGCCAGTTCAATATGCTTTATGTCTTTGGCGTTGGCGAGGTACCGATCAGCATTAGCGGCGATCCGGTGGCGACGGATCGGATCGTACATACAATTCGCGCCGTCGGGTCGGTGAGCGAAGGTCTCGCCAAAGCGAAGCGCGGCGACCCGGTCGGTGTGCGCGGTCCTTTCGGCAGCGCCTGGCCCATCCAGGAGTCGAGCGGATGCGATGTACTTGTCATCGCCGGCGGCATCGGTCTGGCGCCGCTGCGGCCCGCCCTATATCAACTCATCGAGGACCGTGAACGCTATGGCCGCATCGCACTGCTCTACGGCGCACGCAGTCCGGAAGACCTGCTTTATCGGCGCGAACTCGAAAGCTGGCGGCGCATGCCCGAGTTGCAGGTTCGCGTTACCGTCGACCGCGCCGGCCACGACTGGGTCGGTGACGTCGGCGTCGTCACCAAGATGTTGTCCAAGGTTCGGGTCGATCCGGTCGATACCGTGGCATTGATTTGCGGGCCGGAAGTGATGATCCGGTTAACAGCCACCGCGTTGGAGGACATGGGTGTGACGGCCGAGCGCATATTTGTCTCGTTGGAACGCAATATGAAATGCGCCATCGGGTTTTGCGGGCACTGCCAGTTCGGGCCGCACTTCGTATGCAAGGACGGCCCGATNNTCTAGCGTGCAAAAAAGGCGCCGCCCGAAACTCGCTGTTTGGAAGTTCGCGTCCTGCGACGGCTGTCAGCTGAGCCTGCTGGACTGCGAAGACGAGCTGCTCGCGGTCGCCGAAGCGATCGAGGTCGCGTACTTCCTTGAAGCCTCCCGCGCGGTTGCGAAGGGGCCTTACGATCTGTCCCTGGTCGAGGGGTCGATCACCACTGCCCACGATACGGAGCGGATCAAGCGGGTGCGCCGCAACTCNNTCACCATCGGCGCCTGCGCCACCGCCGGCGGTATCCAGGCGCTACGCAATTTCAAGGACGTGCGCGATTTCATGACCACTGTCTACGCCGAGCCCGATTACATTGATACGCTGGCCACTTCGACACCGATTTCCCACCACGTACCGGTCGATTTCGAGTTGCGCGGGTGCCCGATCAACAAAGCGCAACTTCTAGAGGTCATTGGTGCGTTCCTGCACGGACGCAAGCCCAACACACCCGCCCACAGCGTCTGCGTGGAATGCAAACTGCGTGGCAACGCCTGTGTCATGGTGGCTCACGGAACGCCCTGCATGGGCCCTGTAACCCACGCCGGCTGTGGCGCGATTTGTCCGGCTTATAACCGAGGCTGCTATGGCTGTTTCGGACCGATGGAGAGCCCGAATACGCCAGCCCTGAGCCGCCAGTGGCTCCGTCTGGGGGTCGAGCCCCGCGCTGTTCAGCAGGCATACCACACCTTCAATACGTGGGCCGAACCGTTCCGCGAGGAAGGCCAATCCCATGGCTCGTAAGACCATAAAGGTCGACTACCTCGCCCGAGTGGAGGGCGAAGGCGCTCTCCATGTCAGCATCAAGGATTCGCAAGTCAAAGATGTGCGGCTCGAGATCTTCGAGCCGCCGCGCTTCTTCGAGGCGTTCCTTCGAGGGCGGGCGTTTACCGAAACCCCCGACATCGTGGCGCGGATTTGCGGCATTTGTCCGGTGGCGTACCAGATGAGTGCGGTACATGCATTAGAGGATGCATTGGGCGTGAAGGTTTCGCGGTCACTGCGCGATCTGCGCCGCCTGCTGTACTGCGGCGAGTGGATCGAGAGCCACGTCCTGCACATCTACATGCTGCATGCGCCGGACTTTCTCGGCTACGAAAGCGCGATAGAGATGGCGAAGGACCATCGCAGTGTCGTAGAGCGCGGCCTTCAGCTCAAAAAAGCGGGCAACGCGATCGTCAGCGTTCTGGGCGGTCGGGAGGTGCATCCGATCAACGTCAAAGTTGGCGGCTTTTATAAGGTGCCGCCGCGTCGCGATCTCGAAAATCTCATCGAGCCATTGAAATGGGCGCGCGAAGCCGCGATCGAAACCGTCCGCTGGGCCGCCGCCTTCGAATTTCCCGACTTTGTTCGTGATTACGAGTTCGTGGCGCTGCGCCATGGCGACGAATATCCAATGAACGAGGGCCGCATCGTCTCCAGCGTCGGCCTCGACATCGACGCGAAAGACTACGAAGCGCATTTCGTAGAAAGGCAGGTGCCCCATTCAACCGCTCTACATTCAGCTATCAAAGAACGGGGCTCGTACCTTGTTGGGCCCCTCGCCCGCTTTAACCAGAATCACGAGCTCCTCGCCCCGATTGCGCGGGACCTAGCGCACGAGGTTGGACTCTCGGCACCGTGCCGAAACACCTTCAAGAGTATCGTGGTGCGGGCGATCGAGGTATTGCACGCCTGCGACGAGGCGCTCCGATTGATCGAGTCGTACGAGCCTGCCGAGGCACCCTCCATTGACCTTACTCCCAGAGAAGGGATCGGCTACGGCTGTACCGAAGCGCCGCGCGGTATCCTGTTTCATCGCTATCGTCTGGATCCGGATGGGACGATACTAGAGGCCAAGATCGTGCCGCCGACTTCCCAGAACCAGGCCATGATCGAGGAAGACCTGAGGGATCTGGTTGAGCAGAACATTCAGTTGGCCGATCGCCAATTACAGTGGAAGTGCGAACAATCGATCCGCAACTACGATCCGTGTATCTCCTGCGCCACGCATTTTCTAAATCTCGACGTCACGCGTGATTGACGCGAACGGGATCATGCCGGGCGCAGGAAAAGTAGTCGTCATTGCCTTGGGAAACCGCTTCCGTGGGGACGACGGGATCGGCCCCGTGGTCGCGGAACGGCTTAAGGGTCGGATCGACGGTTGCTCCTTTGTCGAACAACAGGACGATGCCATGGCGATCGTCTGCGAGTGGGAGGGTGCAGCAGCACTCGCCGTGGTGATCGATGCAGCCGTCTCGGGAGCCGCGCCCGGTACGATCCACCGGTCGGACGTCGAATCCGGGCCGTTACCCAAGGATCTCGCTCGTTGCTCGAGTCATGGTCTGGGTCTTGCCGAAGCGGTCGAACTTGGCAAAGTGCTAGGGCGCTTTCCGGACAAGCTCGTTATCTACGCGATCGAAGGCGCAACGTTCGAGTTGGGCACCGGTCTATCCAGGGAAGTTTCAATGGTGGCCGAAGACGCCGCACGTGCGATCGAAACGGAGATCGCTTCGCTCGTTGGCATGTGAGAGAATCGCGCCATGCATGAAGCCTCGCTGATCCGTAATTTGATGCGCAAGATCGACTCGCTGGCTGAAGCCGAGCACGCCAATCGAGTGACGGCCGTCCATATCTGGCTGGGTGGCGCTCAGCCACATGTCGGCGGAGCATTTTCGAGAACATTTCGAACAGGCGTCGAAGGGAACGATCGCCGACGGTGCAAGGCTCGAAGTAGAGGAATCAGCCGACGTTCGCGATCCAAATGCGCAAGACCTGTTGCTGCGAAAGATCGAGGTCGAGACATGACGGCAACCGGAGCACACCATATCGCACTACGGGAGACAGCGCCGGCAATATGTCGGGTCCGGTTGGAGCTGGAAGGTCTTGTTCAGGGTGTCGGCTTCCGTCCTTACGTCAATCGCTTGGCGCTGAGCTTGGGGCTAACGGGCTGGGTCGCCAATTCGGGCGACGGCGTGACCGTGGAAGTCGAGGGCGCCAGGCATACCATCGAGGCGTTTCGCCGGCGTTTACCATCAGACCTGCCACCCCTGGCGCGGCTAGATCGATCTCGGGAGACGGAGCTCGTCCGCTATGGATATACCTCATTCACCATTCGTCGCAGCATATGCGCCAACGAGCCGACCGCCCTCGTCCTGCCCGACATAGCCACCTGCGACGACTGCTTGCGCGAAATATTCGAGCCGACCGATCGGCGATACCGATACCCCTTCACCAACTGCACCAATTGCGGCCCCCGCTACAGTATTCTTGACGCGCTACCATATGACCGCTCGAACACGACGATGCGGCATTTCAGGATGTGCGCCGCATGTCGAGCGGAGTACGCCAATCCGCTTGACCGGCGCTTCCACGCACAACCGAACGCATGCCCGGAATGCGGCCCTCAGTTGGCACTGCTGGACCCGGCCGGCGTCAGGTTAGCGCACCGCCACATGGCGATTGTCGCCGCTGCCGATAGACTACGCGATGGCAAGGTCGTCGCGCTCAAGGGTCTGGGCGGGTTTCAGCTACTTGCCGATGCCCGCGACGCCGACGCAGTCACGGAATTGCGGCGGCGCAAGGGGCGCCCGGACAAGCCCTTTGCGATTATGGCCCCGTCTTTGGCGCTTGCCGAAGCCTTTTGCGAGATCTCGGACGTCGAGCGAGAGCTGTTGGCATCACCGGAAGCACCGATCGTGTTGTTGCGCCGCCGACCGCATCCCAGGGGCAGCGAAAGAGAACTCGCAGCGCAGATCGCGCCCAGCAACCCCCTGCTAGGCGTGATGTTGCCTTACACACCGCTGCATCACCTGTTGTTGCGAGAATTGGGCTTTCCCGTGGTCGCGACGAGCGGAAACCTTTCCGACGAGCCGATGGTGACCGAAGAGGATGAGGCGCTTGAACGGCTGAAGGGAATTGCCGATCTGTTTCTCACTCACGATCGTCCGATCGCCTCTGCCATCGACGACTCGGTCGTGCGCATCATGGCGGGCCGCAAGCTGACGCTTCGGCGCGCGCGTGGCTACGCCCCACTCCCGGTTGCGTTGCCGCGCCCTGCGCCGGCGCTGCTCGCGCTCGGCGGGCATCTCAAATCGGCCGCCGCCGCGACGTCCGGTTCGCGAGTGCTCGTTGGGCCGCACATTGGCGACCTTGACACCGCAGCCGCCAGACAGGCATACAACAAGGCCGCCGGGCATTTACGTGGGCTGCATGCGGTTCGCCCGACCGCTGTCGCCTGTGACCGCCACCCCGACTATTACACCAGCGATGTCGCCAGGCGATCGACCATGAAAGTCATACCGGTGCAACATCACCTCGCCCATATCGTTGCCTGCATAGCGGAGAACGGCGTCGAAGGGCCGGTGCTCGGCGTGGCGTGGGACGGCACGGGGTACGGCGACGACGGCACCATTTGGGGCGGCGAATTTCTTGTGATCGATGGAACGGCCGCGCGCCGGGTCGCGCACCTTCGCCCGTTTCCGCTTCCCGGCGGCGAAGCAGCAGTGAGCGAGCCGCGGCGGGCGGCGGTCGGGCTCTTCTATGAGATGTTCGGCCGCGCCGCACTGGCTAACGAACAACTGAAACCGATCCAGAGCTTCTCGGCCGGCGAACGGCGAGTGCTCGGCCAGATGCTGGACCGAAACCTCAATGCGCCGCGAACCACCAGTATCGGCCGCCTGTTCGACGCCGTTGCATCGTTGACCGGGCTCAAGCAACAGACCAGCTTCGAGGGGCAGGCGGCGATGGCGCTGGAGTTCGCCCTCGGCAGCGCGCGGCCGCGGACGCGTTACCGTATTCCTTTGCAGTCCCCCCGGGATGACGACATTGGCCCGATCGTCCTCGACTGGGGACCGATGATCCAGGATCTGCTAAGGCACATCGAGAATAATGTACCGATCGCGGAAATGGCTGCCGCTTTCCACAACGCGCTGATCGAGGCAATCGTAGCCGTCGCGCGGTACGCCGGCCAGATGCAGGTCGTTCTGACCGGTGGCTGCTTTCAGAATCGATTCCTGACCGAAGGCGCTGTCGTTGGGCTTCGTCGCGCCGGTTTCGAGCCTTACTGGCATCAAGATGTGCCGCCCAATGACGGCGGCCTTGCGCTAGGCCAAGCCGTCTGGGCGGCGCGCCTTCTCGACGCTGGGGTCGCCTAATGTGCCTTGCCGTGCCCGGACAAGTTCTCGAGATTGTCGGCGACGACCCGCTGACGCGCACCGGCAAGGTGGCCTTTTCGGGGATCGTGAAAGAAGCGAGTTTGGCGTTCGTGCCCGAGGCGGCGATCGGCGACTACGTGCTGGTCCATGCCGGCTTCGCCATCACTTTACTCAACGAGACCGAGGCGCGACGGTCGCTCGACGAACTGGCGGCGCTGGGCGCGATTGCCGCGTCGTCGGAGGCCCAAGAATGAAATTCGTCGACGAATACCGCGATGAGGCGAGAGCGCAGCGCTGCCTCGACGCCATCAAAGCGCTGGTGACGCGCCCCTGGACCATCATGGAGATCTGCGGCGGCCAGACCCACGCCATCGTAAAATTTGGCATCGATCAACTGTTGCCGCCCGAAGTCAATCTGGTCCATGGCCCCGGCTGCCCGGTCTGCGTTACCCCTGTTGGAATAATCGACAAGGCGATCGAGATTGCTGCGCGTCCTGACATCATCTTCACCTCGTTTGGCGATATGGCGCGGGTGCCGGGTTCCAATAGAGACCTGCTGACCGCAAAGGCACGGGGGGCCGACCTTCGGCTGGTCTATTCGCCCCTCGACGCATTGGAGATTGCTCGGGCCAGCCCGGACAAGCAGGTGGTATTCTTGGCCGTCGGTTTCGAGACGACGGCCCCCGCCACCGCAATGGCCGCCTTTAAGGCGAAGCAGGAAAACGTGCGCAACTTCTCCATGTTGGTCGCGCACGTCCTCGTTCCGCCGGCCATGGAGGCCATCCTCGGTTCGCCGACTAACAGAATTCAAGGCTTTCTCGCCGCCGGACACGTTTGCACGGTGATGGGCTATCAGCAGTATTTGCCGATCGCCAAGAAATATAACGTTCCCATCGTCGTCACAGGGTTCGAGCCGCTGGACATATTGCAGGGTCTCGAGATGTGCCTGCGGCAACTCGAAGACGGCCGCGCGGAAGTGGAAAACCAGTACGCCCGCGCCGTCCAGGCGTCGGGAAATCCGGGCGCCCAGGCGATCATCCGGGACGTGTTTCAGATCGTCCCGCGCCACTGGCGTGGCGTTGGTAATATCCCGCAAAGCGGCCTTGGATTCGCCCCTGCCTATGCCGAGTTCGATGCTGAAAACCGGTTCGGTGTGGCCGGTGAAGGTCTCGACCCGAACCGTGAATGTATCAGCGGACAAATCCTGCAAGGCGTTGCCAAACCGGCCCAGTGCCCCGCCTTCGGCAAACAATGCACCCCAGAACATCCCTTGGGGGCGCCGATGGTATCGTCGGAGGGCGCTTGTGCCGCCTACTTCAAGCACCGCGGACGCGCGGAGGTCGCAAAGATGCATACGGGAGCCGAAACAGCACGATCATGACCCGCGACGACGATTTCGCCCCGAGCTGCCCGGTGCCGATCTCGGACTATCCGGAAATCGTGCTTGCCCATGGCGGCGGCGGTTTGCTGACACATCAACTGATCGAGCAGATTTTTCTGCCGGCGTTCGCCAACCCGATTCTGGGGTTGCGCCACGACGGCGCAGCCGTCGAAGTCGGTGGCGCCCGACTGGCATTCACGACGGACACCTATGTCGTTCGCCCCTGGTCTTTCCCCGGCGGCGACATCGGCGCGCTCGCCGTCAACGGCACGGTCAACGACCTCGCCATGTGCGGTGCCCGGCCCCTTTACCTCAGCGCTGGGCTTATCCTGGAAGAAGGCTTTGGCATGAGCGACCTCCGGCGCGTGGTCTCGTCGATGAAAGACGCCGCAGCGCAGGCCGATGTGAAATTGGTAACCGGTGACACCAAGGTCGTCGATAAGGGCTGCGGCGACGGGATCTTCATCAACACCAGCGGCATTGGCATCATCGAGTGCGACTCGCCGATTGCACCCTCATCCGTCCGTCCCGGCGATGCCGTCATCCTCAGTGGCGATATCGGACGGCACGGCATGGCCGTGATGGCGGCACGCGAGGGCCTCGAGTTCGAAAGCCCGATCGAAAGCGACACCGCGTCGCTATGCGGACCTGCGCTATCCTTGATCGAGGCAGGCGTTGACGTCCACTGTCTGCGAGATCCGACGCGCGGTGGCCTGGCGACGTGCTTGGTGGAGATTGCCCAAGCGGCCGACGTCGCGGTGAATATTGATGAAATGGCCGTGCCGGTTTCCGAGGAAGTACGCGGCGCTTGCGAGATACTGGGGTTCGACCCCCTCTATGTGGCGAATGAGGGCCGGTTCATCGCCTTTGTACCCGCCGGCGGAACAGGACCGCGCGCTCGATATTTTGCGTGTGAATGCACTCTGTCGAGACGCCTGCGCGATCGGAACCGCGACCGAAGGCGAATCCGCAATCGTCACGGCGACGACGTCGATCGGTGGGCAGCGCGTCCTCGACATGCTGAGCGGAGAACAGCTTCCAAGAATCTGTTGAGAGCCTGTGATGGCAGCAAGCCGGTGCATCACAAATGATGGCGGTAAGAACGCCCGGCCGCCACCACCCGAGCTTGTTCATGCGGCCTCATTGGTGCGCTGTGCGGCACGTCGGGATTGATAAATGTCAGCGCGCCAATATGTTTAAATGGATATTCAACAAGACGAGAAGTGCCTGGTTCCCTTCCAAGCTGGTCGCAATTTTTGCCGGTGTCGATCGGCGGATACACTGTCAGAAAGAAACGCTGGAGCGCTGTATGCCTCAGAACGTCTTTCAAGATGCCGTCTCACGGATAGACCGCTTCTCGCGTGACGCGGGGATCGATGAGGAGGTTATCGACCGGCTCAGGCGACCGCATGCTTTGTTGAGCGCATCTTTACCGGTCCGCATGGATGACGGGTCGACCAAGTACTTTCAGGGATATCGATGTAGGTACAGTGATGTCTTAGGGCCAACCAAAGGCGGCATTCGCTATCACCCTGGTGTGACGGCCGACGAGGTTCAAGCTTTAGCCCTATGGATGACTATTAAATGCGCGCTCGTGGGATTGCATTATGGCGGCGCAAAAGGGGGCGTCGTCGTTGATCCGAAGTCGCTATCGCGGCTCGAGGTAGAACGCTTATCTCGGGCCTATGTACGAGCCATGGCCGATTTCATTGGACCCGATACCGATATACCGGCACCCGATGTCTATACCAACGCGCGCATCATGGGTTGGATGGCAGACGAATATCAAACCATCAAACGCGTTAGCGCTCCGTCGATGATAACGGGCAAGCCAATACAATTGGGGGGAAGCCTGGGCCGGGAGGAGGCGACGGGACGGGGCGCTTACCTTGTCATTCGTGAATATGCGAAACGAGAAGAATGGGTGCCGCATAATACGCGCGTCGCGCTCCAAGGTTTCGGCAACGCCGGCTACCACGTCAGTCGCTTGCTTGCCCGAGACGGGTACAAAATCGTCGCCATAAGCGATTCAAAGGGCGGAATTTACGATGACGCTGGATTTGATGTGGAAGATATATTTGCAAAGAAACAGGCCACGCTCGGGCTTGGCGATATTTACTGTGATTGCAGTGTGTGCGATGTCGCCGGGCGGCCCATCACCAATGATGAGTTGCTTGCGCTCGATGTCGACCTGCTAATTCCGGCCGCTTTGCAACGAGTGATCAATCCCAGGAATGTCGATCAAGTCCGCGCCCGGTCAATCGCGGAGGTTGCCAACGGACCGGTTGAAGGGGGTGTCGACGACCAATTACGCCGCCACAAGATAACTGTCCTTCCGGATGTTCTAGTCAACGCAGGCGGCGTCATCGTTAGTTATTTCGAGTGGGTTCAAAACAGGCAAGGCTATTCGTGGACCCTCGACGAGGTGCGCGAACGATTGAAGCAGTTGATCGTAACCGCCTTTAACGATGTCTGGACGCTGCATTCCGGTGAGGGATTAACGCTTCGCGACGCCGCGTATGTCACTGCGTTGCGACGGATCGCCGAAGCGATCGAAGCACAGGGCAGTCGCGCGTATTTCAATCCTTCAAAGTAGCGCCAATTTGCCAGTCCGCTCGTGCCATTCCCGAGTGGACCGACTTAACATGACGGCGTCCCATTGAAACAGTCTCGGCATCGGCACTTTCCCTATCTAAAGAGTTCGCTCTACTTCGGGCGTTCACTCAGATTTACTCTCCCTCATGATTCCATAGTGATTTCATGGGATCGAGACATCGCTGCGCACGAAAAGACGAAGCAATCTAAGTCATTGCGTTAATTATATTTTTTCGTTACTTGGGCACGCAGCTAACGTTATCTACTTTTGCCAAGAAGGGCCTGCTGCCAAAAATACTGACATGGCGCCACCATGCCAACTGAAAGAGCGCAGCAACTCGATGGGGTCAAAAAGATCCCTTTTTGACCAGGGGCCCAACGGGTCCACCTTGTAGACAAACAGACTAAATCGTTGCGTTGAGTTTGCTGTGGTCCCGCCGCTTTTTCTATCTCTTTGGACATCTCCGTCACATAGATCCCGAGACAAGCCGTCAGCGAAACATCAATGG
>JABAOG010002138.1_pt1 | contig 15588 bp, 11 predicted proteins | sample 7062131 | NCBI WGS metagenome assembly JABAOG01 (sample SAMN14538629, study PRJNA623070) | marine sediment metagenome | biome: marine biome [ENVO:00000428]; feature: marine pelagic biome [ENVO:01000023]; material: deep marine sediment [ENVO:00002113] | place: India: Arabian Sea | collected...
GGACGCCCGCTACCTCGTGCAGGGCACCCTGTACCCCGACGTGATCGAGTCGGGCGGCGGCAGCGGCGCCGCCACCATCAAGAGCCACCACAACGTGGGCGGGCTGCCCGAGGACATGGAGTTCGAGCTGGTCGAGCCGCTGCGCGACCTGTTCAAGGACGAGGTCCGCCAGGTCGGCGAGGAGCTCGGCCTGCCCGAGGAGATCGTCTGGCGCCAGCCGTTCCCGGGGCCGGGCCTCGGCGTGCGCATCCTCGGCGAGGTGAAGAAGGAGTACGCCGATCAGTTGCGGCTGGCCGACCATATCTTCATCGAAGAGCTGCGCAAACACGATCTCTACGACAAGACCTCGCAGGCCTTTGCCGTGTTCCTGCCGGTGAAATCCGTCGGGGTCACCGGCGACGGACGCCGTTATGAGTATGTGGTGGCACTGCGTGCGGTCGAAACGATCGATTTCATGACCGCTCGCTGGGCGCACCTGCCGTACGATTTCCTCGATCATGTTTCGCGCCGGATCGTCAACGAAATCAACGGCATCTCCCGTGTGGTCTACGACATCACCGGCAAGCCGCCGGGCACCATCGAGTGGGAGTGACCGGTTTACCGGCAGGCAATGACTGGCAACTGCAGGTATCAAATCACAAGATTAGTCTTTGTGGCTAAAAGTTACCTTTTTTATTTTGTCTGGCATCTCCTGGCATTGGCAGCACGTGCCAGTAAACTTTTTCATGGTATAGAGCATAGTATTGTGGTGCTCAATACCGATCCAGTACCATGCCAAGCGTGTTGAGGCGTTCATGGTATTCGTCCTTTTGGGCAGGGAGTTCAAAATGTTTCACGAGGTAGCGACTCACTTGTGCCGCTTCACGTTCGTCTTGTTTCCTTGATCTACTTGTTCTCGTCACGTTGGCCAGACTGGCATCGACAATCTCTTGTGCTGTTTCTGATGGATGACCTTTAGCGACGGACGGAAAGCCGACCAGTGCTATCCAGGCGTGGCAGAGGATCACCAAACTTTCCCCCCCCCGACTTTGTCAGCCGATCTTCGTGGTCAATGAAGTCTGGTTGCATGCGATCTGATACGAAAGGTTAATTCTTTATATGGTTACCGAAAAATTATTAATGAGATCGTCGCAGTTATTTTAGTACACTTCAAACTAGTTGTACTAGGGATCGACAACAACTTATGCAAAGAAAATTCTTATATGCCATTCGGTGATCGTAATTTTGATTTTGGCGTCAATCTCGCCTGGTTGAATCACGCCAACGGCTGGGACCTTGGGCATTCTCCTTATTACGGTTCAGGTTGGGGGCCATACTATGACCAGGTCCGCGGCACACATGACATCGTCGATACCTATTTTAGGGATATCGCGGCCAAGGGTTTCAAGGTCGTTCGTATCTGGGTTTTCGAGAAATTAGAAGGCTTAATACTCGATCCCGCTCGATTTGATGGGAGCCAGCGTGACAATCTTAATTCTGATGCAGACCGTAGCCGCTACAACGTACCGGATGTCGTCAGGCTTGATTCCGCATTGGAACGCAACGCCGTTGCAGTGATGGAGCGTGCCGCCGCCCACGGCCTCGAGATCTACTGGTGTCTTTTATCTGTTGGTANNGTAACGTCCATAAAAATCCCGAGAGGTATCACTCTTGGGCGGTATCCTATCTGGTGAACGATAGCGTTATGGTAGACCATTTTGTAGAACGTGCGTTAACGCCGTTTCTCGACGCTATTAGGCCGTATAGCAGTGCTGTCTACGCTATCGATCTTATGAACGAGCCCGAAGGTATAGAGAGTGGGATTGGCGACCAAGCTTCTATATTTCTCAATCTGGGTGGTTGGGACTTTTCGACCGAATGGGAATACTACTTCCAAGAGGCTTCGAGGATTGTTCGTGAGAAGGGGTTTAAATGTTCAATCGGATTTCGGAATCGTAATTCGATTACGGACAATGTTGCAAGGTTGAGTCCGTTCGTTGATTTCTTCGATTTCCACGAATACAACAACAATGGCGATCTCGACCCGTATGAGTCCAGCGATTTTGATGGTAAACCCTGCATAATTGGAGAATGCGGATACAATACTTTCGGGGGTTCTTCAACGCAAACAGGCGTGGAGCAACGAGATACATTACGCAGTTTCATGCGCAATGCGTTGAACGAGTCCGACCGACCCCACGGATATGCCGGGATACTCCCCTGGTACTATAATCCTACGGGTGGGAACGATTTGAATTTGCTGGATTCTCGCAATTTCAATCTGTGCTTTTCGGAAAGTGTTAGATCCCCTCCTACGATGATACCACCACCACCAGCCCGTACACTTACTCTGCAGGAGCGATACGAAGGGCTATATGCTTTTCTTGAAGATTTAAGACGACAGCCGAATCACTACTGGCGCTCGGTCGACGATGGTGGCAATACACCTCGCGAGGAGATTGAGGACTTTGCAAGACGAGTAGCAATTGTTAACGGAGCCGGTCCGTGAGCGATCAGGATACTTTTACCGTCATTGCGCGCGAGCTGTTGCGTGCCCTGAGTCCGATTGGATCGATTGCCGAAAGCGAGTCCTCATTTACCGCATNNCTCGACGAGGTTATATCGGGGGATGGTGATCTCGATTCCAGTCAGCTCAGGGAAGTAATCGAATCGATTCAGGCAATAGCCAGGGAAATTCAGGCGCTCGCGGACGTGCCGACTGACGCCTATCCGTACGAGTGGGACGCCGAAGGATTTGCGGCGGAGTTACCGCGGCGATTGCTGGACTTCGTCCTCATCGAATATCTACGCGTTCACCGTCCGCAAGTCTATGGTGTGCTCGCCTCGCTCGGCTTGATCGATGTCCGAGTTGTCCCCTTTACGGAATCGAAGCCTGAGCACTTGATGCAAGTGATCGTCTGGGAGGATATCGGTTCGCTGCTCAGCGACCCCGCCTCTGTATTTGAGCGCGCCTATGGTTGGGGAACTCAGGATTTCAATAGCCTGCTTGTGTACAGAAATCTCCTGTTTGCGCTGAACCACATCGGCGTGCCTGCGCACCTGTCGACGCTGGACCTGCGGCTTTCATCCGCCCTCGAAGAGGATGCACTCCCTGCTGACGTCTACAGAATGAGCCTAGATGTGCCGCTCGTGAGTGCCCTTGAGGGCGGTTCAGATGCGGAACTCGGTGTTGGTCTTTACGGGCTGCCGGCAAGTGGTTCGCTGTTGCCAGGGCTGGCGGTCCTGCCGTACATCCACGGAGAGCTGGAAACTCGGTTTCCACTAGGCGATCGGATCACGTTCGTCGTCGACTCCGAAATGCAGCTCAATGCCGGGGTTGGGCTGATATTGCGGCCATCGCAACCGTGCGAAGTACTGACCGATATCCTGCCGGCCGACAGCGGTGGCGGGATGCCGGGATCCGGCGGGCAACTGACAATCGGGCTCGAGTACTCCAATCCGGCTGCAGAGCCGATCACGCTAATTGGATCGCCCGAGGGCGGGCGTCTCGAACTCAAAAGCATTTCGGCCCACGGCGGGGTAGACCTCATCAACACCGACCAATTCCAGGCGCTGGTTATTGCATCCGGCGAAGGTGACGGTTTCGTCAGCGGCCTAATTGGCGCTGAGGGGCTTGCCGCAAATTTCGACCTCGTGGCTGGTCTGTCGACGGAGCAGGGCTTTTATTTTAGGGGTAGTGGCGGCCTCGAGATCCATTTGCCGACGCATATCTCGCTGGGCCCAATTGAGATACGGGGCCTATTCATTGCGCTGAGGCTTACGGACGGGGCCGAGCTGCCGATCGAACTCGGTGCTGACGTTGGCGCGAACCTCGGCCCGTTGCAATTGGTGGTTGAGAACCTGGGGTTAAAAGCGACCTTCACTTTTCCGGCGGACAGCCGGGGTAACCTCGGCCCGTTAAATCTGGACCTCGGTTTCAAACCGCCGAACGGAGTGGGCCTGTCGATCGACGCCGGGGTGGTGAAGGGCGGTGGATACCTGTATTTCGATTTCGACAAGGAAGAGTACGCGGGCATTCTGGAGCTGGACCTGAACGGGATCGTGGCGGTAAACGCGGTAGGGCTGATCACGACGCGAATGCCGGACGGTTCGAAGGGCTTTTCGCTGTTGATGATCATCACCGCCGAGTTCGGTTCGCCGATCCAGCTGGGACTGGGTTTTACCTTGAGTGGAGTCGGCGGATTGCTGGGACTGAACCGAACGATGCGCCTGGAGCAGATCGCGACCGGGATCCGCGACGGTGGGATCAACTCGATCATGTTCCCGGAGAACGTGATTGCCAACGCGCCGCGGATCATCTCGGATTTAAAGAACTACTTTCCGGTGGAGGAAGGTACCTTCCTGATCGGGCCGATGGTGAAGATTGGCTGGGGTACACCGAACCTGGTGACGGTGTCGCTGGGGGTGATCATCGAGATACCGGGCAACATCGCGATTCTGGGGGTGCTCAAGGTGGCGCTGCCGGACGAAGAGGCAGGGCTGATCGTGATCCAGGTGAACTTCATGGGGGCGATCGAGTTCGACAAGGAGCGGTTGTGGTTTTTTGCTTCACTGTATGATTCGCGGGTGCTGTTTATCACGCTCGAGGGTGACATGGGCCTCCTGGTGGGCTGGGGCAACGACCCCAACTTCGTGGTCAGCGTGGGTGGTTTTCATCCAGCGTTCAACCCACCGGCGCTGCCGTTCGGGGAGATCCGGCTGATTGCGATCAGTATTCTGAACACGGATTACGCGCGCATCCGAGTCGAGGGTTATTTTGCGGTGACGTCGAACTCTGTGCAGTTTGGTGCCGGGGTGCAGCTGTTTTTTGGTCTGGACGAGTTCAAGATCGAGGGGCATCTGGCGTTTGATGCGTTGTTCCGCTTCTCGCCGTTCTATTTCATCATCAGCATTTCTGCGTCGTTGTCGGTGAAGGTATTCGGTATCGGCCTGTTCAGCGTGAGCTTTCGCGGTTCTCTGGAAGGTCCGTCGCCGTGGTACGTGGAGGGCACGGGCTCGCTCTCGCTGTTGTTCTTCGACATAGATGTCGACTTCAGCCATACCTGGGGCGAGGAAGAAGAGACGACGCTGCCGCCGATCGAGGTGATGCCGCTGCTGGAGGCGGAGTATCAGAAGCTGGAGAACTGGCGCACGGTGTTGCCGGCGGCGAACCAGCTGAGTGTGACTCTGCGCAGTTTCGAGCAGGGCATGGCGGACCTGATTCTGCACCCGGTGGGGAGTTTGCAGGTGAGCCAGCGGGCGGTGCCGCTGGAGGTGACGATCGATAAGGTGGGCAACCAGGCGCCGAGCGATGCCAACCGCTTTGAGCTGTCAGTGAGCACGTTGGGGATCGGGCTTCGGGACGAGTTGGACGAGTCGTTTGCGCGGGGTCAGTACTTTAAGGAGTCGGACAGCGGTTTGCTGAGCGCGCCGGCGTTCGAGCCGATGCAGGGCGGGGTCGAGCTGTCGGTCGAGGGCGAGACGTACCGGGCGCCGCAGGCGGTGAAGCGGGTGGTGCGTTACGAGCGGATTATCATCGACACGCATTTTCGTCGCTTTTTGCTGCAGTTTTATGCCTGGTTCGGCGGTTTGTTTGAGCTGTTTCTGGGGGGCAACGCAATGAGCGTGTCGGGGTTGTCGTACAAGCAGCAGAAGCAGCTGAACCCGTTTGACGAGGGGATCGTGGTGGGTCCGGCGCAGTGGGGCGTAGCGAAGGTGGATGACAACAGTCCGTTGAATGCAGAGACGGTGGCGTTCAAGAGTTACACGCAGGCGCAGGAGTACCTGAAGACGCAGGTGGCGGCGAATCCGAACCTGGGGAAACAGATCCACGTCATCCCCAGCGTCGAAATGAAACAGGCCGCTTGAGAATCGGGTTATGGCTGAAGAAATCGGCACCTATTCGTTTTTTCCCTGGCTGCGCGAGGGCATAGCCAACAATGTAACCGCACCCACGGATCCGAGCGCAAGGCGCGGCCAGATCGCGGTTAGCCTGCGCATCAAGGGCAAGGCGGTCGACGGCGGCGCCGACCGCGAGGCCAATGTGGACAAAAACATCGAGCTTTACGGCCCCGGCGATATCGTCGGTATCGATCCCCGCGCATTCATCAGAAACGAACCGCGTAACTGGATCACCAATTTCGAACCGAATTATTCGCCCTGCGTGGAANNCCTGTGGCGCTATACCCCCGATGCGCCCGACGGCGAGCGTCTGGTGCCCTGGTTGACCCTGCTGGTTCTGCGCGAAGAGGAGTTCGTCGACGGTAAAAATATTCTCGACCGGCCGTTACCGTATATCGAAATAGCCGAAGACAAGAACCTCGCCGACGTGATGCCTCCCAGGGAAGACCTGTGGGCGTTTGCGCACGTGCACATCAATCGCAATATCGTAGGTAGCGGCGATAATCCGATTTCCACCGACCAGAATACCTTTCTGAGCCAGTTCAAAACCGATATCGACGGCAATCCTGATCTGGCCTATTGCCGCCTGCTGGCATCGCGCAAGCTCGACGAAAACACGCCCTACCATGCATTCGTAATTCCGACATTCGAATCCGGGCGCCTGGCCGGCCTCGGACTCGATCCTATGGTAGGTGATTTCGACGCTAACAATGTTGCCTGGGAAGAGTATTCGGGGCGCGAGCAGAGCAAAAATATTCCCTTCTACCATCGCTGGTATTTCCGTACCAGCACGAACGGCGACTTCGAATACCTGGTGCGCCTGCTCCAGCCCGGGGTCGCCGACAGCCGGGTCGGACACCTCGATTTCGATGTCCTCGATCCGGGCTCGAACATTCATCCGATCGACGACGAGCGCCTCAAGGGCATTTTGCGCCTCGGTGGAGCGCTACAGTTTCCGACAGCCTGCCTGAAGGGAGATGAAGCCCTCGAGTACGATAACTACGATCTCTGGGTCGACAGTTATCCGCACGCGTTTCAGCGGGACCTGGCCGCGTTTATCAATCTTGCCGACGATTATCGGAGCAAGACGACCGCGGACGCGCATCTCGANNTATGCGCGTTGGCACGCGATGATGACGCGCATTTTGAATCATCCCGATGGATCGCCCCTGCCTAATAATCGAAACTGGGTACACGAGCTGAACCTCGATCCGCGTTGGCGGGCCGCCGCCAATTACGGCACCAACGTCATCCAGCAGAACCAGGAAAACTATATGGATGCGGCCTGGGGACAGGTTGGCGATATCCTCGAAGCCAATCGTAAGTTCAATCTCGGCAAGCTGGCTGGCCTGGTCAGCAAATCCTGGTATCGGCGCAACATCGTGCCGAAACCGGGAATCGCGGTCGAAAATTACCTGTTGCGCACAACCCCGATCCACAAGCGTGTACTGACCGGTGGTCAGACCGTGTTTTACAGCATGCAATCGACCCCCGTGCCGCATGCCCTCGTCTCCGCGCCGATGCGCCGGATCGTGGCGCCCCGCCGCAGGCTGGTCAGGCAGCTCGAGTTCAATGTTGCGGCGCCACGGGACAGGCTCGTCAGCCGGGTTAACAGCGGTTCGGTCAGCCCGGCTCCGCCGCGCGAGGTACCGGAGGGAATCGTGACTCACGGTCAAATTTCAGACGTCGCGCTGCCGCGACATATCCCGGATTTTCTCGTCGATTGGCTCAAACAAAATCCGGGTCTGCATTATCTGCCGCTGGTTCTGGCAATCATTGTCATCGTCATGCTGGTGTTGTTCTCAGGGTTTGCCGGTGGCGCGCTGGTCGGCGCGATCGGGACCGTGACCGCGGCCGGCCTGGGCCTGTTTTTCATGCTTCGCCGCATGCACAATGAGATTCGGAGCGCGGAGCGAATACTGCCCGAGAACCAGGTGCCGGAACAGGTCGACGATTTGCCGTCATTGCCGGATTTTCGTGTGGTCGAGGTCGGGGATGCGTTCACGCCGATGATCGGGTCGAGCGACAACGAGGAAGCGACGCGCTTCAAAACCGCGCTCAGGTCGAGTTTCGAATTCGTGCAACGCAGCGATGCCGCCGGCAGGGAGCCCGAAGTCACGCCGATGAATATAGGCGGGGTGGTTGGTGACCTGGTTGCCGGGCTGGATCCGGCGGTGACGATACCGCGGTTTCTGCTGGGTCATATACGGCTCCCGGATCACATCGTTGACGCCTTGACGGAAAGTTTTACTGAAGTTATGGCTTATCCGGTCATCGATTTACCGATGTATAAACCGCTACTCGAAACCGGCACCGATAATTTCGTGCCAAATCTGAATCTGATCGAACAAAATTCGATTACGCTGCTTGAGACCAACCAGCGTTTTATCGAAGCCTATATGGCCGGTTTGAATCATGAAATGGTGCGCGAATTGCAGAATCGCGGCTATCCGACCGACTTGATGGCGACCGTGTTCCGGCAATTCTGGGATGTCTCGAGTTTCCTCAACAAGGACGGACTCGACGAAGAAGAAATGCGCGAACGTTTGCGCGATATTCCGCCACTCCACCGCTGGAGTAGAGCCTCCATACTGGGCGATCACGATCACCGCGAACTGCTAGGCGACAAGGAAGAAGAGGTGGTGCTGGTCATTCGGGGTGAGCTGCTGAAGAAATATCCAACCGCGGTAATTTATGCGCACCGCGCAAAATGGGCGACCGACGAGGAAGGCGAGCGCGACCTGACCAAGCCGCGTGAATTCGAAGACGAGGGCGATCCGCTTGATTTGATTAGAGCGCCCCTGTACGAGGCCAAGGCAGAACCCGATATTTACTTCTTCGGCTTCGATTTGACGGTGGTTGAAGCCAAGGGCGACAGCGGTGAGGATGAANNGGCGAGCCTCGCTTCGGTCTCGAAGTTCCAGGCGAACCGTCGGATTTCGGCCTGGCCAGGGTGGATCGCTGGAACGACCTTGCCTGGTCCCATGTGATCGAAAACGTGACGCCGGACAAGTATCTGACGCTAAGCGGTCCGCGCTCGATTACGGTCGATGCGCCGACAGGCCCGCGGCCCGAAGAAGGCGAGGCGCGCGATGCCTGGCAACAAAAACAGGAGGATTCCCACCTGGCTTGGAATAATTCGCTCAACTCGGCTGAGTTGGCCTACATCCTCTACCAGGTGCCGGTGCTCATCGGAGTGCATGCGGCTGAAATGCTGCCCGACGAGTGCAGCAACTGAAGGAGGGATCAGTATGACTTTTCAGAATTTTCAGTACCAGGCCAATCAACTAAGGGCGGCGAGCGAATCCCGGCGCAACGAATTGAAGGACATCCGCCGGCAACTGGGCGGCGTATCCCGGCGCAGGCAGTCGCTGACGCGAAACGTTGCCGCTACCGAACGTGAAAACCACCCGGAGCTGATAGCGCTGGCTGCGCGCGAGAAGGCGCTACAAGATAAGGTAGTCAACGAAAAGTCGGGCTACGCCGATGCGCTGCTGGACGAGCTACGCGGGCTCAACGAGTTACTTGCCTTTACCAATCCCATCGAAAATATCGACAACCTTGGCGACGACACGCCGATACTGATGTTTCCGCTTCGGCTCGAGACGCGGTTCAAGAAAGTCATGCGGGACGGCGCCGTGATCGATCAGCTATGGGTCANNCGCTACTGGATCAATCGCTGGAAATCAGGCCAGGACGAGGGGGGCAATCGCGCTGCTTGGCGCGGTCTTGCCTCGTCTCACGGTCCCGGCAGGGCATACTGGCTGACCCGGAATTTCAAGCCGGACAATCTCAATGCCGAACCGGAACTGGGCACCGGGGAAATCATTCTCGTGATTGCGGTTGAGTCGATCCCGGGAGATCCGGAACGGACACGCCTGGTTGACTACTGGACAGCAGTCTGGTTGGCCGGTGACGACAACGCGGCGTTACTGGACGCCTGGAGTAACCTGGTGATCGCGACGGGGGACGAAGAAACTGCGCGGAGTCTGATCGAAACCTACGCCGCGGCCAATATCAAGGATCCACCGCCAGCCGGCACCAGCCGCGGCGACACCACGGTGCGAATCGAGTTTGTCGTGTTGCCGGGTGCCGAAGAAGCCGATGCCAGGCTGCACGCCTGGTCTCAGCCGCCGACCACGACCCTGCTTCCGGAACGATTCGTGCTGCTCGCCTATCACGGCGGCGATCTGGACCTCGAGCCGCAATTGAGTCGACTGGTGGCACCCAGCCTGGTTATGGGGCCCGACCCCGCGGCCGATGAAGGCGAGGATTTTCGGCTGGCGACCGCGGCTGACGCGGAATCCGATCCATCGATCGAGGAGGGCGATCTCATATTTTCGGAACCGATGCGCTGGATGTTCGATTTCGACCTTGCAGTCAGCAAGGGTATGGGCTTCAAGATCGACCTGTNNTTCGATCGCGTGCTCGTGCTCGGTGTCAAATTGTCTGCCGATGCCGATACCGCCCAGACCAGTCTGCAGGATCTGTTTGCCCATCACCAGAGTAGCCGCAAGGGTATGAGTATCCTGCGCCACGGAACCCCAACCAACAATACCGAGGAGGAGGGTACTGAGTACAGCTGGCGCCACGATCCCGACGAAAGCTTTGAGCTTTATTTCAACGGCGCGGAAAGCCGACCGGAGGCCACGCAATGGAATGAAAAAACCGATGGGCGCTGGCTTGCGGACATGCTTGGCATCGCACCCGACAGCCTGCGAACCGTGCCGAATTATCATGCTACCGGTATCTGTGAGTCGCTGGCAATGCAGCGGGCACTTTGGCCCGCAACCCTGGGTCATTTTATGCAGAGCATGATGAATCCCGTATTTGACGACGAGGCGATAGAACGAACCCGGGACTTTTTCACGAAATACGTAAACGGCCGCGGCTGCCTGCCGCCGATTCGTGTCGGACGNNAGCGACCAATTTTTCCGGTATGCGGTGGTTTCTGCCGCGAGAACAGGGACCCGATCACGGGCACACGGCCCTGCCCGACCCGGGTGGCAGCCAGCGTTTCCTGGCAATGCTGTATGCGATCCTGATGGATATGGATCGTGTCTGGGGCGATCAGGTCGACCAGGTTTCGCGAGTCGGTCAGTCGGGTGACCCGCACCAGGTTTTGCTCGATATCGTCGGCCTGCATCCAACCTCGGCCGATCTGTACANNTGGAATATTTACCTGGCCGAGGGCAAACGCCCTGATGATGTGGCTCGCTTTTACCCGTCGGCACACGCGTTGCAGGCGGCCTTGCTGGCACGTTTCGGTTATTCCATCAGCGAAAAGAATCCGGCACCAAAAATCTTCGAAAAAGTTTTCTTCGATAAGCCCTGGCTTTTAACCGGTCCTCGTGTCGACAAGGTGCCGAATACCGAAACCGATCCGATCAGCCCCTGGACCGGCGACGGGCGCAACTATATAGAATGGCTGATCGAAGCGGCCAGGTATTCGCACGACCGCCTGCGCCAGCAGGATGGTTTTATCGACGACAAGGCGCCGAATACGCTACTTTACCTGTTGCTGTTTCACTCGCTCGATTTGAGCTACGTCGATACCGGCCTGAAAATGAAACGCCGTCATGGCCTCATGAATCCCGTCGAATACCGGCAGGCGTATGTCGAGCCCGAGTTCATTCAAGTTCGAGAGGGCAGTGAAAATGAAAGCCGCTGGCGGCATGTGTATCAACCCGAACCTGCGATAACCGGAGATCCGGAGTTGTTTCTCGGCCGATATATTCCACTCAATCTGGATACCATCGACGAGGCAGCCGCGTTCCGGGATGTGCTCGATGGCATGGAGCATTTAACCGGGACACCGACGGCGAGCCTGGAACGTTTGATGCTCGAACATATCGATACGGTGTCTTATCGCTACGATGCGTGGTTATCCGGTCTGCTGCATTACCAGCTTGAATTGATGCGTGGAATGAATGGCTCCGACGATGGCTCGCCGACCCAGCAGGGGCTTTATCTGGGCGCCTATGGCTGGCTCGAGGACCTGCGCCCTGAAAACAAAAACCTGCGGCCGGTGCCGCTCGATGACGAATTGAACGAAATTTTCAATGCCGACGGAGATTTGCGCGAAGATCCGACCAACGCCGGATATATTCTGGCGCCGTCGGAAAACCATGCAGTGACTTCCGCTATATTGCGCAATGGACACCTGTCGAGTGAGAAGCCGGAAGATACCGAGCAGCTCAAGATCAAGTTGACTTCGGAGCGCGTACGCCAGGCGCTGCAGATCATCGAGGGCATCCAGGGCGGGCAATCACTGGCGGCATTGCTGGGCTATCGCTTCGAGCGTGGGCTACACGATCGCACCGATGCCGAAGTCGATGAATTCATTCTGGATATTCGTAACGAGTTCCCGCTGGTGGCCAAGCACAACAAGGATACGGCTCCGGCGCCCGACGATCCCGATTACGAATCGANNGAGCAAATCGAGGCGGAAAACGTACTTGACGGCGTAGCATTTCTCCAATATCTCGATGAAAGCGGAAATCTCAATTATCCGTTCGCACTGGATCTGCCATCGGCAGAATCGGCACAAGAGACTGCCATCAACGACGAAGTGCGCCGGTTGATCGATCTCAATGACGCCGTGGCCGACCTCGCCCTCGCCGAAAGTGTACATCAGGTTGTGCTCGGTAATTACGAACGCGCCTCTGCGGTGATGGATACCTATAGCAAAGGGAATTTTCCACCGACGCCTGACGTCATCAAGACACCGCGTAGCGGAACTGTGCTGACGCATCGGATTGGTCTGCAATTTGAATCCGGCCTCTCCCATGATATCGATACCGCGGGCGTGACGCCGCGCATGCATGCCGAACCGGCGATAAACGAGTGGCTGGCCGGCATGCTGCCGCCGGTGACGAATATCGTTTGCGTTATACGATTCACTGAAAAAACTTCGGGCAATCCCGGCGCACGGCAGGTATCCATGGCGGACCTGAATCTCCAGCCTGTCGACCTGCTGTATCTGGTGGATATTGAAAACGAACAGTCGATGTCGGCGATCGACGATTTGCTGGTTAATTTTCTCCTCGAAGCCCCTGCCACCGATCTCGATTTTCACGAGTCTATCGAGATCGAGTATACCGGCAAAATNNGAGCTTGCGCACCTTGTTGCTAGAGTCTCGCTACCTGTTGCCGAACGACGTCAAATTGCCCAATGAGGCGGCGACGACGCAGGTACCGGTTTTGACCCTGGACAGCGGCCGGATTCAACCGATTATCGATGAAGCAATCGATTTCAAGGAGAATCCGCTGCAAGACTATATCGACCACCTGGCTGCCCTGGTCGCGACCGCGGACGTCGACAATCTGGTTGATGAGCTGGACGATTTGATTACCGGTATCCGCGGTGTCTTTATCGGCGCGAGTCGTTTCGGTTCGGCCCAGACCGGGATCGGTTTCGTCTACCAATGGCACCAGTCGATGCTTGATCAACTGCTCAAAAAGGTCGCCGAATTGCGGCAGCGGTTGCAGCAAAAGCGGGAGCAATATCTCGAATTACGGGACGATTATCTGGATGCGCTGGGTAGTTCCACCGATGACGAGTTGTTCGCCCTGCTGCACAGGCTGGAGCTCAAAATTGCGACGCGTTCGACCAGCCCGTTGCCGGCCTCGCCCGCGGATTATTTCACCGATATCAACGACATCCGGTTCCCCTTGTTCGAAACACTGCTCGATACCGATATTGTCAATCTGCTCGGCGAGCGCCGATTGACCCATTTGATCAAGGGCATACAGGCTGTTGCTGTGCAGACCGCCAACTTCGACCTGATCGGAATCGAGATCGACGACCAGATACACCAGGTCGGGATTTTTGCAGACGACCTGCAGGTCGGAGCAGAGAATCTGAGCCAGGAGCTCAGCGATCGCAGCGCAGCCGCGCAGGCATTAATCGACGATGTAAAAGTTAGCGCCGATGCGGTGCAAAACGTCAACCTCGTTATCAATGCAGGCAAGGCGATGTTTGGCGATAACTTTGTCATGGTGCCCGAGTTCGGGCCTGCCGGAAGTTCAGGCAACCGAATGGGGCAATGCCCTGCAGGACTCCGAACAATCGTTACGTTATCTGCAGGGCGACGAGGATATCGATTTTCCGCTCGATGACTGGTTGCACGGGATTAGCCGGGTGCGCGATAAAATGTATCAACTCGAAAACGTGATAATGCAGGTCGAGGGCTTCGGCTCGGGGAATCCGCAACTGGTTCCGGCACAACTACCCTATCGCGAACAGGACTACTGGCTGGGGTTGCAATATCCGCACACAACGGAGGCCGGAGATCCGTTCGCTATCGCGGAAGACAAGCTGCTTTATACTGCGATTTACTGCGAGGTCTTCGATCCGGGCAAGGCTCAGTGCGGATTGCTGATCGACGAATGGACCGAGGTGATACCCAGCCCTGACGAGACCGCGGGTTTAAGCTTTCACTACGATCAGCCGAACTCGGAGCCGCCGCAGTCGCTGCTGTTGGCGACGCCGAGCCAGTTTACCGGGGAATGGGCCTGGGACGACCTGGTCGAAACGCTGCATTCCACGCTGGAACTGGCCAAGAAACGGGCCGTCGAGCCGGACCAGATCGACAGCACGGAATATAGTTTGTTTTTACCGACTATAGTTTCGTTGGCGAGCCCGATGCCGTTTACGGCGACGCTTACGCTTCTGTTGAACAACGAAGTCAGTTTGCCGGAGTAAATGTCTATGACCTATAAAGTATCAACGCCGGTATTGCTCGAATTTTTCGAAGGCAGATCCCTGTTCCCGCTTATGCCGCCGTTCAATCGCATTGAAGGCAGGCCGCGGAGCAAGAATTTCGACCAGGCATTGCGCGCCGAGGTGCGCGATCCGTTGTGGATGTTGGCCAGGCAATGGCAGGTGGGGGAGTTCAAGGGGGATGATGCCGGTTCGCCGGTCACCGCACGTGTGTGTCTGGACCGCACGGAAATCACCCGCTATCGTGCCGCCAATGGCGAAACAGAGGTCTTTGACAATAGCCTTCCGCTGGAAACCAGGGTCGAGCAACGCCGGATTCCCTTTGCTACCGGAGATATCGAGATTGCACTCGATCTGCGACTGGTGATGGGTAGGCATTGGGTAAAGCTGTTGGGCAAGCACGGTTTCGGTGCGCTCAAACAAGCCTACATCGATGAGTATTCGACCCACGCTCCGGATCCCGACGATCGCAATGACACGGCTTATTGCGCCAATCGTCAATCCTGGCAAAAGCACGCTGCAGCCACGTTCCGACATGTCGATGGTAAGTCACTCTACGATTCGATCCGGGTTGATCCGAACCAGCACCCGGTTAGTGTCGGTGCCGTTGCGGGCGATCACACTGATCTCGTCGAACTGGGCAGGCGGTTTGTCCGATGGTTCGATGGGCTGTATGCCCAACCGGATGACGAAGGTAACGATGCCTGGTTGCCATCCAGCCTCGAATACCGATTTGCCTGTTCCGCGCCGAAACCCGGCGGAGAGCAGGTTTACAAGGCGGAGGAGTATTACCACGGACATCTCGACTGGTACAACTTCAGCATCGACGACAGTGACGAAGGTCTGGGTAAAGTCGAGAACGAAATATCTCCTGAGGACGTGAACCGGAAAATTGTGCGGAGTTTTATACCGACTCCGGTCAAGTTCGACGGTATGCCGAACACCCGGTGGTGGGCATTCGAGGACGGTAAAACAAATTTTGG
>JABAOG010042878.1_pt1 | contig 15583 bp, 30 predicted proteins | sample 7062131 | NCBI WGS metagenome assembly JABAOG01 (sample SAMN14538629, study PRJNA623070) | marine sediment metagenome | biome: marine biome [ENVO:00000428]; feature: marine pelagic biome [ENVO:01000023]; material: deep marine sediment [ENVO:00002113] | place: India: Arabian Sea | collected...
GAAGGCGCAGGCGCAGGCAGACGCGCTCAGCGCAGCCGCCGATGTTATCGAGAAGGGCGAGCACATCAGATGACCGAGAGTGACGACGGGGAGCGGCCCCGCAAGCACTGCGGCAAACCGCCACACCCCTTCTCATTCGCCAAAGGACCGCACAGATACGAACCCACCCCGCCCGACGCCCCAGAGAGTGAGGACGGGGGAGCGGTGCCGGTGGTGTGGGGAGCCCGCCTACCTAGTACATNNAGCTGGACGTCGATGCGTTTGCTTGCAGAGAATAGACACGCAACAGGAGTAGAAAGATGACTTACTTCGTCATAGCGATATTGGTATTGTCGAGCGCCTGCGGATCCGAAGTGACGATGGAGCGTCCGCCAGAACCGCCTCCGACGCTGCCGGGCTCGTTTTTCGATCTTGGCCAGGATTCTGCGGCGCCCAAGCCGGACGCTACCGTGGTTCATGAGCCCGACGCGGGCACATGGCCGGTGTTCGACGCGGGTCTCGCCGTCGGCGCTCAGAGCGACGCAGGCGCCGACGCGGACGGCGGTTCCGATGCGGCGCTCGAGGCCATGGACGCGGCCGTCGAGCCCACGTTGGGCGATACCTGCGACATGTGCGTCGACGACGCCGACTGTAAGCTGACGCACCTGTGCAGACAGCTTCCGGTCGACGACTGGCAGCCGTTTTGTTTCCCTCGCGTCAAAAACGGGGGATGCACCGCATACCCGGGAGGAGATCTACTCGGCGCCGGGCGGATGTCCGACGTCTGCGTGCCCTTCGAAAACGCCATTGCGATGGACCTGACGTGCGCCGAGTGGCGCATGCGCACGGGCTTCTGAGCGCCCCCGAGCCGCGGGCGCCCGTGATAGGCTCTCGGGCGTGCCCGCCGCCCGGAAAAACCTGACAGTCGACCCGCAGATAGCTGCACAGCTCGTGGCCCGGTTCCGGCCGGTCGTCCGCGCCATCATGAAGGCCCTCTACCGTCAGGTACCCGACCAGGCGGCGCTCGTCTCGGCGGGCGATGAGGCCATCATCATCGCCTACCAGAGCCACGATCCCGACAAGGCCAACCTGGACACCTGGACGCGGCACAAGATCCGCTGGTATTTGGCCGAGGCCGCCCGCCAGCCCCCCATCGCCGACGTCGCGTTCGATCCGGTGGACCCGCGGCTGTTGAACGGCGCCGACCCAGAAGAGCAGTTCTGGCGCGCGACGGCCACGCGCGCGGTGGAGCGCCTCGACCCGCGCAAGGCGACCATCATCATCGCGCGCATGCACGATGAGACGTACGAGGAGATCGCCGACAGCATCGGCGTGTCGGCTCAGCGCACCCACAAGGTCGCCAAGCAGGCGATTAGAGAGCTCCGAGAGATCCTCGAGAGCGATTCGATCGACTAGCTGTCGGGCTCGAGGGCACCCGGTCGCCACGACTCGATGAGGTTGTTGCGCTTTTTGGAGCGGGGGCGCACGAACACCCCGTCGAGCCGGTCGGCGGCTTCGGTCGCGAGCGCTTTTTTTTCGGGGCCCGAGAGCGGCTCGCCGCGCTTCTCAGCGCGTAGGCCCTCGATCTCGGCCAAAAGCGTTGCAATCTGCGTGTGGGAGACCTGCATCTTCTCTCGCACGAACCACACGACGACGGCGCCGATGAGGTAGTCGAGGTGCTGTGCGAGGGCGGGAAGGATCGCGTGGAACAGGTCGTGAAGTAGATCCTCGCTCACGACCGGACCTTCACGACGCCGGGCGGCGGCTGCCAGCTTTTGAGCTTCTCGGTCGTCTCCCGGAAGTCCTGCCGGGCTTCCCGCAGCGCCTCTTCGGCCTCGCGCTCGCGCCGGCGGACGTCCTCTTCGGTCGCAGCCTCGCCGTTGGCAGCCTGCCGGATCACGGTCTCGAGCTTACCATTGGCGCCGGGCTTATCCAAAACGGCCCTGCATGGGCACATGTGCGCTTCCCGATCCCGAAAGCCCGTGACGATGATGCGCGCAGTTTCCGGAGCAACTTCGCGCGCTTTCCAGCACAGCTCTGCCCCCGTCATGCCCGGCATCCGGTGGTCGGCGACGAGCACATCGAACGGCACTCCGTCGGGTGGATCGGCAAGTAGCTCGAGCGCTTCGGCCCCGGTCGCGACGACCGTCGCCTCAAACTCCTCACCGAAGCAGTATTCCCAGGTCTCACGGACGTGCCGGTCGTCGTCGACGAAGAGCACTCGTGGCCGCGGCGGTGGAGTGTTCATCCTACTCGTCACGTACGCCCCGCACCGCCGCTGTCAGCCGCTCGAGGGCGCTGCGCTGGGCGTTGGCGTTGTCCTGGTAGTCGGTGACCATCTGCACGAGGTCGTCCGCTCGGCGCTCACGCAGCTCGCGAGCGTCGACGAGCGCCTCGCCCAAGGTCTTGAGCACGCGCTCTCGATCCCACAGCAGGAATGCGATGACGGCATAGGGACCGCCCTTCGCTACCAGGTCGACGATGAGCTCGGCCATCAGCGACGCCGAGGGCCGTATTTGGCGCGGTCTTTGGCAGCCTGGGCCTCACGCGCTATCCGCGTGTGCGTGCGCTTTGGCAGGATGTGCTCGAGGCGCTTGACCGCGCGCATGTCGCCTTTGCTCGCGCGATCGAGGAGGCGCAGGAAAATGCCGATCGCCTGCAGGATGGTGGATTCTTTCATCAGCCTATCCAAAGAGCGTCGTCGCGCAACTCGGCACAGTAGTGAATCCCGTGTCGGGATCGCAAATCGCGGGAACTATCACGAACACGAACCGTGCTTCCCGTAAGGCCGCATTCAGCTCGCGCCTGGTCATTGGCACGCCAAATCTCCGGTGAACGTCAGCGCCTTGGCGAGCGGCGCGGGGATGTTGACTTCACGCTCCTCGAGCACGCGGGACAGCTCGCGTAGCCGCTCGGCGAGGCACGCGAGCGCACCGTTCCAGCTTTCGGCGTCCGCGGTTTGCTCCCAGGCGTCGAGCGCGATCTCGGCGGTTGCAAGTGCGGAGTAGACCTCGGCGATCACGCGCTCCATAGCATCGGCCGCGCGGTCCCAGTCGGCCATGTCGGCGTCTTTGCCTTCCTGGGTGTCGTTTGCGTCGCGCGCGGCGTCGCTGGCGAGCTCGTACGCGTCGCCGAACGCCTTGTCGGCATGGACCGCTCCGTAGGCGGTGGTGGTGAGCGTGAGTCTCGCAGCGTCCTGGGCGCTCGCGCCGCAGCCGACCACCAAAGGAAGGGCAACTAGAAGCGCAAGCCGCATCAGTAGACCACGATGCGCTCGATGTCTTCGAAGCGGATGTCTTTCGTCAGGCCGGTCGGTTCGTCATCGTCGGTGTTCCGCCACAGCTGCACGGTGACGACATCACGGCCGGCGCCGCGGATCGCCACATCGCGGGTGCGCACGCGGTTGCGTTCCTTCCACGTCATCTCGACGTTGTAGTCGGGCATGTTGTTGAAAAGGGACTCGTAGGGTCCCCAGTCCTCGGCTTCGAAGATCATCGCTTCCCTCTATTCACGCACGAGTTTCCAACCAATCGCATTGAGCTCTTCTATGATCGCAGACGCCGTGGATGCATCGATCTGTCCGATGTCCAGAAACTCATAGCCATCGACGTCTGTAACCTCCTCGAGTGCCTCGCGCTCGTCGTCCTCGAATGGAAAGGCGACGCCGTCCTGATGGAGCCCGCGCAGGATGGCTTCGGCGATGCGGTTTTCTTCGTGCGGCGGGATTTCCCATTGCCGCCCGAGGCCGCGGCTGCGTCGACGTCTCGTCGTCATGTGGGCCACCTGGACGCGACCGGCCTTCCCATGAGTTTCGCTCGCTGTTCGTTGAACAGTAGCTCCACGAAGACCATGAGCGCAAGCGCGGCTACGAGCGAAAAGCGGTTGACTCCCTGATTGCACATGACGAGCACGCGCTGTCCCTGCATCCGCAGCCGGTGGACCCGGCGAGCGGCTTCGCGGGCCATGACGACCTCGCGGGCGGACGGGATCGCGTCATCGAGCGCGACGTGCTCGACGACTGGCGCCCAGCTCCGGAAGGCCTGCCGCTCGCGCGCCACGACGAACGCCGCGTCGACGCCATCGATCGGCCGCGAATCGTAGGGCGCCGCTCCGACCCACAGCCCCGGCGCGACGCGGTGGGCGTCGACTCTCACACACGCCTCCGCAGCTGTTCGCCGAGCCACCACCCGCCCATGACCGCCATGGCGTCCCAAAGCGCGTTGGGGGCGGTGTCCTGCGTGGCGTGCGGAAACCATTGAGGAACTGCCCGCTTGAAGGGCCGCTCGACGAGCTCCCAGCCGACTCCCCACACCGCCGCGAACCAGAATGGTAGCCCCCACGCCCCCTGGGCTGCCCCGACGGCGACATGCATCAGGGTGAACTGGTCAAAGGGGCCCCAGTTGACCTCGCCAGGACGCGCGACGCGCAGCTCCGGGAGCGGCTCCACGGTTTGGAGCATAGCCTACGGGCGCACCGCTGTGGTAGCCTGCCCGAGAACGATGGCCCAGAGGGGAAGCAAGCATGGCCGAGCGCTGCCTGCCCTGTGAGCAGATGGCAGGCCTCGGCGCCGTTCCGCTCGGACAGCTCGCGCCCGAGACCCAGCGCGACGTCGTGTCGGGCGTCACGGCCTTCGCGGTGCCGTTCGGCTACCACTACCTTGCGCCGAAGGACTGGCCGCGGACCAACGTGTTCGGCAACCTCGCGGCCGTGGTCGCGCTCTACTTCGGCACGAACTGGGTCATGCGGCGNNCGGCGCTCGCTCGTCAAGAAAATACACGAGGACACTCCATGGCCGAAGGAAAGATCAGCTACGCGGAATACTGGAAGGAAGTCCGCGCGATGGCCAAGGGAGTCAAGCGCCAGGCCAAAGAGCGCGACGAGGACGAGTACGACGTGCTGCACGAGATGGTCGACGGCCATGAATGGATCATCTACACCTGGGCGTATCCCTGGGTGCTCATTCAGAGCGCCAACGAGGACGCGCTTTTCGACGAGATGGGTCCGACCGAGGCGACGGACTACGCGCAGATCATGGGGCAGATGGCCTTCATGGCCTTCCGGGCCGACATCGCCGAGGAGCTTTCAGGCTGATGCCCGCGGCCTGGACCGCGCGCGACGAAAAGACCTACAAGAAGATCAAGGGCTCGTGCGTCCGCCGACGCGCCTGCAAGAAGGTGTCGCGTAGCGACAAGGCNNGCCGAGACGCCTGTAGCGGCATCTCGAGCAAGAAGCTACGAGACCAATGCAAGCGTGCCTGCCGCACCGAGCAGAAGTGCGTCGACGTCTGCGAGTCGATGAGCGCGCGCATCGTCAACGCTCAGCGCAGCGCTCGCAAGCGCAAGCGGCGCCGCTGACGATGAACGAAGCACCCGCCTACGTACCGGCCGAATCGCCGCCGACGATGTACGCCATCGCCGCCGCGCTCGAGGGAGAGCCCGGCGGTTGGGCGCGCGTCGGCACCGGCGCGGCGCAGCGCGCGATCTTCCTCGCGCCCGGCATCTGGGCAGGGCTCACGCTTGCAGGTGCCAAGCCGCGGTTCGGGGAAGTTGCGAGCGCGGCCGTCGTCGGTAGCGCGACGATCACGGGATTTCTATTCGTTCTCTACGCCTGGAAACGGCAGGCGCAAAAACAAGCGAAAAAGCTAGCCTAGCTCGGCTTCGACGTGACGTTCCCACAGCTGCACGATGCGTTGCTCGTCAGCGTCGCTCAGCAGAAGCACGAACGGCCGGAACCGCGATGCGGCCACGGGGACGCGTGGAGATCGCCAGCCGCAATCGCATCCGGCCTGGGCGACTACGATGTCATTTCGAGCCTCGGCATCTGGATAGCACAGCTCTCGGAACAGGCCGTCGCGGTTGACGACCGCGACCGCGAAGCCTTCGTGTAGGCCGTCAGGATCGTGCTTGTGGTTCCATCCCATATCGGTGGGACGACACTGGGGCGCTCGCTATTCAGCAAGAATCTCGCGGTTTTTCGGGTTCCTCCACGAAAAGGCGTGGTCACCCGGGGTCGCGAAGCAATGGTAGGTCGCGTCCGGGACGTCATCGGGGTGACCGATCACGATCGGCGCAGGCACGTCATCGGACGCCGGACATGGTCGCCCACAAATGCGCTCGTAAGCTTCTCTCGTGGCGAACACGGCGTCGACGGTGATCAGCGTTTGCCCCGCGTCTGGATCGTTGAGCTGCTCGCGGCTCGCGAGCGCCGCCGGGTAGTAGATGCGGTCTCCGACTCGAGGCGTTCGCATCATCGCGCTCGCAGCGGTCCGCGCGGCATGACGCCGTAGGCGATTACGCCAAGTCCGACGGCGAACGCACCCCAGAGAAGCCAGGGCGCACCGTTTCCGTTGGTCGGGGTGGTGGCGACCGCGTTCTGCCCGAGGCCCTGAAGCGCGTTCGCTGGGACGTGCTCGCGCAGCAGCAACTCGCTCGACTCCACGAACGACTGCACCTGCTCGTTGAACTCTCGCATGTCCTTGACGAGATCGAGGTCGGGCTGAGAAAGCCGATTGCTCAGGATTCCGGCGTTTTCCTGAATGACGGCGTAGGACTCGAGCAGCATCTGCAGTTGATCCTGAGCGACGCCTGCGGGCAGGTATTCGGTCAGCCGGCGCGTCGCCTCGCGCGCGAAGCCCATCGACCGGTCGAGCTCGGCGCGCAGCACGCTTTTGGGAGGCGCCGGACGTGCCGCAGCGCCCGCCTCGGGGGCCGGCACCTGTTGTCCGACCCCCGGGACGCCCAGGTCGGTCTGCGCCTGCGCACCGAAGGGGAAATCATCTTGCTCATCACCGAACATCTCGATCACCTCGCCCATGGTATGCTCGTTTCCCGTGGTCGAGCGTAACAGACGGCTTCGGTGGGGCCAACTGCGCGCAGGACAGGGGAAGCCCTATCAGCTGACGGGCGCCGACGTCATCTGGGTCGCTCGCGCTGCGCTCTACGAAGGCGGCGACGTCGCGGCGACGCTTTGGACGCTCTCGCAGCGCTTCGCATCGGTCGGGCGCCGCAACTACGCGACTTTTGCCGATTTCGTCCAGGCTTTCAGCCAACCGATAAACCCCCGCTACACCGAGGAAGGCGCCTACTGTCGACCGGGCGGCAGAGCGCACGGGACGCGATGGTGCTCGAGCGAGCTACTTGCGCGGCGAAACGAGGCGCGTACCGCTTCATGGTCCGACCTGCAGCGCCGAAACCCCGAAGCGACTGCCACGGTGCTTCGATGGGCGAACGCTGCGCTTTCGAATCCGGTCCCCAGAGCCGTGAACTTCGCAGTCCCGTCTCTCGTCGCGCAAAACTTCCCGAACGCGACGGTCGTCCTCGAGAGCGGAAACGCCTACTTCGCCGAATCGTGGTCCGTTCGGTGGGCAAGAGATCACGTCGTAATCACCGCGCCGGGCGGCGCTCGCGCCGCCGCATCGGGCGTGAGCGCTGCCGATACGTCGCTTCAGGCGCTGGCCGTCGCCCGTGACGCCATGATATACCCCTGGAGGGTTATGCCCCGCAGCGTGTGAGGCGATGGCACGTAGACGACGACTGACCGAGGCCGAAAAGCGCAAGCGCTGGCGGCGTGTCGGAATCGGGGCGCTGTGGGCAGTCGCCGGCGTGAGCGCTTGGGAGCTATACCTCGCGACCGTGCTGCGCAAGCAGCGCCTGCGCGACACCTTCAACCTGGCGCTGCGGCGCAAGCAAGAGACGGGCAAGCCGTTGCTCGTCGTCGGCGACCCGCGCGGGCGCTTCCTTGCCCGTACGCTCGGCGTCGACTGGGACTGCGCCGACGGGTGCATAGGCTTCGAGAGCCTGCCGACGATGTCGGCCGACAGCGCGGTCATCTACAGCGCGCTCGAGCTCGAAAAAGCGGCTGACCCGAGAGCAGCGGCGCGAGAGATGCAGCGGGTGAGCGGCGGGGACTTGTTCGTGGTGTCGACCGAGCCCTACTCGCTTCTGTCGTTTTTACCGAACCGCCGTAGCCGTGTGCTTTCGGCGCCGCCGACGACGCCCTACATCGAGTGGCGCGCGCTGCCGTGGGAAGCGGGGCCAAGCACCGTCGAGCGCCTCGGGCGCGCGGCATGATCTGCGCCTTCTCCATCGAGCTGTCGGGCGCGGAAGATCTGTACCCGCTTGCGCGCCGCGCCATCCTGAGCGCCGGGGGGAGCGTGAGCGGAGATCGGCACCGCGGAGGCGCCTCCATCCCGACCGCGGTCGGCGACGTCGCGCTGGCCTACGAGCTATTGGCCGGAACGCTTCACGTCCAAGTGCTCGAAAAGCCTATGTTATTGTCCTGTGACCGCATCGAGTACGAGCTGCGGGCTGCCATTGCGGATGCGACGCGCCCGACCGCGCCGCCGCCGCCCACGCCGGCGGAAGTCGTCATCGACGTCGCCCCGGACGTCGCCGACGCGCCCACGGCGGTCGACGCTGCGCGCGCGCTTGCCGAGTACCTGAGCCATCCCGACGCGAACTTCGGGTCCGCCGGGGCGCCCTCGGAGCCCGTGAGGGACTTTCAGACGGCGGTAGGCATCACCGCCGACGGCATCCTCGGATCGGAGACGCGCGCGGTAGCGGCGGCGCTCGGCGTGAGTCTGCCCTACCGGCGAGGCGAGGCGGTCGCGGTGCCCGCGCGCCCTCCCGGAGATGCCGGGGTGTTGTGGGGGGTCGTGGGGCTATTGGCGATCATCGGAGCGGTCATGNNATGCTCGTCACGCCGACGCCGCGTTCCCGCCGTTGAGGGGGCGACGGGTCGCAGGAGTGCTCCCGACGGCCGGAAACGGGATGCTCGAGCAGCGCCGGAACACGGTCGCCTCGACGCCGCGGTCGCGACCGAGAGATTTGCGCCCGACCGCCATGAGCGACGTGTTGTAGCCGTTCAGGATGACGGCGACCCGGTCGAGCGCATTGCGCACGCTCTCAGGGCTCTGGTCGTTGAAAAAAACGTACTGGACGTCGCTCCCGTAGGAGATTCTCGCGTAGTTGTTGGTCGCCGCCATCACTAGAACCTAATCAGCGCTGCGCGACGCGCAACTGCGTGAGCAGCCGCCCGGCAAGCGATCGGGCTTCCCGCGCTCGCGCGTTCGCGCCCTCGATCTCGGCGCACAAGTGCGCCAACTCCACCGAACCGAGAGATTCGTCGGAGATGACCTCGGCGATCTTCCCGTAGTGCTCAGCAAGCCGTTCGAGCATCAAATTCAACTCCCGTCGCTTCGCGTCGACGCCGCTCGGAGCGGGTTGCTCGGGCACCGACAATGTAGACGGCAGCATAGCTTTCATGCGTGACAACGCGGATTCATTGGGTGTTTGCGACATGAAAATATGTTGATGTAAGGGGGTTGAAAAGATCGGTGTTGCGAAAGACCGATGCGCTCGCGTAGGTTGTAACGTGCTCAGCCGTCGGTCCCAAGAGGGCGTGGGAGCGAAGGGTAAAGAGCGGGCGCTAGTGAGGGGCGCTCTCATGATCGCAACGACGAATCGCCGCGAGACAGACTACGCGCCGCCCACGCTCGACGGGGTCGACGCAATGCTCGAGCTCGGCGGGGAAAAGTGCGGCTTCGCCGGGGCTCAGATCGAGCGCGATCTGCTCGCTTGCCGTGCGAATGCGCAACCGTCCTCCTACGGCCTCTCGCAGCATGAGCACGAACGACATCGCCGCATCGGCCGCGATGTACCCGGCGTCGACGTGCCATCCGTAGTGGTCGCCGACCCCGTAGCGCGCGAATCGCAGCGCTCGAAGCACTGGTTCGGCGCCGACTGCGGCGCGGATGGCGTCGACGCGCGCGATCGCGGCAACGCGTTGCTGCAAATCGAGCGGCACGGCAAGCAGCTGTTCGTTTTGTTTGGTATCTCGGACCGACGCGTGCGCAGTCAGCTTGCCGTCGCGCCACCCGTCGAGAGCTTCGACACGCGACGCGAGCTCGGCGGCGTCGTTTCGAGCCAAAAGCCACGTTCTCAGTATCATGGGCAACGAGGATAGCGCATGAGCAATCAAAACTACGCGACTGTGCTAACGACCCCAACCGCCACGAACTACTACGAGGGCGCCGCGGGGCTCATGCCCGGAGGCACCGGGCTCGCTGCAAGCGTGCTTTTCAGCGTCGTCGGTCCCGTCGGTGCGCCGCAGTACATCGCAAGCAACCGCGACGTTCCCAATAGCCGCGGTTGGGCAATCTCGCTTCTCGACGCTCCCGCCAACCCGATTCTTCAAGTCGAGGTAGGCGACGGCGCCACGATGAACGCGACCGCAATCGGCGATTTGCCGCTCGGCATGCTCGCGCTCGTTCATCTGGTTCAAGCGGCTCCAGGCCAGGTCGACGTCTACATCAACGGAAACCTGGTTTCCGGTCCGGCAGTGACCGGGCTTGCGTCGGCGCTCTCGCCGACCGTGCTTGCGCGCGAAGGGGGCGCAGATCCCGCCGGCGCCGTGCAGCTTCTCGGTGTCGCGTATGGGCTCGTGCCGCCCGTCATGTCGTTGAATCCGAGCCTTGCAACGCTGCATTACCAAAACTGCCAGCGGTACTACGACATGGCACCGCTGACCGCGACCGGAGCGACCGTCGCAGGCGGCGACTTCGCCCATCGCTGGAGCGCGCGAGACGGAGCAGTCGACCCCGGTGTCATTCCGCCGGTTGCTGCCGCGACCTGGGAGCCGTCCGCAGGCACCGACACGCTTGCGCGGCAAGGCGACGGACAGTCGCCCGCCACCACCACTCTCACCAATCCTGCATGGATTTCACAGGACGTTTGATACGAGGAAAACACCATGGCAACGAGCGAATATTACACGGGAGTTCAGGACTTCGTCACGGGCGCTGAAGGCATCGCTGACGCGTACTACGCAGGCGCCGATGACACGCTTCTCGGTCGCGATGCGGCGTCGGGCGGCTTCATCGCTTCGGCGCTCTTCAGCATCCGTGGGTCTGCGACCGGCGCGGTACAGACCATCTGGGCGAACCGCGACGGGGCGCCGGGCAATGGATGGGAAATCCGCTACGACGGGGTGACGCGAGAAATCGTCTGCGCGTTCGAANNAGACACGAACAACATCCACACGCCGATGCTCGTCATGCTGATTCTGCTTCCCGGTCCCACATTCATCATGGTCATCAACGATACGGTGGTGAGCTCGATCGTGCCGGGGGGGGCCTACCAGCCGCCTGCCGGGAGCGGTCCGACGGTCGGAGCGCGCAACTCGAACGCTCCGGCGCAGGGCGCTGCCGACTGCGTCGTCCACGGCGTCGCGTACACCGACGACACGTCGATTTTTGCCGGCGCGACGTTCTACCTCAACTGTCGGCAGGGCAAGGACATGCGCGGAGTGAGCGACGTCGACCCGACGCTCGACTTCCAGAACCGCTGGAGCGCTCAACAGGACAACTACCAGCCTGGCGCAGGCGCGGTCGGTGTCGCCTCGTGGGCACCTCGCGCAGGAACCTTGAACCTCACGCGCAACGGGAGCCCCACGCTGCGCGCGTTCAAGGATCTCGACTGGCGCGGAAGCTTCGACACAGTCAACGTCGTCAATCCGCAGCCGGTGTAACGGACCGCGTTGGCACGCGCCAACCAAAGCATGACCATCGTCGCCGATTCGGCGACCGATGCTTACTACCAGGGTCCTTCCGGCATCATGCAGGGAGGGAGCACCTTTTTCGCCTCTGCGCTCTTTCTGCTCGCCGGCATCGGCACCGGTGCAGACCAGGTCATCTTCGCGAACACCGACACCGTGAACCCGCGCGGGTGGGTCATCGGTGTGCGCAACGTCGCGGGTGTGCCGACGCTGTTCGTGCAGATCGGCGACGGGGTGGGGCCGTTCGAGCGCACGTTCGCGCTTCCCGAGTCACTCGGCAAAATCGTGCTCGTGCATCTCGCGGTGACGAACGACGTGCTCGACGTCGTCATCAACAGCAACGCGGCGATCGTCTCGGTGCCCATTCCCAACGGCGCAAAGGCGTCGACCGGATTTCCCACGGTCGGAGCGGGCGCCGGCGGGTTTTTCCCGGCAAGTCAGATCGGCATCGCCGGCGTGGGCTACTCGGTGCTTCCCGGCGACGCGGTGATCGCAGAAAACCACATGACGCGCTGTCGCGGGATCTACGATTTCGCCGATCTGTTTGCAGGCGTCGGGCCGAGCTGGACGCACTGGTACACGGCAAGGCGCGGAGTGGTGGTGCCCGGGTCGGGTGCCACCTTTACCGGACCGNNCGGACCGCTACTGACGGGGTTTCCGCAAGCATCTCCGATCTGGCAGGCTGCCGCTGGGAGCGGCGTCGGGCCCGACGTCGAGGAGCGCGTGGCACTTACACGCCAAGGCGCTTCCTCCATCAATCCGCTGACGCTGGTCCTCGACAATCCGCTCTGGGCGCCCATCGACATGGACGCGCAGGCGGGAGGAGGAGATGCGCGCGTCTTTTCGGTCGATTTCACCGACGGCGACCTCGCTGCAGGCGTGCTTTCCATCAATCACAACCTCGGAGACACGCGGATCGCATCGGTAACCATCCGCGACGACAGCGGGGAGGCGCTCGGCGGACCCGATTCCGACACGGTCGTCGACGCGAACAACGTGAATGTCGACCTGTCTTCGTTCCAGCCGTTGAACGGCACCTGGACCGCCACGGTGGTGGGCGCGTAGATGCGATACGGCAACATCGAGGCCGACGGCTACCTGCGCGCGACTCTCGTCGCCGACGCCGCAGCGGAAGCGCTCTTCATGCCGCCCGACGGGTCGGTCGCCTACCGGCAAGACCTAGACCGCATGCGCTTCCGGCAAGCGGGGGCGTGGATCTCGAATCTTCAAGGCTTCAGCGACGACACGCCCGCCGACAACACCGCCGGCGGCATCGACGCGCTCATCGCGCTCACGACCGGTACGGCGAATACGGCACTCGGCGTGCGAGCGCTGTTGGCGAACACGACAGGCGTCGGCAATACCGCCATCGCCCCCGATGCGCTCGGAGCCAACGTAGATGGCGCCTCGAACGTCGCCATCGCCCCGGGCGCGCTTGCGAGCAACACGAGCGGCGACACGAACCTCGCGATCGGCCTAGGAGCCCTTGCAAACAGCGTCACCGCGAGCCAAAGCCTCGCCATCGGGCACGCAGTGCTCGGGCTCGCGACCGTCGGCGGCAATCTCGGCGTGGGCTACCGCGTGCTCGAGTCGCTCACGACGGGGCTACGCAACGCTGGCGCGGGCACGCAGGCGCTGAGCGATCTCGTCACCGCAAACGATTGCGCCGCGTTCGGCTACCAGGCGCTTTTGCTTGCGACCGGAGGAAGCAACAGCGGGTTTGGTGCGAGCGTGTTTTCCGCACTGACGACCGGCACCGACAACACCGGGGTCGGCGCCAACGTCGGAGCGACACTCACGACCGGCCTGCGAAACGTGCTCGTCGGTTCCGGCATAGACGTGCCCGCCGCCGGCACGAGCGACTACCTGAGCATCGGCGATGCGATCTTCGGAGACATCAGCGCCGGTAACAAGGGTGTTCGGCTCGGAGGTACGGGCGACCCGTCCGGGCAGAATGAGATCCTCTTCGGCACCAAGGGCAACGACGACGACGTCGAAATCGCGAGCTTCGAGACGACCGGCACCAACGGGGCGCGGACGCGCATCTACGTCGGCACCCGCAATCCGAGTGGCGCGGTCAGCGCCAATGCGGGCAGTGTCTACATTCGCGTATCGGCAGCGGCTAGTGGTATGTTCGTCAACACGAGCGCCGCCGACCCCGGGACGACATGGACGGCGCTCTGAGGAGAGCCGACATGCCCAAGTTCAAGCGAGTGAAGAGAAACGGCAAGGACGTCGTCGTGATGGAGTACGAATCGGTCGTCAACATCGATGCTCTGCGCGCCAATCTGGCCGAGTTTACGCGTCAAGAGCAAGAGGCCGCCGCCAACCGCCGCCAGACCGAAGACGTGCTTTCCGAGGTCGAAGCGCTTGCACCCGATCTACTCGAGGAGTCCGACCGGCGCCTGGGGCTATCGCCCATGGCCAAGAAGTCACGCCAGCAGAAGCGCGCATCCAAACGCAGAGGCGCCAAGGCGCGAAAAAAAGCTTCGCGTCGCTAGACCTTCACGATCTTGACGGCTTCGAAGTGCATGCCGTCCTTGCGCCTGCGGTACCAGCCGCCCCAGTAGAAGCCGTGCTTGGCGGCGAGCGGTACGAGCTCGCGAACCGATCCAGCGGTTCCGACGAGCGGCGGCGTCACGTTCAGACCGTTGTAGGAAGCGTTGAGATCGAATGCAGTCCCCCACGCATGATTACTGAGCCGCGTTTTCGACCCGCGAATGAAGCGCGGCACGAAGGAACCGTTCCAGCTACTGATGCGATCGAGTAGCCCCGTGTCCTTCCACGCCTGCCACAACGCCTCGAGCTGCGGCGCGATCTTTTGGTGCACCGAGACACGACGCTCCATCGGACCGTACGTGATGCTGCTGAAAGGCAGCGTGACACGGACGATGTGCTGCTTTTTCCAGTCGCCGACGATCTTGATCCTGCCGCGCTTGCCCACGCGCTCGTACTCGAACTTCCCGAACAGGCGCTCGCGCCCTTTGGGGCCGAGAGGCCGAAGGCCCGTAGGCTTCGCAGGCCAGTGGACCGACTTCTTGTTCGTGGATGAGCCGACGCCCTCGACGAGCTCGAAGCTGTGCTCGATCGCGGCATCGGTCAGAGTGAAGTCGCCGACGACCCCATCAGCGATGAGCCCTGCGCGGCGCTGGTAGCGCTTGGTCGCCTTTTCGGTCTTCGGACCGAACTTGCCGTCGACCTCGCCGACATCGAAATCGAGCCCCGCCAAGAACCACTGCCAGCGCTCCACTGCTGCGCCACGAGATCCNNAAGCGCTCGAGATGTGCGTCACAGAGTTTTTCTTCGACCTCGTCGAACGCCGGTGTCACCTCGAAGCATTCGCTGAAAAACTGCTCGACGGTGCTTCGGTCTGCGCCGCACAAGACGCAGTTCGCAGCCCGTTGCCGCCGGTAGCGCTTTTCCTCATCTTGCCAGTCTTGATGAAACGTCGCCCACACCAAGACGCACGTCGCGGCCCAGAAAACGAGCAGTAGCGCCGTGATGAACCACAAGACTATGGCAACCGGCGTAAGCGCAAGCAGCTGCCGTACGAACATTGCGGTCGCTCCGACGGCCAGGACACTCATCACCACCGTGACAAACGCGGTTTCTTTCGCGACGCGCCGTAGGAATGCCGCGCGCTCTGCGGGCTTCATTGCCGCGATGTGCGGCCAGCGGTCCCAGCGGCTCAAGAAAGCTTTTCCTCGATGATGCGGCGGATCGTACTCGGCGCGACGTCATCATAGAACATGGCCTGACAGCGCTGACCCTCAGACGCCGTCCNNCCGTCCACCATACGCTGACAGTATATTTGACCTTGAATAAGTCGTTTTCGTCGCCGATGTCGTGCGGCGCCACGAGGTTGGGCATCTTGTATTCGCGACCGTAGCTCAGTCGCACATCGAGATCGGATAGACTTTCGGCAACATTGCGCTGCCAATCGCTGAACTCTAACTTGACTTCGTGGGAGATCACGCCGGCTCAATACGTTCGGCGTGCTCGAAAAAACTTTCGCGGACGAAAGAATCACCGGGATGGCATTCGTCGATCT
>JABAOG010005061.1_pt1 | contig 15575 bp, 19 predicted proteins | sample 7062131 | NCBI WGS metagenome assembly JABAOG01 (sample SAMN14538629, study PRJNA623070) | marine sediment metagenome | biome: marine biome [ENVO:00000428]; feature: marine pelagic biome [ENVO:01000023]; material: deep marine sediment [ENVO:00002113] | place: India: Arabian Sea | collected...
TCGGGTACCGCTAGCGGAAGTGGTAGGTGAGCCCGAGGGAGATGATGTCGAAGTGGCTCTTGTAGCGCCCGGCGTTGACCACCGTGCCCTCGCCACTGAGCCCCTGCCGGTCGGAGCGCGGGCAGTCGGCCGAGGGCGGGTCGCCGCAGTTCTCGAGCTCGGCGATGCGCGAGGCGGCGTCCACCTGGTGCAGGCTCGCTTCGTCCTCCTCCACGATGACGTTGCTCTGGAAGATGTGCGCGTAGGCGACCGAGATGTCGAAGAACTTCGCGATCCGGAAGGTGAGGCCCATGTGCAGGCCGAAGCGCTGGAAGGGCATGAAGTCGAGGTGCTCGAAGCCGTCCTTCACGCCCTTGGTCTCGTAGCTGAAGCCGATGCGGGCCGAGCCCACGCCGGGGATGAAGTTCCAATCGCCGCCGACCCGCAGGGAGAGCTGGTCGCGCCACTGCTTCTGCAGGGCGAGGCTCGGTGGGATGCCCTGGAAGATGCCGTTGTCCGCCTGTACCTCCCAGCGGTCCCCGACGCAGTTGGCCGGCGCTTCACAGGGCGGGAGGCTCACGGTGAACTGGTCGACCCGCGAGTTCATCTCGTAGACCAGGTCCAGCTCGACGTCCCAGCGCTCGTTCTGCATCGCGTCCTCGACCCGGCCCGTCATCCGGGCCTCCGCCCCCGGGTTCTCCGGCCTCGCCTTGATGCGATCCGCGTAGCGAAAGGAGAGGCTCGCCTGCCACGGGAGCGGCGCGTCGATGTCCACGTTCGGCACCGTCACCGAGTCCAGCGGGTAGTCGTCGCCGGGGGGACGGTAGTAGCCGGTCGTCAGCGAGAGGTCGCCCTGCGCGTTGATGTCGTCCTGCCACATGAAGCCGGCCACGATGTCGATGTTGTCGTGGGGCACCGCGTGCACCGACAGGGTCACCCGCGGCACGAACCAGTCCTGGGCGCTGAGCTCGGTGTAGACGTCCCCCGCGAAGTCCTCACCGCGGAGCGCGCGCGTGGTGGTCTTGAAATCGATGAGCGGCGCGATGCCCCAGCCGAAGGCGGCGCCGATGCTGATCGCCGGGTGCGGCCGATAGGCGACACCGAGGGTCGGGAACGCCAGCAGGAGCTCCTCCTCGATCAGCGCGTAGCGGGACGGCGCCGGGAGTCCGTTCACCAGTCCCGCCACCCCACCTTCGCTGGTTCCCCAGCGGACGTTGCTGACCGCAGCCGGGGCGACCACGCCGAAGCTGATGCCCCACTCGGGCCGCAGGCGGGCGGTGAGCACCAGCTCGGGAACGATGCCGGGCGCGCCGGAGTTGCACACCTCGGGCAGCGGGGCGTCGGCGATGTCCGCATCCGGCCAACGAGAACCGAGCTGCGGGTCCACCGGCGTGCGGCGGCGACCACCGTTGGCCCCTCGATCCCAGCGAAACTGCTCGCCGCTCGCGTCGATCATGTCGCGGCTGGGCATGTCTCCGGCGTATTCGCTGTAGGTGCCGAAGCGCTGGAAGCAGGCGTCGTAGAGGATCAGGTGGGTCTGCAGCGAGAGCTGGATCCCCGGCGTCCGGGCCAGACCCGCCGGGTTCCACAGGAGCGTCATCGGATCGTCCGCCCGGGCCTGCGCGGCGCCACCGCGACCGAGGGCGCGCGTGCCCGCGGAGGGCAGCTCGACGCCGCCCGCCTGCGCGACCGGCGCGTCGAGCAGCGACACCATCAGGAGGGCCGCCACGAGGCCGACCGAGGACATTCCAAGACGCATAGGCTCCGACTCTTTCAGGCTCGGGGCGTTGCCACCGACGATCGAAGGCCCACACCCCGCTCGCGCACCCTCGCGAGCGGCTCGGAGCATACCGAAGGGGGTGGTCAGCCGTCCATGAAGTCGTTGGCGCCTCCGCCACCCGCGGCGGCGCCGTAGTAGTCGTCCTCGGCGAGGTTGTCGAAGCGGGTGAACTCGTTGAAGAAGCGCACCCGGCAGGTCCCCGTGGGGCCCGCACGCTGCTTGCCGATGATGATCTCGGCCATGCCGCGGTCCTCGGTCTCCTCGTTGTAGACCTCGTCGCGGTAGATGAACAAGATCATGTCCGCGTCCTGCTCGATGGCGCCGGACTCGCGCAGGTCGGACAGCTGCGGCCGCTTGTCCTTGTTGCCGCGCGACTCGACGCCGCGGTTGAGCTGCGAGAGGGCGATGATCGGGAGCTTGAGCTCCTTGGCGAGACCCTTGAGGTTTCGACTGATCTCGCTGATCTCCTGCTCGCGGCTGTCGTTCTTCGAGCCCGAGCGCATCAGCTGCAGGTAGTCGACCACGATCAGCGAGAGCCCGTGCTCCGACTGCAGGCGCCGCGCCTTGGCGCGAAGCTCGAGCATCGAGATGGACGGGGTGTCGTCGATCCAGATCGGCAGCTCGCTCAGGATGCCCGCGGCGTTGGCCAGCTTCGGCCAGTCGTCGCGGTGCAGCTGACCGGTGCGCATGCGCGTACCGTCGACCCGCGCCTCGCTGCAGAGCATGCGCTTGACCAGCTGCTCCTTCGGCATCTCCAAGCTGAAGACGGCCACCGGCTCGTTGCTCGCGACGCATGCCTGGAGCCCGACGTTCAGCGCGAAGGAAGTCTTACCCATGCCCGGGCGACCCGCGATGATGATCAGGTCGCCGGGGTGCATGCCGGCCGTCATCTTGTCGAGGCGGTCGAAGCCGGTCGGCAGACCGGTGATCGCGTCGCCGCGCTTGGCGGCCTCGTGGATCTCCTCGAAGGTCCGCATGACCACGTCCTTGACGTGCTCGTAGGGGTTGCGGGCCCGCTGCTTGGCGACGGAGAAGACGCTCGCCTCCGCCTGATCGAGGAACTGCTCGAGCTCGCCGTAGTCGCCGTAGCCGGTCGCGGCGATCTCGTGACAGGCGGTGATCAGCTTCCGGACCACCGCCTTGTCCTTCACGATCCGAGCGTGCGCCTCGATGTTGTGCACCGTCGGGATCGTGTTGGTCAGCTGGAAGAGGTAGTCGTCTCCGCCGATCGCCTGCAGCTTCTGCGCGCCGACGAGGCTCGCCCGGAGCGTCACCTGGTCGATCGGCTGACTGCGCGACGCGAGGTCCCGCATCGCCTCGTAGAGGAGCGCGTTCGCCTGACTGTAGAAGTCCTCGGGGACGAGGATCTCCGTCACGACGTTCATCGCGTCGTTCTCGAGCAGGATGCCACCGAGCACCGCGCGCTCGGCCTCGAGCGCGTTCGGCGGAACGCGCCCACCGGGAGCCGCTCCGCCCGACGGGCGGGCGCGAGAAGGCGGTCGCGAAAACATCTCTTCGGACATGAGCTGCAGAGTGTCGGGGGGCGAACGTTGGGGGGCCGTGCTCGCGATCGTATCGCGAGCGGTACGATCAGCGTGCCACGTCGGTGTGACGAGCGAAGAGATGGTCTGCCATCCCGGCGACCGATCGTGCAAGCCCACTCGCCGACCCCGATGCAGCTCCCGATGATCGAGGGACGGAACGAAACGAGCGCGACCCCCGACCGGGAGCCGCGCTCGCTTGCGAAGCCGATGACGCCTCAGGCGGCGGTCTTGACCTCGAGCTTCACCGGGACCTCCACGCCCGCCATCAGGCGGATGTGGATCTCGTAGCTGCCGGTGCGCTTGATCGTGTCCTCGGGGAGCACGACCTGCTTCTTGTCCACATCGTCGAAGCCCTTGACCTCGAGCGCCTCCATCACGTCCGCGAGGCTGACCGAGCCGAAGAGCTTGCCCTCTTCCGGATCGGCGACCTGCTTGGCGACGTGGAGCTCGAGACCGTCGAAGCGCTTCGCGAACTCCTTGGCCTTCTCGCGCTGCTGCTCGAGGCGCTGGAGGGCGAGCTGCTTCTCGTGCTCGATCTGCTTCACGTTCGCGCGGGAGGCGATGACCGCCAGCCCACGCGGGATGAGGAAGTTCCGCGCGTAACCCGGGCGGACCTTCACGACGTCCCCGGAGAGACCCAGGGTGCTCACGTCCTGCTTCAGGACGACGTTCACGTTTCGCTTGGCCATCGTGTCCTCACTTCACCGAGGTGTAGGGAAGGAGCGCGATGTTGCGCGCCCGCTTGACGGCGACGGTCAGGGAACGCTGCTGCTGCGCGGTCAGGCCACTGATCCGGCGCGGGACGATCTTGCCCCGGTCGGTGATGAAGTAGCGCAGCTGCTGCGGGTCCTTGTAGTCGAACTCGAAGCCGGGCTCCGAGGTGAAGGAGGGCGCGCGCTTGCGGCCGCCGCGGCGGCGGCGGATCCCCAGCGGGTCCGCGTCGGCGCGACCCTCACGGATGACGGTGCCCTTGGACACGGTCTCGTCGGTGTTGTCGTCGCTCATTCTTCTTCCTTCTTGGCGTCGCCCTTGGCGGACTCGTCTTCCTTCGCGTCGTCGCCCTCGGCGTCGTCGCTCTTGGCCTCGGCCTTCTCCTCGTCGGAGTCGCTCTTGGCCTCGGCCTTCTCCTCGTCGGAGTCGTCCTTGGCCTCGGCCTCCTCCTCATCGGAGTCGTCCTTCGCCTCGGCCTTCTCCTCGTCGGAGTCGCCCTTGGCCTCGGCCTNNCCTTGGCCTCGGCCTTCTCTTCCTTCGCCGAGCGGTCCTCCATGCCGAGGCGCTCCGCGGTGGTCGGCTCGTCGTCGTCATCGTCGCCGAGCTCGATGTCGGCCCACTCCACCTCGGAAGCGTCGATCTCGACCTCGTCCAGGTCGATGCGCTCGTCGAACACGATCGTCTGGTAGCGGATGACCGGGTCGAGCAGGCGCAGGTTGCGCTCGAGCTCGGCGATCAGGTCGCCGTGGGCGCTGTAGCCCAGGTAGACGAAGATGCCTCGGGTGTAGTTCCCGATGTGGTAGGCGAGGCGGCGCTTGCCCCAGACGTCGACCTTCGTGAGCTTGCCGCCGTTGCGGTCCATCACGTCTCGGACGCGCTTCGCCACCTTCGCGACGTCGTCACTGTCGACGTTCGGGCGAAGGATGTAGATGGTCTCGTAGTTGCGAGCCCACCGCTTTGCGGGCTGCTCTAGTGTGCGTTCTGCCAATGTGTCCTCCTGGACTGATGGCCCCGGCACGCGCCGGAGCGAGGAAGGGCGAGCCTCTTAGCACCCGCCGGCGAAAGGCGCCAGCGAAGGTGAACGGGCCCGGTGAGCTGCCGCTCAGCGGCGGTGATGCTTGCGCATGGCCTTCTCCGTGCCGTCCCGGACGACGGCCTCGGCCATGTCGGCGGCCTGCTCCACCAGCGTGTCGGTGTCGGCGCGCTCGGCCGAGGAGAAGTCGCTCAGCACGTACTTGTCCACCGGTCCGCCCCGCGGCCGACCGATGCCGAAGCGGATCCGGACGAAGTCCTTCCCGCCGCAGTGCTGGACGATGCTCTTGAGCCCGTTGTGGCCAGCGGTGCCCCCACCGACCTTGATGCGCACCTCACCGAAGGGGTGGTCGAGCTCATCGTGGACGACCACCACCTCCTCGAGGGGCACCTTGAAGAAGCGCATCGCCTTCTGCACCGACTCGCCGGAGAGGTTCATGTAGGTCATCGGCTTGAGCAGCACGACGTCCTCGCCGTGGACGGTGGTCTTGGCGAAGAGCCCCTGGAACTTCTCGCGCCACAGTGGCGCACCCCAGCGCTCCGCCAGGTGGTCGGCGACCATGAACCCGACGTTGTGCCGGTTCCCGGCGTACTTCGGGCCGGGGTTCCCGAGTCCGACGATGAGCGCCATCGAGAGTGCCGCGAGCCGCGCGCTCAGAGCGCGCGGCTCGCTCGGGCGTCAGCCTTCGTCGGCCGGAGCGGCCGCGGCGGCGGGCGCAGCGGCGGCCTCGGCGGCGGCGGCCTCTTCCTCTTCCTTGAGCTTCGCCTTGCGGTCCTCGAGGACGATCGCGAGGGTCAGGTCGGGAGCGAGGGTGGCCTCGACGCCTTCCGGCAGGGTGACGTCCTTCACCGAGATGGCCTGGTACATCTCCAGCTCGGTGACGTCGCCGACGATCTCGGTCGGGATCTTGCCCGGGGTGGTGCGCACCGGAATGGTGCGGCGGGTCACGTTCAGCTTACCGCCGGCGACCACACCAGCCGCACGGCCGGTGGTCTTGAAGGGCACCTCGACCGTGATCGGGGTCTCCTCGGTGACGCGCAGCAGATCCGCGTGGACCAGGCTCCGCGAGACCGGCTCGACCGCGAGATCGCGGACCATCGCCAGGTGGGTGTCACTGCCCACGGTGAGCTCGAAGAGGGTGTTCCGGCCCCGGGGACCCCGGAGCGCCTCTTCCAGCGCCTTGGGGTCCACCGTCAGCGGCGTCGGCTCGACCTCCGGACCGTAGAACACGGCCGGGAGCTTGCCTTCGGAACGCAGCCGACGAGCGGGCCCCTTTCCGCGCTCCGCGCGGACCTCAGCCTCTAGCTTCGTCGTTTCCATGTCTCTTCTTCTCCTGTGCCGGCCTCGATCCGGAGGGGTCGGGGCTCGGGACGGGCGTACATGAGCGGAGCACCCCCCGCTGTCAAGGCGCCGGAGCGCTCAGACGAACAGGCTGGAGACCGAATCCGAGTGGTGAATGCGCTTGATCGCCTCGCCGAGGAGCTTGGCCACCGAGAGCACCTTGAACTTCTCGTGGCCGACCGCCTCCTCCGGGAGGGGGATGGTGTCGGTCACGATGACCTGCTCGAGCGGGGAATCGATGATCCGCTCGATGGCGGGCCCGGAGAGCACCGGGTGGGTCGCCGCGGCGAAGATCCGGCGGGCCCCCTTCTCCTCGAGCGCGCGAGCGGCGTTGGTGAGCGTCCCCGCGGTGTCGATCATGTCATCGAGGAGCACGCAGTCCCGGTCCTCGATGTCACCGATGATGTGCATGACCTCGGAGACGTTCGCCTTCGGACGCCGCTTGTCGATGATGGCCAGGTCGGCGTCCAGCCGCTTCGCGTAGGCGCGCGCGCGCTCCACGCCGCCGGCGTCCGGCGAGACGAAGACCGGCGTCGACCCACCGAAGCGCGGCCGCAGGTGCTCGAGGAAGACCGGCATCGCGAAGAGGTGGTCGAAGGGGACGTTGAAGAAGCCCTGGATCTGCGCGGCGTGCAGGTCCATCGCCACCACGCGATCGACGCCCGACGAGCTGAGCAGGTCCGCGACCAGCTTCGCGGTGATGGGCGTCCGCGGCGCGGACTTCCGATCCTGTCGCGCGTAGCCGTAGTAGGGCATCACCGCCGTGATCGAGCCGGCCGACGCGCGCTTGAGCGCGTCGATCATGACCAGCAGCTCCATCAGGTTGTCGTTCACCGGCGCGCAGGTCGGCTGGATGACGTACACGTCGACGCCGCGAACGTTCTCCTGGATCCGGACGAAACACTCTCCGTCGGAGAACCGGGACGCGCTCAGCCGGCCCACCGGCAGCTCGAGGTACTGGGCGATCGCGGCCGCAAGCTCGGTGTTCGCGTTGCCCGAGAACACACAGGTCGACTTGAACGACATTCGGCTCCTTCACCGCCGCGGCTGAGCGACGTGGGCCGGAGGTAGCAACGCGCCCTCTCGAAGTCAACGGGTGGTGTCAAAGGGGATCCGTTCGTCGAGCCGAGGGAGGCCCGACGGATCGCCTGCGACACCCCTCGAACGGGGTGGCGATCGCGTTCGGCGACGTTGCTGACGAAAGTTTCCGGGCCAGAGATCGGAAAAAGTGCAGCGATGTAGCGGCCAGCGATCGAAAGTCGCCCGAGAGCGGTTGAGAGTGGCGAGCCCGTTGCGGTACACCCACTCCCGGCGTCGAGCCGGAGGAATGATGCCCCACACCGTCACTCTCTTCAGCGACCGCGCGAACTTTGCTCCACTCTGGCGTCGGCCACTCGAGCAACAGGGGTTCGCGGTTCGACTCTGCAGCCCCGATGAGTTCGCGGTTGCAGCAGAACCTCGCATGGCATGCGTCGTCGACGCGTCGTGTGAGCTCTTCGATGAGGACGAGCTGCTGACCGCAGTCGGCTTCTTGCGCGCACGAGGAGCGCTCCCCTTCGTCCATGCGGACGGAGAGGAGATCGAAGACGTCGTCGCCGAGATCTGTCAGGGGTGCGTCACGCGCACCGCCGACGACATCGAGCGCGCGATCGCGAACCTGCAGCGTCGGCTGGACGGTGGTCGCTCGAAGCGCTTCGAGTTCGTGACCGTGAGCCCCGCCGGCTCGGAGGTCTTGGCGATCCTCGGCGACGGACACTCGGTGCTCCTCGAGCGTCCGCTCAACGGCAACGACGACGGCTCGAAGATCGAAGCCATCATGCTCGGGGACGACGCCCAAACGGCGACCCTCGAGCTCGAGTCGAGCGTCACCGTGTTGCTCACCGCCGGCGCCCTCGCGCCGACCGAGACTCTCGGTGGGGGTCAGATCCCGCTCGATGGCGAGCGCCTCGGCAAGCGCCTGCGGCAGCTGCGACTGGAAGCCGGTCTGACCCAGGCCGAGCTCGCGCGGCGCACCGGCATCCACCGCCCGAACATCGCGCGGGTCGAAGCCGGGAGGCACACCCCGTCGCTCGAGACGCTCTCGCGTCTGGCGACGGCCATCGGCGTCCCCGCGACCCGCGTCCTCTCCGAGGACTGAAAACCAGCGGGCCCTAGCCCGCTGGAATCACAGAGGTTTCACGAAGTGCCCCGACCCGCCGCCGAGCCGAAGGACGCGGCCACCGTCCTCGTCCTGCGCCCCGACGAGGGCGACGAGGCCTTCGAGATCTTCATGGTCCGCCGCCACGGAAAGAGCGGCTTCATGGCCGGCGCCCACGTCTTTCCCGGTGGGAAGCTCGACGAGGAAGACGGCCGAGACGCCATCCTCGAGCGCTGCATCGGACTGAGCGCGGACGAAGCCGCCGAGCGACTCGGCGAGCAAGACGGACGACGCGCGCTCGCGCTCCACGTCGCCGCGATCCGCGAGACCTTCGAAGAAGCCGGCGTGCTCATCGCCGACGGCGCGGACGCGGTCGAGCTCGAAGACGCGCGCAAGAAGCTCCACGACGGAACGTTCTCCTTCGAGCGCTTCGTGATCGACGCCGACCTGCAGCTGCGCGTCGGCGAGCTGCAGCCACAGGCGCGATGGATCACTCCGGAGATCGAGCCCCGCCGCTACGACACCCGCTTCTTCCTCGCGCGCGCTCCGCGTGAGCAGGACGCGAGTCACGACGCCATCGAGACCACCGCCGGCGAGTGGCTCTCTCCGGCGGTCGCCATCGCGAAGATGGACGCGGGCGAGATTCAGCTCCCGCCGCCGACCCTGCGCACGCTGCAGGTGCTCGCGACCGCGAAGACGATCGACGAGGCCTTCGCCGACGCGGCGTCGCAGAAGCCGCCGACGATCATGCCGGCCTTCCACGACGAGGGCGGCACCTTCGTGCTCGCCCTCCCCGGCGACTCGAAGCATCCGGTGAAGGAACGCGCCTTCCCCGGACCGACGCGCCTCGTCCTCGAAGGCGGTCGCTGGTGGGCCCGCGAGGGCTGACGATCAGCCGCCGATGATCTCGCCGCCGTCGACGTAGACCGTGTTGCCGGTGATCCAGCGGGCAGCCGGCGTCGAGAGCGCGACGATCGCGTCGGCCACGTCCTCGGGCGTGGTGAGGCGACCGTAGGGGTTCCGCTTCTGGGCGGACTCGATCATCTCTTCGTTGCCGGGGATCTTCCGGAGCGCCGGGGTGTCGGTCACGCCGGCGCAGATCGCGTTGGCGGTGATGGCCTTGGGCGCGAGCTCGACCGCGAGCTGTCGGCAGTGCGACTCGAGCGCGCACTTGGCGGCGCTCACCGCGCCGTAGCCCTTCCACACCGTCGTGCTTCCGGCGGAGGTCATCGCGAAGATGCGGCCGCCCTCGCCGAGCATGTCCCGCTGCAGCAGGTCCTGCGTCCAGTAGAGGAGCGAATGGGCCATCACGTCGAGCGTCATGTCCATGTTCTTCTTGGTGATCATCGGCCCGCCCTCGTCGTCCCAGTAGGGGAGCAGGGTGCCGAAGGCGAGCGAGTGCAGCAGCACCTTCACCTTCCCGTCGCCGATGACCTCCTTCAGCTCGTCGAGGGTCTTCTGCCGCTTGGTCTCGTCCGCGGCGTTCGTGTTGAAGAAGACCGCCTTGCGGCCGAGGCCCTCGATGGTCTCCTTGATCTCCGCGACGTGCTTCAGCCCCGCGCGGCGATCGAGGTGTACGCCGGCGATGTTCATGCCCTGCTCGGCGAGGGTGAGGGCGACGCGCTCGCCGAAGCCGCTCGAAGCGCCGAGGATGAGGGCCCAGCCGTCGAGGGCGAGAAGATCGTTGGAATCACTCATGGGCGCGGGACGCTAGTCCAAACGGCCGAGCGCGCCAAGGGCATGGCTGGGGAAGCCCACGGCGAGACGCTCGGGAAGGGATGGGCCGCCGACGTGCGTTTTCGGCGCGGTCGGATATCGTGCGCATCGTGAAGAGAGTCCCCCCGGCATTGGTGGCGTTGGCCGTCGCCCTCGCGGCGTGCGGTGGGGAGGAGGCGCCCGAGCCCGCTCCGAGCGAGCCCGAGACCGAGTCGACGGCCGAGGCCGAGTCGACCGAAGCGGCGGAAGACCAAGCGGCCGCCGAAGAGGCGCCCGAGCCGGAGCGCGAAGCCTGCGTGGTCCCCGCGATCCCGATCCCGCGCCCGCGCGAGTGCGTGCGCGACCGCGGCTACCCGAGCTGCAAGTGGCAGATGCCCCACGCCACCCTCGCCGACGGTCGCTACCGGCGCTGGCGCAACACCATCATGGAGCACTGGTGGGGCCGGCCCGCGCTGGTGAGCTTCGTGATGGCCGCAACCGATCGCTACCGGGAGCGCTTCCCAGATCAGGTGCTCGCCGTCGGCGACCTCGACGCGCCGGGCCCGCGCCACGCCACCCACGACAACGGCGTCGACGTCGACATGTACCTGCCGGGCGCGATGATGGTGGAGAACGCCGGCGGCGGTCGCTACCCGAGCAACCACGAAGGCAAGAGCGCGGCGGAGATCGAAGCGACGCGGCAGCGGGTGGAGGGCCTCGCCCGGGCGTTGGCCGAGTGCGCGAACGGCGCGTTACGCATCTACTACAACGACGACGTCGTCCGTTCACGCTTCCACGAGTGGTACGACGCNNCTGCACGACTTCCACTTCCACATCAGCATCGCCGAGGACATGCCCGTGCTCGCGCGCGAGCCGCTGCCCGAAGGCGAGCGCGACCCGATCCAGGTCATCGAAGAGCCGCCCGACCCGAGCAGCGCGCCCAACCTGGCGAGCCGCAACCGCAACACCACCTGGATGGGCGGGATGGGAGGCGCAATGGGCGCGAGCGCGATGGACGGAGAGCCGGAGGCGTCGATGGACCCGAGCGCCATGGACGCGCCGAGCGCGACCGCGCCGTCGATGGAAGCGGCAGCGACCGCGATGAGCGCTGCGCCGAGCGAGAATCCGACCGCGGCGCGCTCCACCGAAGGCGCCACGGCCAGCGACGGCTGACTTCGAACCCGACTCCGACTCCGAGAGCCGACGCCCAGTCAGTCCCGCGACGCCTTCTCTTCGAGCCCCGACATCCCGAAGCGGCGAGCGAGCTCGCCGGCGACGTCGTCCAGGTCGAGCCCGCGCGCCGCGAGCCCGACCATCAGATGGTAGAGCACGTCCGCGCTCTCCGAGACCACCCGCTCGTCCGACTCGGACTCGAGCGCGTCGCCGAGCTCGCCGCCCTCCTCGCGGATCTTGGCGGCGATCTTCTCCGGCCCCTTCACCAGCAGCGACTTCGTATAGCTCTTGCTCGCCGACTCTTCCTTGCGCGCCTCGATCGTCGCACCGAGCTGCGCGAGCACCGGCAGCGCCCGCTCTACGTCGTCGCTCGCCTCGGCGTCCATCCGCCGAAAGAAGCAGGTCGCCGCCCCCGTGTGGCAAGTCGGCCCCGCCGGCTCGACCAGGTAGACCAGCGCGTCGCCATCGCAGTCCGCCCAGACCTCGAAGACGGCGAGCGTGTTCCCGCTCGACTCCCCCTTGGTCCAGAGCGCCTGCCGCGATCGGCTCCAGAACGTCGCCTTCCCGCTCTCGAGCGTCTTCTGCACCGCCTCACGGTTCGCGTGCGCCACCATGCGCACCTCACCGCTGCGCCGGTCCTGCGCCACCACGGTCAAGAGCCCCGCCGCGTCCCACTTCAGCTCGTCGATCATCGACGCCGTGGTACGCGACGGGGCCCCGCCCGTCGAGTCGCTGACACCGAGTCAGCCGCGCAGCGCGGCCATCGCGGCGCGGTGCTTGGCTTCCTCGATCTCACTGATGTGCTGCATCGCCTTGTCCGCGAATCGCTGGGCGCTCTCGCGCGCTTCGTCTGCGGCATCGGCGGCATCACCGTGTTCGGCCGCCTCCGTCGAGCGCTCTTCCGCCTCGATCGAAGCCCGCTCACCGAAGTAGCCGATGAGTGACCCCGCTGCTGCACCGCCAGAGCTCCCGAGGCCACCGACAGCCGAGCTTCGCTTGCTTGCCGCCGAATGCTCGGCTGCGTCGAGCCGGCTCGCGCTCGCCAGCTCGCCCGCCCGCTGAGTCGCGGCGTCAGAGGCTCCGTACTGCTCCTGCATCACGGCCGCATCGCGGTCGAACTGCGCGGCGTCTTCACTCGCGCTGGCGGCATCCAAGTCCTGAGACGCGGACGCCATGCTCGCTACTCCCTGCGCTGCCTGAGCACCGGCGTTGACGAGGCCAGCAGCCAGCTGGAGCCTTGCCGCCTTTCGCTTCTCATCCAGCGACGCGCGTTGGGCCTTCCGTTGGGAGGCGCGCGCACGGCGTGATGCCTGGGCATTGCGCTCGGCAGCATCTTCCAGGTCCATGGCCGCCTGAGCGATTACCATCTCAGGTCCGCTCAGCACCGGCACGGTCGGGGGTGCCGCTGAGTCGCTGCCGCTGCTCCCGGCCACGGTCTGCGAAGGGGCGGGTCCTCCAATTCGTTCAGTCATCTCTCGTTCCTCCAGTGGGGGTTCAGGCCATGCCTCGTACGGCTGTCATGCGGGTTCGGTCTTGGATGCTCAGGGCGCTGGTAGCGGTCTTCATCATCCGAGAATGCGATTCTTCGATCTGGCGGATGCCATCGATCGCGGCATCCATGTTGGAAAGCGATCCGTCCGACTGGATGCCCCACTCTTCGGCCATGATGTTGGCCATCTCCGACTGGAAGCTCCGAACGGACGAGTGCATGTCGACACCAGCAAAGGCGACGTCCGATGCGGCTTGGACCATGTCGGCGACGCTTTTCACCACCTTCACCGCTGTGCTGACCACATCCATCGCGGCCTTCGCGGCGTTCGCGAGACCGCCAACTTGACCGGTGACTGCAGCCGCGACGGCTGCGGCGATCTTCACGACGGTGCTCACGATGGTGGCGGCCTTCTCGGAGATCAGTCCCTCTTCGGCGAGCTTCGTCATCACCTTCTCGACGATCTTCGCCCCGACGATCAGGGCCGCTCCGACCGCGACCAGCGCCGCGCCGGCACCACCCGCGATGGATGCGATCGCACCGACGGCACTGATAACGGCACCAATCAACTTCTTCACCCAGGGTGGCGCCTTCTTCGCGGCCTTCTCGGCCATCCTGGCAGCTTTCTCGAGCTGTTCGGCGCGGAAGGCGTCCGCGATCTCGCTCTGCTCACTCGTTTGCCGAACGCGGGTCTCCTCGTTGTCGGTGCTCTTGTCGCGCAGCTTCGTCTGCAATGCGATCATCATCATGACCGGGTCGCCGAGCACCGCTGAGGTGACGGCCAGCGCTCCCGCGAGCTCGGTCTCGCTTGGGCCGACCGACGCGAGGGGCGAGCTCGAGCTCCCAACGCCTTGCGGGTGCTCGGGAGCAAGAGACGCCGCGGCTTCGCGAGCCTCCGCGGAGGAGTGAGCTCCAGGTGCGGAGCCTGCAATGCCCGAGGCCCGGGTGGAGTGGATGGCTAAAACCATGACGCCATCTCCATGAAAGCCGCCTGTTGTGCGCCGTCGGTGGAGCGCGCCGAGGCCTCCAGCCAGGCGCGAATACGGGCCGGCGCCGGCTCGAGGTGCATGGCCGCTTCCATGAGATTCGTGGCCTTGCGACGGCTCCCCAGCCGCTGCGCCAGCTCCGCCTTTTGGGCGAGAGCCGACGCAGCGGCCGAGCGCTGCTCTTCTGTGATGGTCGAGCTCATCGTTCGTCTCCCAGAGTCTCCCCGCTCACCACTTCGCGAGCTGGTTGAGAGAACGGTTGAGGGTGTCGAACATGCTCTTGACCATGCTCACCGACTGCTCCCGCTGCGACATCGCCGAACGCATCCGGATCATGTTCATCTCGTTGTCGGCGTTGGCACGCTTGCCCTGCGACTGAAGCTGCTGGATGTAGGTGTCGAGGGCGGTGCCGGTGACCTTGGTGTCTTGTTCGTAGACCCCCGACTCACCGCTCGGGTCCAGCTGAACCTGGAGCTCGTCCCTCTCCGTGCGGAGCTTGTCGATATCGACGCCCTTCCGGCGCTCGATTCGGCGCTTCACTCGGTTGATGCGACGCTTCAGCCGACGCTTCACTCGACGGTTTGGGTTGTCGTCCAGCCGCTCGCGAAGCCGGAGGTAGTAGCGGATCTCCGCATCGTCGATCTCCCCCTCGATCTCGTCGAGACGCTCCTGCTTCTCAGCTCGTTCGGCTTCCGAGAGGCCGTCCACGTCCACGGGAAGGCCGTCCTCCGTCGAGAGGTCGGTGATTTCCAGCTCGTTCAGGAGCGCGACCCCGGTGATCTGCTCGCCGTTGTACTCGACCATGACATCAGAGAGCGGCACGGCGGTGCCGGCCTCGCCCTCCTTGTTCGCCATAGCGGTACGCAGGCGCTGCAGGGCTTCGACCTTGACCTGAATCGCTTCAGAGCGCGCGGTGTCGGTCTCGATGTTGTGCATCAGGCCCTGAATCTGCTGATCGGTGTCGTCGAGACGGCGCTCGAGGAGCATCATGAGAACCTCGGGGGTCAGGGCGGGCGCCGACGTGGCCTCGGAGCCGAGCAGCATCGCGGCCTGGGCACCAGTGCTGCCAGAGGTGGGGTTGATTCCGTTGTTCATTGGATTGCTCTCCTGTGGTTCAAACGCGCACCGCGTAGGCGGGCACGAAGGGCTGGGGTTCTGACTTCTTCGGGCGGGAGACCCGCCGGAGTGATTCGGCAAAGGTCGCGATCTCGGGATCGTTCTCGAGGCGCTCATCGAGGGTGNNCGGGGTCCATCTCGGACTCCATCGCTTCGAGCTCGGCGTCCTGGCGGGCGAGCTCGGCCTTGGCCTTCTCGAGCTCGTGCCGGATGCGCTTGGTGCGTTGCTTCTCGTTCATCGGGGATGCTCCTTCGCTTGGTTGGCTCCGCTCTTCGGCGCGCCGCGCCGCGAGTTGCGTCGCGGGGCGCGCCAAAGGCTCAGAACAGGTCGCTCGCGTCGAAGGGCTCGTCCTCGAGCTCGGGCATGCCCTCGAAGAGCTCGATCATCTGCATCGCGGAGCGGCCCATGGCGCGCTCGGCGTCGCGGAAGGCGATGTCTTCTTCGTGGGTGGGCTCGGTGGGGTTCTTCGGGTCCATCGTCGTTCCTCCCGGCGGGGCTGCCGCCGCGTGTGGACCCCTCTTCGCGGCTCGCCGGGGCGAGTTGCGGGACGGATCGGCATAGGGGGCCCGAGTAGTCGACTCGGGCGCCCC